>OLGV01000577.1_pt1 | contig 14909 bp, 12 predicted proteins | sample 1605761 | NCBI WGS metagenome assembly OLGV01 (sample SAMN03283245) | human gut metagenome | biome: human-associated habitat; material: feces | host: Homo sapiens | place: Peru | collected 2012
TCGGAGTGGTTCGGATTAACCATTTTGCCTTTTTGAAGTCGTTTCGCACCACAAACGGTACAACATCTAACCGCCCAGCACGACCTGCATCCGCCATTATTCACAGCTCTATTATGCTCAACAAATATGTCAACGAGTTTATCATAATCTACAGGAATATGATATATGTTGGCAAAAGGAGCCGAACCATCAGTTTTGTGACAAATATGCATGTCGCCATCAACACCTATCATGTTATTATCAATACCCATAGGGCAAGTCAACATAATGTTAAAATTGTTGGTACCATGGGGATTATCCGTTTGTACTTTCACATAAGGCAATAGATATTCTATGTTATTTATTGATGAGTCATCAACATGTGCTTTATCAATATCATTTATAATATCTCGATAATCATCCTCAAAACCCTCTTCCAGACGTTTTAATTCATTAACAGGAGCTATATATGAACAATCCACATATTCCTGTCGTGATGTTGAGACTTCCAAATCGGAAAATTCCCCATCTTTGAAATATTTCCAACAAACTTCTTTATCATAATCATCTGCAACCACCGCTAAAATTGAAACCCGATCTCTAAAATAGTTTTCATCACGCTCGCGTATTTTTCTCAAGTTTTTAACGATAATGTCATGTGTTCCACTACCATCCGCAAACACTCTGCATTTGTCGTTTTCTTCTTTTGGGCCATCAAGACTTGCAAACAATTGAACGTTATTACTGACAAGATAATCAAGAATCTTATCGTTCATAATCGACATATTACTATTGGTTGAGAAGAACAGGTCTTTTGTCTCAATACCGAAAGTATTCCATGGCTTTTGTTTGAAGTATTCTGTCGCCTGTTCCATTACTTCAAAATTGAGCAATGGTTCTCCACCATACCAAGAAAGTGTCGGAGGCAGAGTCTCTGTCATCAAAGTCTGTTTTTCTTTTGACAACTGTTTGAAAATCTTGACATATTGCTCAAAATAATAATCTATCGCTGCTTTAGCCGTCTCCAACGACATGTAACGTTTGGCATGCTGTCGCACATTTGAACCCAGATTAATAGTGTTCGGACAATATTTACATCTAAAATTACAATCTTCTGTAGCTTCCAAAACAAATTTACGTTGTAAAATATATTTATCGTAATAATTTATCTTTTCAGAAAGTTTTTCTTTGTTCGTTTCAGACACTGATTCTGCAGGTCCTTTAATAAAAACGCCACATTTACACAATTTCTCGAAATAACCTATAGTTGATTGTTCTTCTGCGTCCAATTTTACATCTTTTTTATTCCTAAATTCAAGAAATTTTGCCAATAATTCAGTTTCTTTATCAGACAAAACAAATGCAAAATTAGGCTTTGCATCATAAACAACATTGTAATCTTTACCAATTCTGAACAATTGGCACATCGGGTATTGTTCAGCGAAAAGTTTTTCGATATTGTAATTTTCAACATTCATATACTATTGTTTGATAAAATAAACTTCTAATTTATCACCTGTACCATCTTTTATAATTCTACCACGTCCTTAATAATTTATAACAACATTAACTCAATGTTGCAAAATTATTAAAGTTCTAAATATCTTATACAAAATGGCGATGCCTCTAATTCAACACTTATGTTGCCTATTATTCATCATGTATTATATCTGAATACATTTCAAAAAAATCGCAGTTAAGTATTTTTGATATTCTCAACAATAATTCAGTGTCAATAGTAGCACGATTAAACAATTTATATACATTAGAGCGGTCGCAGCATAATTTTCGGGCGAACCAACTTACTGTACGTTCTTGTCGTTTAAGTTCTTCTCTGATAAGATCGCCTATATGAAGAGGTTTATCCATCCCTATCAAATCCAACTCGCAGCATCCCGAAACAAGTATATATTAATTAAGGTGTATCTTAATAAAAGAAAAAGCGCGGGTGCTGTATCATTACTCGTCCCACGGCTTACGGCTCTAGCATGCCTTCCTCTGTCTGAACGAGCAACACGCAGAGCCCACGCTGAATAGTATATACTTCAAAGTATAAACATACAACGAAAGACATCTACCTATTGCTTTGTTATTGACAGAGGTATGAATTTGCTAGATTCTAAGCCGTCAATTGACAAAGCGCTGATAAACGCTTATTCTAAATATAAAACATCTACATTATTTCTATTTCACATGGAAATAACTTCATGTAAACACATTGCAAAGTTACAATTATTTTTTATATCAACAATTTTTGTTCAAAAAAATTTTGTAGCTTAAAACACAAAAGCCCAGCTGAATTCTAATTGAATATCAATTGTCAAGTAAATAAAATAGAGAAATCTCATTCAAATTGTTTGAGATTTCTCCACTCCCTACGGTCGGTCGAAATAACGGACTAATTTAGAACGACATTATCGATTTCTTGATTCTCTCGATAGCGTCCATCAATTCGGCTTCGGTTATCACTAATGGCGGGGCGAAGCGGATGATGTGCTGGTGGGTCGGCTTGGCGAGAACGCCGTTGTCGCGCATCTTCAAGCAGACATCCCATGCCTCTTTGCCGTTCACGGGCTTGATAATCACTGCGTTGAGCAAGCCCTTTCCGCGAACTTTCTGTATCATCGGGTGGCTGACCTTCATGATTTCCTCACGGAAAATTCTACCAAGACGGTCGGCTTTCTCCATCAGGTTCTCGTCTTTGATGACTTGGAGGGCGGCCATTGACACCTTTGCCGCCACCGGGTTGCCGCCGAATGTCGAGCCATGCTCGCCCGGTTTGATGTTCATCATGATGTAATCGTCGCAAAGCACTGCCGACACCGGCACCACGCCGCCGCCGAGAGCCTTGCCTAAAATAAGGATGTCGGGACGCACGCCTTCGTGGTCGCAAGCAAGCATCTTGCCCGTACGGGCGATACCGCACTGCACCTCGTCTGCCATAAACAAAACGTTGTATTTCTTGCAGATGTCGTAGCATTTCTTGAGGTAACCCTCGTCCGGAACGTAAACGCCCGCCTCGCCCTGGATAGGCTCGACCAAGAAAGCGGCGATTTTCTTGCCGTCCTTTGCGAGAACCTTCTCCAATGCATCGGGGTCGTTGTAAGGAATACGAATGAAACCAGGTGTCAGAGGACCGTAGTTCGCATACGAATCAGGGTCGTTCGACATGGTGATGATGGTGATGGTGCGACCATGGAAGTTGCCATCACAACACACTATGGTCGTCTCGTCATTCGGAATGCCTTTGCACACCGTTCCCCAACGACGCGCAAGCTTCAGAGCGGTCTCGTCAGCCTCGGCACCAGAGTTCATCGGCAAAACCTTGTCGTATCCGAAATATTCCGTAATATATTTTTCCCATGGACCGAGAGCGTCGTTGTAAAAAGCGCGCGAACTAAGAGTGAGCGTCTCCGCCTGCTCGCACAAAGCCTTGAGAATCGCCGGATGACAGTGACCCTGGTTGACCGCTGAATAAGCCGACAAAAAATCATAATATTCTTTGCCCTCAACGTCCCAAACCTTAGCTCCTTTGCCTTTCGCTAAAACAACAGGAAGCGGGTGATAATTATGAGCACCGTACTTGGCTTCCATTTCCATGAAATCTTGAGAAGTCATCTTTTCTGACATAAAATTTAATTTTAAATGTTAATATTTTAATGAATTTGTTATTTTACTTTAAAAGTCCACAAAGTTAATGATTATTTTACAAAGAAAAACATTTTTTTAAAATTTTTATTTCCTCGCGCAAAGAACACAGGCATCACGGGGTTTTCCCGCAATTTTTGCTCGAAATGACGAAAAACTTATGGCTTCCGTATTATAAAAATCACTATTTTTGCAAAAAAAATCTATAAAGATGATTCGTTCAATGACAGGCTACGGCAAAGCCGAGCATATTTTTAAAACAAACAAAATCTCCGTCGAAATCAAGACACTGAACAGCAAGCAGTTAGACCTTTCAATAAAACTTCCGCAAGATTTAAAGGCATACGAATTAGATTATCGCAACGAAATCTCGGCGCGCTTACAAAGGGGAAAAGTCGATGTGACAATCACGATTACGAACACCGATGTGGCACAAAACACACATATCGAAAAAGAGATTGTGGCTTCGTATCTTGAGCAGATAGGCAATATTTCAAAAGAGTATAATATCCCGGAATCAAAAGACATCGCGGCGATTGTGTTCAAAATGCCGGGAATTTTCGTGTCGCCGGAACAGGACTACGACGAGGAATTTCTCGAAAAGATACACGAAACATTGCTCGAATCCATCGCCGTCACCGACGATTTCAGAGCCAAGGAAGGCGCGGTTTTGAAAAAAGACCTGCTCAAACGTGTCAACTTGATTCTCGATTATCTCAACGAAGTGAAACCTTTCGAGAAAAACCGCCACGAGATTATAAAAGGACGTCTTCTCAAAAATTTGCAGGAACTCACTAATGGCGAATACGACGAAAACCGTTTCGAGCAGGAACTCATCTTCTATCTTGAAAAGCTTGACATCACAGAAGAGAAAGTACGACTGCGCAAACACTGCGACTACTTCAAGGAAAGCATCGACGAGGAAGGCGCCGGCAAGAAACTCGGTTTCATCGCACAAGAGATGGGACGCGAAACAAACACCCTCGGCTCAAAAGCCAACGACGCCGACATTCAACGCCTGGTCGTCAAAATGAAAGACGAATTGGAAAAAATCAAAGAACAATTGTTTAATATATTGTGAAAACGAAAATCGGATTGTTTTTTGGGTCGTTCAACCCAATTCACAACGGCCACCTGATGCTCGCCAACTACTTGGCGGAATATGGCGACTTGGACGAGATTTGGTTTGCCGTTTCTCCACAAAATCCATTCAAAGAGAAAAAATCGCTGCTCGCCGACCGTCATCGCTTGTATATGGTGGAGATGGCGATAAAAAACGACGAGCGTTTTCACGTGTGCGACATAGAATTTTATATGCCACAGCCTTCATATACCATCGACACCCTGACACGTTTGGCGGAACGTCATCCCAACACCGATTTTTACCTGATTTGCGGAATGGACAATATCGAGAACTTCCATAAATGGAAAAATTACGAGATGATTTTAAAGTATCATCATCTGCTCGTATATCCGCGTAAAGGATACGAAAGCAACGAGTTGGTAAATCATCCGTCCGTGAAGGTTGTGAACGCACCCGAAATCGAAGTGTCATCGACATTCATCAGGGAAGCCATCGCAGAAGGTCGTGATGTGCGCTATTTCCTGCCGAAAGATGTTTATAAATACATCATCAACATGCACTTCTACTCCAATAGTGTAAAATCTTGAAAAACAACGCTTTATATCAAAAAATCCTTGAAAAACAAGACCCGGCTATCGTCCCCGGTCTTGCACGCTTCTTCAAAACCTGTCCTGGACAATACGGTTTCGGCGATAAGTTCCTCGGAATAAAAGTGCCAACGATAAGAGGTGTGGTGAAAGACTGTTGGAGTGCCTGCACCATCGAAGACCTGGAAGAATGCGTCTGTTCTGAATACCACGAAATGCGACTCTCGGCACTGCTTGTTCTTATACAAACCTTCAAACACGCAAAAAAAGACGTGGAACTGCAAAAACAATGCATCGACTTTTATCTTGCTCACACTCAATATGTTAACAACTGGGACTTGGTCGATTTGTCGTGCTATGAACTTCTCGGCAACTGGCTTCTTGACAAAGACCGCGCCTTGCTTTATGAACTCGCCGATAGCGGCAAGACCATCTGGGAGCAGCGTATCGGGATGGTGAGCACCATGCAGTTCCTGCGTCATGGGCAACTTGACGACACTTATAATATCGCTGAAATCTTTTTGTGGAAACCGCAACCGCTCCACGACCTTCTTCAAAAAGCCGCCGGCTGGCTGCTCCGTGAGGCAGGAAAACGTGATAAGCAACGTCTTAAAGACTGGTTATCAACACGTTACCAAACGATGCCTCGAACCATGCTGCGATATGCCATAGAAAAATTTCCTGAAGAAGAAAGAAAGAATTATCTTCAGAAATAACTTAATATCTCGCTCTCTTTCCGTGTTTTTTCTCTGGACGCTCGTTATCTCTTGAGCGTTTTTTCTTACCATTCTTATCTTTCGTCCCGCTTCCTTTTCTACTCTTTCTCTCGCGCCTCTCCCCTTCGCGGTCACGGTAGCGACGTTCTTCGTGGAAATTGTCGCGCGACTGCTTCTCGCCGCGTTTACGCTTCGGTTTGTCGTCTTTTTTATCTTTAGATTTCGGATCCCCTGTTGTGATTTCAACGCGAATACCTTCGGGGTTCTTGCTCGGGTCGGCAAAACAGTCAACGATAAACCGAGCCTGCGCGCCATCGACGGCGACGAATGAGAAATTCTCCATCAAATCAATATGACCGATTTCAATGTCTTTAGTTCCAGTCACATCGTTGATTTTGCCTATCAATGAATTAGGCTTTATATGGTCGCGTTTGCCCATGCCGAAAAACAGCCTCACCATGTGCGCGTCGTTGTACTGTTTCTTCTCTTTCTTCTCTTTCTTCGCTTTCTTGTTGCTTTCTTTAGTATCGTCAACATTCAGGTCTTTAGCGTTTTTGTAATAATCGAGGAAGCGGTTGAAATTCAACGCCACCACTCGTGTTATCAGTTCTTCGCGTGTGAGCCAGTTGAGTTTTTTGAACACTACGGGCAGATAGTCGTCGATGTCGTCGCGCATGATATCGACTTTTTCAAGATTGTCGATATGGCGGAACAGTTGTTTTTCGCAGACCTGTTGTGCCGTTGGAATGAGCTCGCGCTCCATCGGGCGACCGAGTTGTTTCTCGATAGCTTTGATTTTATGTTTCTCTTTCAGATGCACCAGGCTGATGCAGATGCCAGTCTTGTCGGCGCGTCCTGTTCTGCCGCTACGGTGCACGTAAGTGTCGATGTCGTCAGGGAGATTGTAATTGATAATATGTGTCAAGTTATTGACGTCCAAGCCTCTTGCCGCCACGTCGGTAGCCACAAGAATCTGGGTGAACCCTTGGCGGAAATGGTTCATCACGAGGTCGCGCTGTGCCTGCGAGAGGTCGCCATGCAGCGAAGCGGCGTTGTAGCCGTCGTGAATGAGATGGTCGGCGACATCTTGAGTCTCAAGTTTAGTGCGGCAGAATACGATTCCGTAAATCGACGGATAATAATCGATTAAGCGTTTCAGCGCAAGGTATCTGTCGCTCGCCTTGATGAGATAATAGTTGTGTCGGACGCTTGAAGTACCCGAATTTTTCTGCCCTATGCTGATGCGTACAGGATTGCTCATGTATTTGTTGAGAATCTGTTCCACCTCGGCAGGCATTGTTGCGGAAAACAGCAGTGTGTTCTTTTGCTCCGGCATATATTCCAAAATTGCATCGACATCTTCCTGAAATCCCATGTCGAGCATCTCATCGGCCTCGTCGAGAACCATCCACTTCACATTGCTGAAGTCGATGCGGTTGCGACGAATCATGTCCTGCAGACGCCCCGGCGTCGCCACTATTATTTGAGGTTTCTTGGCCAGACTCTTGAACTGCACCTCTATACTCGCGCCACCATACACCGGCACTATCATGATTTCGGGTATATACTTCGCATAATTGAGTAAATCCCTGGTAATCTGCATACAAAGTTCGCGCGTGGGACATAACACCAGAGCTTGAACACTGCGGTCTTTCGGGTCGATATTCTGCAAAAGAGGCAATCCGAAAGCAGCGGTCTTGCCCGTTCCCGTTTGAGCAAGGCCAACTAAATCAGTACGTTGCGACAATAACACTGGCAAAACCTCCGCCTGAATGGGCATGGGCTCCTTGAATCCTAATTCATCAATGGCTTTAAGGATCAGTGGACTTAAATTGAAATCTTGAAACATATTATGATATTTAGGGTGCAAAAATACAAAAATTTGCTATATTTGCAGGATATTTTTTTTCAATAAGATGAAAAAGCGATTTTTATTTTTAATTTTATCGATATTTTTGATTTCCTGTTCAGCAAGAGATGATAAAAAACAATATTCAATAGGAGAAGTGCAATCGTGGCCTGTTGTCAATGTCGATTCGATATTCATGGATTTGGACAAACCCGTTCTCGACAGAAAAGCGGAGCAAATAGACAGGACTTTCCAGAACTTGAAAAAGAAAACCTCTTTCAACGGCACGGTTTTATTTGCCGAAAAAGGCAGAATCATACTCAAGAAATCGTATGGAGTGCGTAATCTCAAGACAAGAAAAGACGAGCTGAACGTTGACGATGTGTTTCAGCTCAGCTCCGTCTCAAAGATGTTCACGGCAGAGGCCATAATGATTCTGAATAGTCGTCAACTTATCGATTATGACGTTGACATAAAAAATTACATCCCCGAATTTCCTTATAATGGCATCACCACGAGAATGCTGCTCACACATCGTTCAGGACTGTCGCGTTATGAGTCGCTGGCTGACAATCACTGGCCAAACAAAAAGATTCCGTTCACCAACAACGACATGATTGACTATTATGTCAAATACAAACCCGACCCATACTTCAGACCTGACAACGGTTTTCATTACTGCAATGTGAATTACGCATTGCTGGCGAGCATAGTGGAACGCGTCTCGGGCAAGAGTTTTGTTGACTTCATGCAAGAAAATGTTTTTGATGCCATCGGCATGCATGATTCGTTTATCTACGATATGCCAACCGACACCGTGGTATCGCTGTATCTCCCCAATTGCGTTCAGGGATATTATATTGGTCGCCGACGTCCTCGTCAGGCTCAAAACGAGTATCTCAACGGTGTCAAAGGCGATAAAATCATGTTTTCAAATGTCGAGGACATGTACCGTTTCAAGGTTGCCGTAGATTATGGATTGTTAGTGCCCGACACCATTCAGAGCGAGGCTTTCGTGCCTGGAAGTCCCAAATACTCGAAAAGGAAGGACAACTATGGTTTCGGATGGCGCATCTCGCGCAAATACCCCGACTGTTACTATCATTACGGATGGTGGAAAGGTTATCGCTCGTTTTTCTTGTTCGACAAAAAGAACGACCGCACGGTCATTATCCTGACTAATACCGATAAAGGTCCGAATTCAGATGTGTTTTGGAGAATATTGAAAGACAATAGTATATCATTGGCCCCTGCTTCCATCAATATTCATGAAATGGAACTTGTAAACAACCTGAAATTCCCTTGTTCATCATACCTTGACAGATGATTTATCATGTCTCGACGACAAGCTTATATCCTACACCATGTACGTTTTCGAGTTTAATTGTCGGGTCTTCACATAATAAGTTGCGCAATCGTTTCACATAAACATCCATGTTTCGTGCATTGAAGTAATTATCGGAATGCCATACTCGTTTCAACGCTAAAGGTCGCTCCACTACATGGTTTTTATACTCAAACAATAAATACAACAAATCCAACTCTTTGGAAGTCAACTTCTTCTCTTTTCCGTTGCATGTCAGCACATTATGCAATGCATCCAAGGTGCAGTTACCTACAGTGAAAAAATGCTGTTTGCTTTCAAAGGCTTTAGTCCTTTTTTGAATAGCTTTAATACGCAGACCAAGCTCTTCCATATTGAAAGGGCGTGAAATGAAGTCGTCAGCACCAACATTAAAAGCATTGATAATCTCGGCCTGATGTGGGGCGGCACCTAAAAAAACGATCGGAATAGACCTGTTTTTGCGGCGAATCTCTTTGGCTAAATCAATTCCATTGATAATCGTTATTTCCGCGTCGATTAACACGAAGTCGAAATGCTCCTTGCAAAAAAGCTGAAAAGCAACCTCTCCATTAAGACATATTTGCGTGAGATATCCACATGAAATAAGGTAGTTTTTTGTGATTGAAGCTAAATCCCTGTCGTGTATAGCTAATAATATTTTCAGTTTCAACATAAATAATACTTTTAGTTATGAAAATGTTTTCATCACAAAAGTAGAAAAAGGAACAAACATGAAAAAATATTATAAACATAAATCATTCAGTATAAGTGATTTTTAACATAAATTTCATTTTTTTGCAAGAAATCTTAAAATTTTTTAACAAAAAACATCTCTATGTTAAAAAAAATATGTATTTTTGCAGTGCGTAACAATGTACATCCATAATTACCTATCTGGTAATTTACATTGTTCGTAAAAGGTTTCATAAATTTTGGTTTTTGGTTCTGGGAACCATCTCCGCTCAAGAGATGGTTCCTTTTTTGTGGATAATATTACCGTTATTTCCAAAACAGCGGAGACGGACTGTCGTCCGTCTCCGCTGTTGTCCGTCTCCACGGTGATTATTGATTGTCTTTCAACCAATTATTCACATTTTCCTCAATCCTTGCATTGACATCTTCGGTATCTTTGGCTTTCTCGAACTTTTTGCCGGTCACTTTTTCATAAAGTTCGATGTATCTGTCGGAGATTCCTGCCACAATCTCGGGTGTCATCTCGGGTACCTTCTGACCTTCTTTGCCCTGGAAGCCGTTTGCCATCAGCCATTCGCGGACGAACTCCTTCGAGAGTTGCTTCACCGGCTCGCCTTTCGCGAAGCATTCCTCGTATTGGTCGGCGATGAAATAACGCGACGAGTCGGGAGTGTGAATTTCGTCCATCAGATAAATTTGGTCGCCGATTTTGCCAAACTCGTATTTTGTGTCAACGAGAATCAATCCGTGTTTAGCAGCGACTTCAGTGCCTCTTTGGAACAATTTGCGGGTGATGACCTCGATTTGTTCGTAGTCTTCCTTGTTTATAAGTCCTTGACGAATAATCTCTTCCTTTGAGATATCTTCATCGTGGCCTTCTTCCGCCTTGGTGGTGGGAGTGATGATTGGCTCGGCGAACTTCTGATGTTCCTTCATACCGTCGGGAATTATCACGCCGCAAATGGTATGCTGACCGCTTTTGTAGGTGCGCCACGAGCTGCCTGTGAGGTATCCGCGGATAATCATCTCGACAGGAAAGGGCTTGCAGAGTTTACCAACCGTCACCATAGGATCTGGAGTGGCGATTTTCCAGTTTGGCACGATGTCAGTGGTCATGTCGAGAAACTCGGCCGCTATCTGGTTGAGAATCTGACCCTTGAACGGAATGCCTTCTGGCAAAATAACATCGAATGCCGAAATGCGGTCAGTGGCGACCATCACTAAATATTTGTTTTCGATAAAATAAACGTCACGAACCTTGCCGTGATACACTTTTGTCTGATTTTTGAAATTGAAATCAGTTCTTGTTAATGCTTTCATATCTTATATTTTGTTAAATTTTTCTTTTTTTTCGTCATTTCAGGTACAGTCGATAAATCACCGGCATTTAAATGTTTCGGGATAATTTATGTGTCCGATATTTATTCATCCAAGGTGAATGCTTTTGCTTCGCTCGGGTCTCCACTTCCTTCGGTCGGTCGAAATGAGGCGGGAGGTGCATCTTCTTTCGAAATGACTGTGTCGTTATCGTGATAAAATTTTTTATAAGCGTTCACTATATCCGTCACCAGCTTATGGCGCACCACGTCTTTCTCATCCAGGAAGATAAACTCTATTCCTTTCACATTGCCGAGGATATCAACGGCTTGCGGCAGTCCGGATGGCTGGTTCTTCGGCAGGTCTATTTGCGTCACGTCGCCGGTTATGACGAACTTCGCATTGCGTCCCATACGCGTTAGGAACATCTTCAGTTGTGCCCTTGTTGCGTTCTGAGCTTCGTCCAATATCACGAAAGCGTGGTCAAGTGTTCGGCCTCTCATGAAAGCCAGCGGTGCAATTTCGATGGTACCGTCTTCCATGTAAGCCTGTAATTTAGCTTGCGGCAGCATATCGCGCAAGGCATCGTACAACGGCTGCAAATACGGGTCGAGTTTATCCTTTAGATCACCTGGCAAAAATCCGAGGTTTTCGCCTGCTTCCACTGCCGGTCTCGTCAAGAGGACACGGCGCACCTCACGGTTTTTCAGAGCTCTCACTGCCAATGCCACCGCAGTGTAGGTCTTTCCTGTTCCAGCAGGCCCGATGGCAAAAATCATGTCTTTCTTGCCAATAGCATCTACCATACGTTTTTGGTTGAGCGTTATCGCCTTGATTTGCAAGCCATTACGACCATATACCAGCACGTCATCGTCGTTCATTTTCTTCACATAAGCCGTCTCTCCGTTAGAAATCATCACATCTTCAATCACTTGCGGATTGACGCTGCCAAATTTCTCAAGATGATTGACCAATATGGCGAGGCGGTCAAGAAAATAATTCACCTCATCATCTCCTCCTATCACCTTCACGAAATCGCCGCGCGCGATAATCTTAAGTTTCGGAAACAAGTTCTTGATTATCGTAAGATATTGATCCTTAACACCATATAAGTCGCTCGGATTAACATTTTCTATCTGGACAATCTGTTCCGCCATCTATTTCTTAATTATTTTTTCACCATTATTTTGATATGCAAAGATAAAAAATAAAAATTGTTCATAACTTTTTTATTTCAAGAAAAATTTTTCATTATAAAAATGTATTTTTGCATTTGGGAATTGAGCCTAAAAAAAAGGAAACGGGAAAAGCAATGGCAATTATAACACTAACAAGCGACTGGGGGCTGTCGGATTATTACGTCGCGACAGTAAAAGGTCTTATATTATCGGTTCTTCCCGGCGCAACCATTGTCGATATTACCCATAATATCGAGCCGTGGGACATTGCGTCGGCAGCGTTCATCATTCGCAACTGCTACCGAAACTTTCCGGAAGGCACTATTCACATCATCGCGGTGGAGACAGAGGAGTCGTCCGACAAGCCACATATCGCGCTGAAAGCCAACGGACATTATTTCATTGGCACGGACAACGATATTTTTTCGCTAATCCTTGGCGACTCTCCATTCGAGGCTGTTATCATCGATGTGATTCAGGATACAGACTATTTCACCTTCACAACCAGAGACCGTTTCGTTAAAGTCGCAGTCATGATAGCCAATGGAGTGCCGTTCAATGAGATAGGTAGTCCTTATCCGGAAATCCGGAAATGTGTAACATTCCAGCCAACCATCGATATCAATTCCATACACGGAATCATCACTTTCGTTGATTCTTACGAAAACGTGGTCTCCAACATCACTAAAGAACTGTTCGAGAAGATTAGAAACGGCAGAGCTTTCGAGATTCGGGCAGGGAAATATGTCGTCAGCAAAATCTGCCGAAGCTATACCGAGGTGATGATGCCCGACATTGTGGCACTCTTCGGTACACACGGTTTCCTTGAGATAGCGATAAATCACGGGAAAGCCGCATCATTGCTTGGACTCTCCCGTGATTCTTCCGTTGATATTATTTTCAGATAGTACTATTTGTCGCCATACGACGAGCCATCGAAGCAGTGTGTGCATTGCTTGCATTTGGGCAGTCCCACGGCATTGCATATATTGTCCAACGTATTGAATTTCAGCGTATTGACTCCTATATGCTTACGCAGCATCTCCACGAGATTTGCATATTGTTTTGTTGAGGCATCGCAATAAAATTCAAGGTTTTTAACGCTGTTGCCTTCGAGTTCCTGAATACAACGGCGTGTAACAAGTTCAAGTTCGTTCTTCGATGCACTGAAGTTCAGGAAGTTGCATCCGTAGAGCAATGGAGGGCAGCTTATTCTGATATGAACTTCTTTCGCACCATAGTCGTAAAGCATCTTCACATTATCGCGAAGTTGAGTGCCACGCACTATGGAGTCGTCGCAGAAAATAACGCGTTTGTCTTTCAGAAGCGCATGGTTCGGGATAAGTTTCATCTTTGCGACGTGTTCACGCTGTTCCTGGTTGACAGGCATGAAACTACGCGACCATGTCGGGGTGTATTTGACGACGCTGCGCACGTACGGTATGTCGGTGGCATGTGAGTATCCGATGGCCATTCCTATGCCTGAATCCGGGATAGGCGCCACGTAATCGGCTTCTACATCGTCCATTTTGCCCATGGCATAACCACCGCGATAACGCATTTCCTCCACATTGATACCTTCGTAGTCTGATGCAGGGAATCCGTAATAAATCCATAGAAAAGAGCAAATCTGCATCTTATTGTTAGGTGCAAGCAGTTGATTCACGCCGTTTTCCGTGATTCTCACAATCTCGCCAGGACCAACGAAACGCTCTGTCGAATAGTCGAGATTGATATAACTGTGACTTTCTAAAGCCAACACATAGCCTGTTTCATTCTTACCGACGACGACAGGTGTGCGTCCGTATAAGTCGCGTGCTGCGATGATGCCATCGTTTGTTAAAATGAGCATTGACACAGAGCCTCTCACCTTATTATAAACATTTTGAATGCCGTCAACAAAGTCTTTGCCTTGCGTGATGAGCAGTGCCACAAGTTCCGTTGGGTTGGTATCTCCATGGCTAAGTTCTGCGAAATGCTGTTTGTTGTTTAAACACTCTTGTTCCAATTCTTTCAAATTGGTGATTTTCGCCACTGTGACGATAGCGAATTTGCCAAGATGAGAATTCACAACGATAGGTTGTGCATCAGTGTCGCTGATAATGCCTATGCCGCTATTACCATGAAATTTGTTCAGTTCGTCACCGAATTTTGTCCTGAAATAAGAGCCTTTGAGGCTATGGATAGAACGGCAGAATGTGTTTCCGTCGAAAGTACAGATGCCACCAGAAGTAGTTCCTAAATGTGAATGATAATCAATACCATAGAAAAGGTCTGTGATACAAGGCCTTTTTGATATGATTCCGAAAAACCCACTCATTGTGCTTGATTTTGAAAATTAAGTCGCAAAGATAATAAAAAGTTTGAATTTTGAAGTTCGGAATGCAAAGTTTTTTTTCGAGTCACAATATGTTTGTTCTTAAGGCAGTGATTATTGGTAAAAAAAAATAGAGACGGAGTCTGTCCGTCTCTATTGTAGTGGTGGCGGCGACCTACTTTCCCACAAGTCAATG
>OLGV01000578.1_pt1 | contig 14887 bp, 19 predicted proteins | sample 1605761 | NCBI WGS metagenome assembly OLGV01 (sample SAMN03283245) | human gut metagenome | biome: human-associated habitat; material: feces | host: Homo sapiens | place: Peru | collected 2012
CAGAAGATCCTCCACCGTTCCGACGGGACAGAGATAGCCGCAGAACAGCTTGCCGAGAAGCACGACAGCCGCCGCGACAACACTGCTCTCCTCGATGACCATCGGCACCATGTGAACCTTGCCGTTGATAATCACATTAGGCACAATGCCGTAAGGAATGTGGAAATTGGAAATGGTGTTCTCGCTGAACTCGTCAAACTGTCTTTGCTTCTCCAAATCGCTATACCAGAAACCTTTCAAAAGGGCAATGAACTCCCCGGGATTCTCAATGTATTCTGAAACGGCCTTCAACTTGTCCTCTTTCAGAAGCTTGGAAAATCCTTTAATAATACGGTCGCGCTTTCTGGGTTTTTCTTCTTCCATACAGGTTGCAAAATTAAAAAAAAACTAAAAACCGACAACCAAATCTTAAAACTTTTTATGAGTTTTGACGGATTAATTTCCGCAAATTGAGACAGGGAACTGCACGGCTAAACCGTGCCAGGGGGGGCGTTGTCTTTTACATCGCAAAAAAAACTCTAAACTCTCACTTCATGAGTTTGTATATCATTTCTCGATACAAGTCTTTTTGATTTACATCGCCTATGTTATAACCTTTTGATTTTAAGTCGAATTCGCGGAGAACAGCGATGTTGTCAACACATTTTTTGATGTTGTAGCGGCGGGTTGCCTCCAAGTAGTCGTCTGCGAAGAACCTGTTCACGCCGATAACGCTGGCGATTCCGTCGCGGCTCTTGTCGGTGGCATAATGTAGTTTAAGGACTTTGCAGTAATAGGAATAAAGCATTATAACTGTGGCGATTAGAGGATTTTCCTTGGTGTTGTCGCCGAAATAATTGATGATTTGAACTGCTTTGGGAAAGTCGCCCTGGCTGATGGCTTTCTGAAGCTCGAAGATGTTGAAATCCTTGGAAATTCCGATGTTATATTCAACATCGTCGTCGTTGATTTCTTTTTTTTGAGGCACTGCAACCATCAGTTTTTCCAACTCATTACGTACTTTTTGCAAGTCGTTGCCGAGGAAGTCGGCAAGCATCTGGCACGCTTTCTGCTGAATCTTATAGCCGCGGTCTTCAAGATACTTCACTATCCATCTCGGCATATCGCTATCGTACACTTTCTTCGACTCGAACAAAACATGGTTTTTGGCAAGAGTCTTGGCGAATTTCGTGCGTTTGTCGAGTTTCTTGTATTTGTAATTCAAGACGAGAATGGTGGTTTTCGGAATCATCTCCAAGAACGGCTCCATCGTCTCGATGTTTCCCACATCTTGGGCTTCTTTTACGATGATAACCAAATAGTTGCCCATCATCGGGAAGTTGCGAGCCTGCGTCACGATGTCGTGTACGTTGACATCTTTTCCATAAAAGACTACCTGGTTGAAAGCCTTGTCGGCCTCGTCAAGTACGGTGCTCTCGATGGCGTCGCTGATGGAATCGATAAAATACGGTTCCTCGCCCATCAGGAAATACACAGGGTGGTAAATCTTGTTTTTTATCTCGGAAAGAATCTGCTCGTATGTCATCAAAATCTCAAATGTTTGACTGTCAGTTTGTTATCAATAATTTGATGCAATGCGTCGATACCTATTTTGATATGTTCATCGACGAACAGCCTGCTTACTTTCTTGTCGCTTTCTTCTGTTTTCACGCCTTCTGGAATCATCGGCTGGTCGGAGACAAGAAGCAGTGCGCCTGTCGGGATTTCGTTGGCGAAGCCGGCGGCGAAGATGGTTGCTGTCTCCATGTCCACCGCCATGCAGCGTGTCTTATGAAGATAATCCTTGAACTCCTCGTCATGTTCCCACACGCGGCGGTTTGTCGTATATACGGTGCCTGTCCAATAGTCATGTCCATGGTCGCGTATAGTGGTCGAGATGGCTTTCTGCATAGAGAAAGCGGGCAGAGCCGGGACTTCGGGCAAAATGTAATTGTTTGATGTCCCCTCGCCACGTATCGCCGCTATCGGGAGAATGAGGTCGCCGACCATGTTTTTCTTCTTCACACCTCCGCATTTGCCAAGGAAAAGCACGGCTTTCGGACGAATCGCACTCAACAGGTCCATGATTGTGGCTGCGTTGGCACTTCCCATTCCGAAGTTTATCATGGTGATTTCGCCAGCAGTGGCACACGGCATAGAGCGTTCCTCGCCCACTATCGGGACATTGTTCCAATCCGCGAAAACTTCAAGATAATGTTTGAAATTCGTCAAAAGAATGTATTCCCCGAACTTGTCCAACTCTAAACCGGTGTAGCGTGGCAGCCAATTTTCTGTGATTTCCTGTTTAGTCTTCATGAATCGCTATTTTTTGCAAAAATAATATTTTTTTACTAATTTTGCGGAAAATTTTAAATAAAATGGCGTTTTTATCAGAAGATTTGATTTTTGGTCCCATTCACAGCAGAAGATTAGGGAACTCGTTGGGTGTCAATTTGTTACCCAAAGTAGGAAAGATATGTACTTTCAACTGCGTTTATTGTGAATGTGGCTGGAACCCGGAGAAAAGAGACAGGAAAGCGCGCCTGGTCACTCCGCAGGAATACGAGAAAACACTGGAAAATGCTCTGAAAGCAATTGTAGGGACACCGAAAGAACCCGACAGCATCACTTTTTCCGGTAACGGAGAGCCGACACTGCATCCGGATTTTCCAGAGATTATTGATATTACCATAAGATTAAGAGACAAATACGCACCTAAAGCACTCATCAGTGTGCTGACAAACGGCACGAATATTCACAACGAAAGGGTTTTCAAGGCATTGCAGAAAGTCGATAACAACATCTGCAAACTCGATGGCGGAACTCTTGGTATTATTAATAAGGTGAATCTCCCGAACGTTAAAATCAATCTTGAACGCTATGTCTCCGACTTGCAACGTTTTGAAAGTCAGGTGATTATTCAAACATTATTTCTTCGCGGCGAACATAATGGCGAAAAAATCGACAACACAACCGACGAGGAAATTAATCTATGGCTTGAACATCTAAAAAAGATAAAGCCGAGAAAAACAATGATTTACGTCATCGACAGGGAGACTCCTGAAAAGAATCTCGTAAAGCTGTCGTCGGAAGAAATGTCTAAAATCGCTGATAAAGTTAAAGCATTGGGGTTCAACGTGGAATATTATTCTTAAAAATTTTTCAAAAATTTCTTACTTATTAAAAAAAATCAGTAAATTTGCAACGCAAAAAAAAAGCAAATAAAATTTAAAATCATGAATAATAAGAAATTGACATTTATCAACATCGGATTAGTGGTTGTCGCTGTGTTTTTAGTTTATTTAGTATTCGACAGCATCAGACAACCCGTGGTTTTCGAAAACACTCGCAGAGAAAGAGAAATCAAAGTCGTTCAAAGTTTGAAAGACATCAGAAGCACACAGATTTTGTTCAAGCAGACATACAACAGATACACTGCTGATTTCGATTCTCTCATTGAGTATGTCAAGACAGGCGAGCTTCCTGTTGTCCATATCATCGCCGACCCGACCGATACAACATTCACCAAGACTATCAACGACACCGTTGGTCATATCAAGGTTATCGACTCTTTGTTCGGAAAGAGGGAAAGCTTTGACATCAACACTCTTCGCATCGTCCCGTTCTCGGAGGGAGTGGAGTTTGAGATGCAAGCCGGCGCAATCCGTCGTGGCGGCTTGAAAGTGGCTGTGTTCGAGGCGAAAACTCCTTACGGCTCATACCTCTGGGACCTCGATCCGCAGAGAGTCAACAACTTGAGGGCTGAACAAGAGGACTTAGATAAATATGCGGGTCTGAAAGTCGGCTCGATGGACGAGCCTTCTACAAGCGGCAACTGGGAATCATTATAATCATGGTTCCTCCCGCCGATAATTTGAACAACAACGAGTTAACCATCCGGCATTCAACGGATGGTTTTTCGTATGTCATTTTCGACAACAACCGTAACACTTTTGTGCCAGCCGCGGTGTTTCAAGAGGAAGACAAACGAAAGTATCTTGACTTGCTCGGTCTGACAGATGACGACAGCATAGTGTGCGCCGACTATATAGAACTCGCAGAGGCATATAACGTTTACGCTGTGTCAAAAAAAGATTTCGAAACGATAGGGAACAGTCCGGTAAAAATCGAAAGCCGTCATTCTTCAAGCGTGTTGGTCGCAGACCTCGTCAAAAAAAATCTTGAGCGCGTTGACGATACCAGAGTTTATCTGAATGTTAAAGACAATAGCTTCGAGATGATTGTCTTGAAAGGAGCCAGTCTGTTGTTTGACAATCATTTCCGCTTCAAGACGAAAGAAGATTTTCTTTATTTTCTGCTCTTTTCGGTGGAGCAGCTGAATCTTGACGCAGGTTCCGTTCCGGTATATTTTCTTGGCAAGATAGAAGAAACATCGGCAATCACGGAGATTGTGTCAAGATATTTCCGCGACATACGATTCATGAGCAAAGATTATTTAAATAAACTAATGACATGCGAATAATAAGAGGTAGTCATCAGAGACGACAAATAGTGGCGCCCGACAACCTCCCGACGCGCCCGACAACCGACATGGCAAAGGAAAGCCTGTTCAACATCCTTGAAAATCAGCTGGATTGGGAGAAGACGACCGCCCTTGACCTTTTTGCGGGTACTGGAAACATCTCTTACGAACTCGTGTCAAGAGGCTGTCCACAAGTGACCGCCGTTGACGAGAATAACAATTGTGTGAGATTTATCAGAGAGACAGCAAACAAGCTGAATATGAGCCGACTATCTGTGATAAAGTCGGATGTTTTCCGTTTCCTGCCGATGCACAAGGCTAAATACGACTTCATCTTCGCCGACCCGCCATACGACTGCAAACATTATGAACTGCTTGTCGATTTGATTTTTCAGAATGAATATCTGAAAGAAGATGGGATTTTTGTTTTGGAACACAACGGAACTCTCGACTTCTCGGAGCATCCGCATTATTACGACCATAGAAGATACGGAAAAGTCAACTTCACATTTTTTGCGGCGTCGCCGGTAACGGAAGAAGATTCTTCGACAATCTCAAAATGAAAAATTTGAAAATAAATCATTTAAAAATAAATAACATGAAAAAACTACTGTTATCATTATCTATTTTGTTGAGTGTCAATATTATAGTCGCTCAAATTGATGTCAACGAATATGAATTTGACGGTGCTAACTGCACCAGTATCATGGTAGGCAAAGATGCTTCCACCGATGGCTCGGTGATGACATCGCACACTTGCGACAGTTGGTATCGCACATGGATGCGCTGGGAGAAGGCCGCCGACTATGAGAAAGGCGCCACGATGAAAATTTACAAAGGTGCGATGCACACTTTCAATGCCAAAGAGGTCAACGGCTTGGAGGTGGCTGGCGAGATACCGCAGGCGGCGCACACCTACGCTTTCCTCAACACGGCTTATCCTTGTTTCAACGAGAAACAGCTGGCAATTGGCGAGACAACATTCACGGGGCCGGACACACTTCGCAACAAAAACGGAATGTTCATGATTGAAGAACTTGAGCGCGTGGCGCTGCAACGCTGCGACAACGCTCGCGATGCTATTCGTCTCATCGGCGAGCTCATCAAAGAATATGGCTATGGCGACAGCGGCGAAGCTATCACTATCGCCGACACCAAAGAGGTGTGGCTCATGGAGATAATGGGAGAAGGTCCGAAGAAGATAGGCGGTATCTGGGCCGCGCAGAGAGTGCCTGACGGCGAAGTAAGCGTGTCGGCCAATATTCCGAGAATTAAATATTTAAACAGGGACGACAAAGACAACTTCATCTGCTCCGACAATATCGAGAAGGTCGCCAAAAAACATGGTCTTTGGGACGGAAAAGAAGAGTTTGTATGGTATAAGGTGTTTTCCAGCGACTACTCCAACGGAAAGAACTTCCGTGAACGCGAGTGGTTCATCTTCAACGAGTTGGCTCCGTCATTGAACCTCGATAAAAATGCCGAAGACATTCCATTCTCGGTGAAACCTGAATCTAAAGTCGATGTGCGTGACGTGATGAGGCTTCTCCGCAGTTACTATGAGGGTACCGATATGGACATCACACGTAACCTTAAGATTGTCAACCGCGACGGCGATACCATCGTGTCTCCCACCGCCAACCCGTGGATGGGCGGCAACGAACAGAAAGTTTATAATATGCTTAAGCCAGGCACCATAGAGTTTAAACGTGGCGTGGCCATGTCTTGGTGCTCATATTCCTTTGTTGCACAGCTCCGCGACTGGATGCCTGACGAAATCGGCGGCATCTGCTGGATAGGTCTTGAAAACCCTGGACAAAGCCCGAGAATACCTGTATATAGCGGCAGCACTAAAATGCCTTCGTGCTTCGACAGATGCGGTCACGCCGGATATGACGAATCGACAGCGTTGTGGCGTTACAGAAAAGCCAACAAACTCGCACAGGTCAACTGGGGACTTTGCAAAGACCTTATGTATAAAAACATCTATCGCTTGGAAGACAAAGCCATGGATGAACTGCCGGAACTCGAGAAGAAAGTCCGGAAACTTCTTGACGAAGGCGAGAAAGACAAGGCTGTTGAGGCTTTGAACCGTTATACGTCAGATTTCGAGGCCGCCGCAGCGGAAATCTGGAAGGATATGGAACACAAGTTCTGGGAGAGATTCTGGACAGGTTTCTGATAGAGTCCCGTCGAATCACTATGTCAACGAGTATATTGTCGGCTATCCAGCATGTTTCGAGCCGACAATAGAAAGTATTAATGTGTTGAGTATGAATGTCCGGTTCATACTCTCTTTGATTTTGGAAGTTTGCTTACGACGATATTGAAGGAAATTGCAATCAACTCTTTTACAACACTGTCGTCGAGGACGTTGAGATAGAGGTCGCTCCAGTGAGTCTTGTTCATGTGAAATGCCGGACGAACCCCGTCGTAGCGTTCACGCATCTCAATGCCAACATCTGGAGGAAGTTTGACAGCAACATAAGGCTCTGGAGTATCGAGGTGCATGAGGAGAAACCATTTGCCCTGAATGCGCCATGAGACACATTTTACATCAAATAAATCTTCGGTGACATGCTCGTTGAGACCAAGAGCAAACTCTCTTATTTCTTCAATATTCATAACTTTAACTCATTTGTCGATATTTCGTGAATGTTATCTTTTCCGGAGATTTTTTTTTAGTACGACGCAAAGTTACGGAAAATCACCGACTTGACAATGCGACTTTTTTGAAAATCTGAAATCAAGCACTTTGGCGGTGCGGCAGCCCGTCATAAAATGTCTAAAATCGATAGAGACGATTGAAAACAGGTAATCTCATGTCTATTGTTCCATAAGATTCAAACAATCTTGACGATGGTCAATTTCAGTCAACCTTATCCCTCTTTATAGACAAAAAAACTTTTCGTCTGTCGAATGATAAAATTAAATATTAGCATCAACCTCGGCCGTCGGTTTGAGAGCCACGCCGCATTTAATCTCAAGAATGTTGATTTAGATACCGCAATCAACAACAAGAACGATTCATTATTTTTATTTTATAGCATTTTCATCATGAAATTTGCCTTTTGGCCCAATATTTTGAGTTGTCAGCTCCTTAAAACAATCACCGTCGCAAAGGTCAAGAAAAACTTTGCGGCGGTGATTATGAGAAAGGTTACATAAAACTTTAGATTCCAAACAGTTTCATATCTTCTTCCACAGTCGTGATGCCACCAATGCCGAAGTTCTCGACGAGCACTTTGGCCACGTTTGGTGAGAGGAACGCCGGCAATGTCGGGCCGAGGTGGATGTTTTTCACGCCGAGGTTGAGCAGGGCCAGCAACACTATGACGGCTTTCTGCTCGTACCAAGCGATGTTATAGGCGATGGGCAGTTGGTTCACATCGTCCAAGCCGAACACCTCTTTGAGTTTCAGGGCGATGAGAGCCAAAGAATAGCTGTCGTTACACTGTCCGGCGTCCAGTACGCGCGGAATGCCGCCGATGTCGCCCAAGGCGAGCTTGTTGTACTTGTATTTGGCGCAACCTGCCGTAAGGATAACGCAATCTTTTGGCAAAGCTTTGGCAAATTCGGTGTAGTATTCGCGGTTCTTCATGCGACCGTCGCAACCCGCCATCACCACAAACTTGCGGATAGCGCCGCTCTTCACGGCCTCCACCACCTTGTCGGCGAGGGCAAACACCTGCTCGTGTGCGAAGCCGCCCACAATCTTGCCTGTCTCAATCTCTTTCGGGGATTGGCAAGTTTTGGCCAATGCGATGATTTCGCTGAAGTCCTTTTTGCCGTTGGCATCGGCAGAGATGTGCTTCCAACCCGGGAATCCAGTGCTGTTGGTGGTGAACACACGGTTTTTGTAAGTGGCGCTTCCAGTCGGAGGCACGATGCAGTTGGTGGTGAACAAAATCGGGCCGTTGAAAGCCTCAAATTCTTCGCGTTGCTTCCACCAAGCGTTGCCATAGTTGCCTTTCAGGTGGCTGTATCGCTTCAGTCGGGGATAATAATGGGCGGGGAGCATCTCGCTGTGAGTGTAGATGTCGATGCCTGTGTCCTTGCTCTGTTCAAGCAACTGCTCGATGTCGTTGAGATCGTGGCCGCTGACCAAAATACCCGGACGATTGCCCACGCCGATGTTCACTTCGGTAATCTCTGGATTGCCGAAGGCGGTCGTGTTGGCTTTGTCCAACAAGGCCATGGCCTTTACGCCCCATTCGCCGGTTTTCAGCACCAATGCGGTGAGCTCGTCGGCATCATTGCAGGTGACTAATTGTCCGAGGGTTTGCAGAATGGCCTCGTTGATATCGCCGTCCACCTGACCGAGGCGGGCGGCGTGTTCCAAGTAGGCGGCCATACCTTTGAGGCCGTACATGGTTAGTTCTTTCAGTGAGCGAATGTCCTCGTTGCTTTCGGCCAACACGCCCACAGTCTGGGCTTTCTCGTCGTATTGTTCGCGGGTGCCGTTCCATTCCAAGACATCGAGTTTCGGCAGTTCAATGCCTTGCTTGTTAGTTACGCGGTCTTTGAATATGTTGCGCAATTCCAATCCCTTGTCGATGCGGGCGTAGATGCTCTCCACGTCGAAGTTGGCGTTGGTGATGGTGCAGAACAGAGCGTCGTTCACGAAGGAGTGGATGCTCTTGCGAAAATCGCAGTAGTCGTGTCCACAACTATGCTGATGATGGTTGGCGATAACACCCAGTCCTTTAAGGATATAAATCAGCAGGTCTTGGGCGCGAGCCACTTGCGGGGTCTTTCCGCACACACCTGAAATCTTGCAGCCGGCACATCCGGCCGTCTCCTGACACTGGAAACAAAACATTTTATCGTTCATGACATATAGGTTTTAATTTAATAATGAATTCTGACTGCAAAAATACATCTGTTGAATGAGGTGAAGCGTAACATTTGTTACCGGAGTTTTTTTCTGTTGTTTTTTTTAAAAAAAACACTATCTTTGCAGGCAAATAAAATGAAAACAATGCAAAAAAACATCCGTTCCAACAATTCATGAAGTCGCCTTCAGCCGATTTTACTTGGAATGGAAAAACTATCCGCATCCGGCTTGTTTATCATAGCAAAGGAATAGATTTAGATTATGGAAGAACTCAAAAAGATAAAAATCTTTGATAGATGCAGCGATGAGGCTTTGGAAGGCCTTCTCAAAAGTCCGTGCCGCCGACAGGAATATCCTGCGGGCAGACGTATGCTCAATGCAGGTGACCCGTGCCGTGCGTTGATGGTGCTTGTCGAGGGGCAGGCCGAGGCGAGAATGATGGGGGAAGAGGGTCGCGAATTACTCGTTGACCGCTTGAATGCCCCGATGATATTGGCTCCGGCGTTTCTCTTCGCCACACCCGACATTATTCCTGTGGAGGTCACTGCAGTGACCGATTGCGCCGTGTGGCACATCAACCGAGAGGCGTTTTTTGATTTTATGCAGCAAGAACCGTCTGTACTCCGTGCATTCTTGGAAGAACTTTCCGCCAAGGGTCATTTCCTGAGCGGCAAGATGCGTTCTTTTGCAGTGAAGGGACTGAAAAATCGTGTCATAGAATATCTCGAAGTCAACGAAAGTATCACATCGGTGGCCGAGGTTGCCCAAGAGCTTGGTGTCACAAGACCCTCGTTAAGCAGAGTCCTTTCGGAAATGCTTGACGAAGGTGTTGTCACGAAAGACGCAAAAGGTTATAGATGTAAATAATCATTTTTCAATCTTGTTCAACAGTGATTATGCTTTGTCAACGATGCTGGAGATGTTAGATTAAGAGGCAAATCTGGAATATTCATTGATCCAGCATATTGGAATGAAAAAGAAGGCAAAATCAAGAAGGTGTCACGCATGGCCAAGAAGGAGGAACAGAAAAAAGTAACGAAGCTTGATGAAAAGGTAGAGGGACTGCGCATATTCATTAACACAAAATATGAAGAAGATAGTGTTAATGTCAAGAAAACCATTGATAAAGAATGGCTTGTAGAGGTTGTAAAAGAGTATTTGAATCCTGACATTAAAATCAATTACTCTGAATTGGATTTCTATCAAGCCCTTGATATTTTTATTAACCAAGAGGGACAGCGCACAAAGACGGCATCCAAGCATTGGTCTTACTCAACCATTCAAAAATTCAAGACCCTCAAAAACCATCTATTATCATTCGACAAAGATTTGACTTTTGAAGATTTGGATGTTGACAGGATCTCAGATTTTGTCACTTACGAGCAGGAAACACTGTAGCTTATTGACAGTACGGTGAAGAAACAAATTGTATATCTGAAATGGTTCCTACGATGGACTGTTAATATGAATATCAATAAAAACACCGATTTTGAGAAGTTTATCACAGGATTGCCAAGTCAGGACACGAAAGTAATTTTCCTAACGGCTGATGAATTAAAGAAAGTTCGAGAGCATGACTTTTCTAACGACTCTCAAATGGATCGCATTAGAGACGTTTATATCTTCTGCTGCTACACAGGCTTGAGATATTCTGACGTTGAGAATCTGCGCAGGGAAAACATTTATGACGACAGAATCCATATCACGACCGTCAAAACAGAAGACCGACTTATTATAGAGTTGAATAATGTCTCTCGTGGAATATTGGAGAAATACGAGCCATATCAGTACAAAAACAACAAAGCCCTCCCCGTCATCAGCATCCAGAAGATGAATAATGCCTTGAAGGAAATGGCTGAAGCTTGCGAGATAAACTCCAACGTCGAAATCATTCATTTTAAAAAAGGTGAGCGCATAGTTAAAAAAGTGCCCAAATACTCGCTAATAACCACACATACAGCGAGAAAGACCTTCGTATGTACCGTTATTCGACTTGGTGTTAACCCTGCTGTTATAATGAAAATAACAGGTCACAAGAAGTATGATACCATGAAGCCGTATATCGATGTTGAGGATAAAGTAAGAAGAGAGGCTATGAATAAATTTGATACAATGGAATAACGCATTGACAATCATACATTTATAATACAATAAATATATTTCAAAAACAACAATCGTTGTATAATCAGTGGAAATCTCATAAAAATTAACACATTTCCGCTGATTATAAGTATATTTTGTGTATCTTTGCCGATGAAATTAAACACAACAGCAATATGTTAATCGGCAGGAACAAAGAAGTTGCAGAGCTTATATCTCTCTTGAAAGGCGACAGATCCGAATTTGTCGCTGTTTATGGAAGACGCAGAGTTGGCAAGACATTTCTGATTCGCGAAGCCTTTAATTACAAGTTTGCGTTCCAGCATACAGGTATCTTGGACGCTTCGTTAAGCGAACAACTATCCGAATTCAGGGAGTCGCTTTATTCAGCAGGCATGAAAAAATGCGCCAAGCCACGTTCATGGCACGAGGCATTTCATTTGCTTGAAAGATTTCTGGAATCAAACACCTCTGAAAAGAAAATTGTATTTATCGATGAACTTCCTTGGATGGATACTCCAAGATCAAACTTTATCAGAGCCTTGGATCATTTTTGGAACGGATGGGCAACGATGAGGAAAGATATCATACTTATTGTGTGTGGCAGTGCCACATCGTGGATAATCGACAAGGTTATAAAAAATTACGGCGGACTACACAACCGTGTCACTCGCCAGATATATTTAAAACCGTTCACTCTCGGTGAATGCGAGAAATATTGCAAATCGAAAAAACTCGGCTACACTCGCCGGCAAATTCTGGAAGCATATATGATTATGGGTGGAATCCCATATTATTGGAGTTTCCTGCAACGCGGCCAAAGCCTCGTGCAGAATATCGATAGAATATTCTTCTCGGACAGCGGCGAACTGCGGTATGAGTTCAAGGCGTTATATGCGTCATTGTTCCGTTCACCTGAATCACATTTGGCAGTTATTACTGCCCTTGCAAAGAAAAAAACCGGAATGCTTCGCAATGAGATTCTGGCAGATACAGGTCTCTCGGACAACGAATCTTTCTCACGTGTTATGAAAGAGCTTGAACAATGTGGCTTTATCAGAAAATACTATTGCTTGGGCAAAAAAAGCAAAGATGCCACATATCAATTGATAGACAACTTCACATTGTTCCATTTTAATTTCATGATGGAGAACACAAATCTAAACAATCATTTCTGGTCGTCACAACAGAACTCTCCTCTTCACAATACATGGGCTGGACTGGCTTTTGAGCGTGTTTGTCTCCAACATGTTGAACAAATCAAGCGTGCTCTCGGTTTTTCAGCAGTCATAAGCAGTGAATATTCATGGACTTACAAATCTAAAGACAGTGAAGACAAGGGCGTTCAGATAGACCTGCTGATTGACAGAAACGATAGGATCATCAATCTGTGTGAAATGAAATGCTCTAATGATGTTTACACTATTGATGCTGAAGAAGACGCTCGTTTAAGACGCAGGATCGGCACATTCATAAGAGAAAGAAAGACAAAGAAATCAGTGTTTCTTACAATGATAACCACTTACGGATTGTCAAAAGGCGGTTATACCAATGATGTGCCATGTCAGCTTACTATGGATGATTTGTTTTGAGTTAAGACTGCAAAAATCATAGGATTTATCTCCTCCAAGCTCCAATCACCTCGCCGATATAAACCGTATGAATCCCGGCATCGAAGTCGGCGTACCAGTCTTTGGGTGTGGCGTTGCGGAAGTCGTTCTCGTTCTGGTGCCAAGATGTCATAATCTCACACTCGATCACCAGTTTCGCTTCCTCGTAATATGGAGTACCGTTCTCGGTGTATGCGGTATGAAGTCCCAACGCAGCGGCTTTGTCACCGTCACGGCCACTGTTACGACCCATATATTTCCAAACTTCAGGATCTTCAAACTCCATGATGGTAAAACGACCGTGACGCTCCATGAACTCCCATGTGTAGCGAGCAGGGGCGACATAAACCGTGACGGTCGGACGGTCATGGCCGATATAGTTTCCGATGTTTCCCCAGCCTATTGTCATGGCGTTGTTCTCAGTAGTGTCGCCGGAGCAGAGGATTAGGTTTTTAGTGAAGAAAGTGAAGCCGTTGTCGGCAAAATCTTTCTGTACGTCGAATGGTTTGAGTTCAGTGTTCATAGGTGTATCTTTACAGCCAGTCAATGCGATTATTAGCATGGAGGCGATTAATAATATTTTTTTCATTTTATATTTGTTTATTTTGCAATTTGATACCCGACAGCGACTATGAGCAAACTCAATAATATGCTGCCAGCGACGTATAGTGAAAAATACAGCCAATTTCCAGATTGAATCAGCTGAAGGCTCTCTTTGGAAAACGTGGAAAAAGTGGTGAAACCGCCGCAAAATCCGACGCTCAAGAACAGAACAAGCTGTTGTGAAGCGTTGGCACATCGGCTGAATATACCCCACAAGACACCAATCAACAAACAGCCAAGAAGATTGACAGTGAATGTCGCCCAAGGGAAACCGCCGGTATATTTAATAAGCAGTGACACGATGTAACGCAAAGTTCCTCCAAAGAAGCTGCCAGCGCCGACTATAAGAATGTTCTTTAGCATAATTATTCAGTTTTCTAATTCTTTAGCATTTCACAAATCATATCTTCCCTGATGATTTTAGGCATTGATTTCCCTGCAAGTACCAATATTTTCTTGCCGTTACGATAGATATGAAGCTGGCGAGATCTAACCAGTGCGGTCAATTCAGGATCATCTTGCATAGCCAGCCACAGACGATGATATATGCCGTCATCTTCAAACAGCTTCTTCTGTAAATGCGAGCATAGGTTGGTGGTGTCGAGGGTTATCATAATTCTATTCGTCTAAATATGCGTTCAGAAATTTTTGAGCGAGACTGTCCGGCCTTATATTCTTCCTTGCATCGTCTGGAGAGAACCACTGGTATGAGTAGTCTATCTCTTTATTGGTTGACAATTCGCTGCTATCCTTTACAAAAGCCGTAAAGTTACACATCAGAGTATTCGACGGCTCAAAGAATTGGGTGCGATTTAACTTGAGCCTACTTACCGTCATGCCGGTTTCCTCTTTTATCTCACGACAGACAGCATGTTCCACTTGTTCACCACGATTGACATAGCCTGCCACAAGGATATATGAAGGTCTTCCGTATTGTTTGATTAACAGTATCTTGCCAGTCTGTTCGTCAACAACAATCATACTGACTGCCACATTATACATCGGGAAACGGTGTTGTTCACATTTCGGGCAATAAGGAACCATGCCTTCTCCTTCAAGTTCCCTCTCAACTAATGCCGTTCCACACTCGAAGCAATGTTTCTGTATCATAAATATCTCCTCACTTTCTTTTTATAATCCAGATATTCCTCACCGAAAGCATCTTCCATAAAAGCTTCTTCGTTCCGTATTTGTTTGTCGAAAAGAAATATCACAAGCGCCACAACAATAGCGTGCCATGCGTTTGGATATGCTATTAAGATGCCGAGATACATT
>OLGV01000579.1_pt1 | contig 14865 bp, 10 predicted proteins | sample 1605761 | NCBI WGS metagenome assembly OLGV01 (sample SAMN03283245) | human gut metagenome | biome: human-associated habitat; material: feces | host: Homo sapiens | place: Peru | collected 2012
CCTTTTTGTCCGGTTCTTTTACTTTTGAAGAATACATATACCCCAGCCTGACCTGCTCGGTATAGTATGCCGTTTTTTGCTCCGGTTTGCCAAAAAACGGATCTATCGGCAACATTTTTATAAAAATAAATGATAAAGATAAAATTATAAATGTGGTTAGCAGTGCAAGGGATATCCTTTTCAGTACGTATTTTCCCACTACTGTCCTCCTGTTTTTTAATCGCTGAAAAAGCAATAGGCCTTATATTGCTAAGACCTATTGCCATTTCCAGTAACTAACTTTTTGTTTGTTATTGTTTGTTGTGTGTCTTATGCATGGAAAGGAACATACAGACTTTCAACGGACTCGGTAGTCTTGCCAAGAAGCGTCCATTTGATTTTAAGATCGATACCTTGATTATCGTTTTCCGGCAGTTTTGCAATTTGCGCTGCAGTGACTTTAACCGTGAAAGTTATGGTATGGGCCACTTCATCTTTCTTGATTTCGCCTATGACATTTTTCAAAACCGAAAACTCAGTATAGTCTTTTTGGCCTCCTGCATACGCAACGATGTCTGTCAATTCCATAGCAACTGCGTCTTGATAAGAAATCTTGATAGTCACAACTTTGTCTTCGCCTTCGTCTTTCTGTTCCACAACCTCAGCAGAATATGCAGAAACATTCGCTCCGTCTTTGACGATTGTCGGTTGCATAGCAGCCTTCAACAGTGCGTCAAAGGACCAGAGTTTGCCGTCATAAACCAATGCTTCTGCCAAAGGATCGTTGGTGTCGATTGCCCAGTTCAAAGTCATCTCTTGCGAAAGAGCCTGATCGGAAGAGCAAACAGTAAGGAAGTCAAGCGGATTCATCGGGTTTCCGGAAATAGAGCCGAAGCCCAAATCAAATTGACCAGCTAAAATTTTATCATAGTAAACATCAGACCATTCGGCTCCAACCCAGAATTTACATTCGAGTTTGTATTTGCCGCCGGTAACAGACGGATCGTTGAAAGCGGTTTCAAAGTATTGTTTAACATACTTATGATATGCTGTTTCATGGGCTGGGACCTGCCAAGCAATTTCAAGTTCGATAACGGTTGGGTTATCCACAGTGCCCGGAGTGTAAGCGCCGTCCGCTTCAAGTTCTGCCAGTGCTATACGGAAGTATTCACGAGCAAGCTCCAACGAATATCCGTAGCCGTCGGTATCTGCAAGAAGGCCGGAAATTGCTTTCTTATGCTCTGCGGTAGCATTATAAGAAATGCCGTTTTCAGGATCGGACAGATATATTGCGCTGAAGTAGTTTGCAGAAGGAATACTACCTTTAAGATCGGCAAATTCAACCCTGTTGAAAGAATAGGACAAAGCTTGTCTGAAATGAGCATTGCTGAGAGCCGGCTCGCATTGCCAAACGTCACCGTCGGTGCCAAACATTTTTTCCCAATCTTTTTGGCTGAGAGCATTCATATTGAGTTTGAAACAGCTTTGGCCCAAAGCAGTTCTCGTACGAGGATCGCTCTTGAATTCGCTCAATCTGGTAGAAGGAATGCCGGTGCTGTCGGTTTTGCCCGCGAGGAACTCTTTGATAGAAGCTTCAGGATCGTCTTTTGCCGCCGTCAAAATGTTGATGTGAACGCCTTCGACAGCATATTTTGTGGTAGCGTAGACGTAGTTAGGGTTCTTTTTGTAAACAACCTGTTGACCGGAATCCCAAAGTTCAAGAGTATATGCACCCAAAGACAAAGCGTTGTCAACAGGAGAGTAAGACTTGTCTTTGTTGAAACCAAGATAATTCTCAACACCAACTGCATCGATAAAGTCTTTTGGAACAGGCATATAAAGAGAGCTTGAGATGTAGTATCTTGCGTAGAACATTGTGGTAGGTTGTGCAAGTTCGTATTCAAAATACCATTTGCCACCTTCCTCGTAAACCTTAAGAGCAACTTTGCTGAAATCCGCCGCCGTATCGCTCAAAATGCCTTTTGCTGCATTTTTGGTTGCGTCGTAGTAAGCCTTAGCTCCCACTATAGCCGCGGCACCTTTTTGGCCGGCAAGCTCACTTCCGCGATAATAACCGTTTGCTTGGTTAAGCAAAAGTTTGAACGGAGTAAGATAATCTTCCATTGCAATTTCTCTGTTGTTGAAAGATGCGCGGTCTGCTTTGGTGCTCAGAGTATTATACTTCAAGCCGCTTCTGATTTCAAAACGCCATTTCGAAGCCAAGCCGTCTGCGTTTAATCCTTCAACCGGTTCAGGATTGGTAACAGCGAGTTCCGGAACCCAATCGTAACCGTTTTTCTCTGCATTCATGAAGTTGGTGAAGTAGCTGGCACCGATGTAGCCATAGAAATCACTTACTTCCGAACCTTTGTCGTTCAGATAGTTTGCAGTGCCCGGATCGGCGGCGTTGATAGTGTGATAATATCTCTTCCACTCCGCCTTGTTTTCTGTGGCAAGATCGGACTTGATGGAGCCCTCGGCCAAAGTGCCGAAGCCGTAACCGGAAATATAGTTTTCGGTTCCAAGAACGATACGGTCATTATACATAACATAGTTGCCGTCTTCAAACAAAGTCATGCCGAGAAGACCGTTGCGAATGCCGTATGCTTCGACCAAGCCCAAAATTTTGGTCTTTTCTTCGGCAGACAGACCGGAGAAGTTAAATGCGCCGTTAGCCTTAGGAACAGCATTGATCATAGCGGTTCTTGCGGCGGCATAAGCACCCTTAACTTCTGCAACGCTTTTGCCTTCTTCAATAGCTGCAAGACCGGCATCGTAGGCTGCTTTCACAGCTACGCCGGCATCGCCTTCAAGAGATCCGATGGCGTCGCTAAGGGTTTTAAGATCATACGCGATATAGGCTCTATAGTCGACCAAGGACTTTGCCACTCCGCACCTGGTACAGACACCGTCTGCGTTGAAATCGTGCTCTGTGGTTCCGCATTCGGTGCAGGTGCAACTGCCTTCCGGGAACTTGTGGCCTTTTTTGGCGCAATTCCATTTCTTGTCGCAAGCCGCAACAGACAAAACGGAAAGAACCAACATAACCGCAAGCAGAAGAGCAATCAGTTTCTTTTTCATTTTGATACCTCCATAAAAATTTTAAATTTATTTCAAATTAAACTTTGAAACGTGGTTGGTTGATAAATTTAATATTTATACACAAGTGCATAAACGATAAATTATTAACATTTTAACACAGCATATACTATATGGCAACTATTTTTGAAAAATTTTTTTTGTTTTTTAATGTTTTTTCAATGTTCGAAAAAAAATTGCTTATATTTATATACTAAAGTAAGTGCTAATATACCAAATTATATTGTAAGCGGCAAAAATCCCCTCTCCCCTCCGCCGTATCGTATTTTTTATAAAACCGCCGATTTTATGCATTATGCAAGTTTTTATGCAAAATTTGCGTCGTTATGCAATTTTTGTTTTGAAAAAGAAAAAAGGCGCCGATGCGCCTTTCAACTTTTGTTTTGTGTTTTTTCGTTTGCTTATTCTTCGGACGGAGCTCCGACAGGGCAAACGTCTGCGCAAGAACCGCAGCTGATGCATTCGTCGGCATTGATAACGTATTTGCCGTCGCCTTCGCTGATTGCGCTGACAGGGCAACCTTCCGCGCATGCGCCGCACATAATGCAGTCGTCACTGATCACATATGCCATATCCATTACCTCACTTTTTAATATTGTGCCTTCATTATATCACATCGTTTTGAAGATGTATAGCGTTTTTGACAAATTTTTAGTCCAAAATCGATTTTACGTCGTCCGGGACGTCGGCGCCCACGTCGCTGTCTTTCTGATGCTCTTTTGCGTTGACTTCCTCGAGCTTGTAGGTTTTAATTTCAAAAGTGTCGTCGGCGGTGCGGATTTTCACCTTCACCGTGCGGCGAATGATGTCGTTATCCTCCACGACGCCCTCCCCGTCCGGAGTTTTTGCTTTGCTTCCGATTTTCGGCATCAGCTTGTAGGTTTCGGCGTAGTAGCTGTTTTCGTATTTTAAGCAGCACATAAGCCTGCCGCAAACGCCGCTGATTTTGGTCGGGTTAAGGCTGCGCCCCTGAAGCTTTGCCATTTTTATGGAAACCTTCTCGAAGTCCGGCAGATGCGTGGTGCAACAGCACGGTCTGCCGCACTGGGCAAGCGCGCCGCGCATTTTTGTGTCGTCGCGTTCGTAAATCTGCCTGAGCTCTATCCTCACCTTGAACGCCGCGGCCAGATCTTTCACCAGCTCCCTGAAGTCGATGCGGCCGTCGGCCGTGAAATAAAAGATAACCTTGCTGCAATCGAAGGTGTACTCCGCGTCCACAAGCTTCATCTGAAGCCCGCGTCTGGCGATTTTTTCCGCCGCGGTTCTCAGCGCTTCTTCCCTCTTTTGCAGGTTCTTTTTCAGCTGTTCGTCGTCTTTTGGGGTGGCCTTTCTCAAAACCGGCTTTAACGGCTGAACGATTTCGGAGTCGTCTACCTCTTTGTTCGGAACCACGACTCGGCCGTATTCGGTGCCTCTCGCGGTTTCCACGATAACGCCGTCCCCCTCCGAAAACGCGATGTTTTCGGGACTGAAATAATATATCTTGTTGCTGTTTTTGAATTTGATTCCGACTATTATCGACATATACCCTCTATTGTTTTTTGCAATTATATTTTATTTGTAAAATGCCCATAAGCAAGTTTTCCGCCACGGCGGTTTGCGACACGTTGAAAAACAGTTTTTTTCGTTCGTCGTTTATAAGGTAAATTATTTTCCCCACGGCCTCGGCAGAAAATTCCGCCGCAAGCTTTTTGACGTTCTCTTTCTCAAACGTTCCGGCCGAAAGTTCGCCGTCGCCGTCCGCCACCAGAACGTCCCTAAATATTATGGACATAACGTCCAGCAAAATGCCGAAATTTTCCCGAACAAACACTTTACGCCCCAAAAGCGGCGCCACATCGGAGCTTTTTGTCAATTTAAACAAAATGTCAAACGCTTCCGAATAGATAAGTTTGTAGCCCTCGTCCGCAGCGATTTTGTCGGCTTTTCCGAGCATTCCGCCAGAACATGCCGCCGCCACTTCCGCAGTTTCCGAACTGCCCGTTTTCTTGAAAATTTCGTTGTAAACGACGTCGGGCGAAAAGCTTTCCAAAGCAATCTTTCTCACCCTCGAACGCACGGTGTCCAGCATGGCCTGTTCGTTTGAAGTCAAAAGGAAAAATATGACGTCTTGAGGCGGTTCCTCCAAGGTTTTTAAAAGCTTGTTCTGCGCCGCCTGATTCATCTGATCCGCGCCGCATATAACGTAAAGCTTTTTGCCTCCCTCGTTGGATTTCACGATGCTGTCGTCCACGATGTCCGCAACGTCTTCCACCTTGATTTTTTTCAGATCCTCGTTCACGAAAACCACGTCGCTGTGGTTACGATGCAAAATTTTTGCGCAGGCAGGACACTTCCCGCAGCCGCCTTTATCGCAAAAAAGCCTCAACGCCGAAAGCTCGGCCAAACTCAAAAGGGCCGTTTCGTCCGGAGATACGAACATATACGCGTGCGCCACGTTACCCGTGTTCGCGTCCTTCGCCAGACTTTTGTAGGCGTTGCTGTTTTTTAAGGCTTCCTCAAACTGCATCTATCTTATTATACCTTTTTCTCTCAAAAGCTCTATAATTTTTTCGGTTGTGTCTTTCTTGTTCTGGCACGGAACGATTTTGACTATCCTGCCCTCCGACATCTCTGCGTCCTCAAGATAGCCCTCGTAAACCTTTAGGTGAAAATCCATTGCTTCGTCCTCGAGTCTGTCGTGAAGCTCGGCCGATTTCTGACGGCTTCGGAACGAATGTTCCGGCGACAAATCCAAAAACACCGTCAAATCGGGCATACAGCCCTGAATGGCGTGACGGTTGATTTCCAAAACGTTTTCGATGCCGAGGCCCCTCGCTCCGCCCTGATATGCGATGGAGCTGTCCAAAAATCTGTCGCAGATAACAAGCTCTCCCCTATCCAACGCAGGTTTTATCACCTCGTCCACGAGTTGCGCGCGCGACGCGGCGTACAAAAGCGCCTCACACATAGCGTTCATTTCGGTGTTTTCGGGATTGAGAATAACCGAACGGATCTGTTCGCTGATTTTGTTGCCGCCCGGCTCCCTGGTGAAAATCGCAGGCTGACCGGTTTTGTCCAAATATTCCTTAAGCTGCTTAAGCTGAGTGGACTTGCCGACTCCCTCGCAGCCTTCAAACGTAACGAATTTGCCTTTCATAATGTCTCCTTCCGACCTATTATAGCACAAAAGCGCAAAAGTTCTCAACCTTTTTGTCGGCTTTTATTGTAATAATAAAAAAAATAAGTTATAATGTTTTCAAACCATTTCATCGGAGGACGAAAGTTGCCAAAAACCATTTCCGTGCTTGTGAAACCCGCGTCCGGGCGTTGCAACGCAAGCTGCAAATATTGTTTTTATAAGGACGAAGCAAGCCTGCGCGAGCAATCGGATTTCGGCCTTATGAGCCTTGAAACCGCCGAAAACCTTGTCGCGAAAGCTTTGGATTTTTCAAACGGCGGCCGCATATTTTTTACGTTCCAAGGCGGCGAACCTACGCTTGCGGGCCTTGATTATTTCAAGCGCTTCGTGGCTGTCGTGAACGAAAAAAATCTTTCGGGCACAACCGTTTTTTACGGCCTGCAAACGAACGGCTCTCTCCTCACCGAGGCGTGGGCAAAGTTTTTCAAGGACAACGATTTTTTAGTCGGTCTGAGCCTCGACGGCGACAAAAAAGCCGACCGTCTGCGTACGTTTTCAGGCGGAACTCCGCTCTTTGACAGCACAGTCAAAGCAATCAATCTGCTGACGGAATACGGCGTTCAATTCAACGTTTTGTCGGTTTTAACCAAATATTCCGCAAACAACGTCGAAAGTATATACGCTTTTTTCAAGCGGCACAACCTTAAATATCTTCAGTTCGTTCCCTGTCTCCGGCCGCTGTCCGAAAAGCCGACCGAGGACTTCTACCCCTCTCCCGAAGAATACGGAAACTTCCTCACAAAGCTCTTTTCTCTCTACGTCAAGGACTATCTTTCGGGTAACTTCGTCAGCGAAAGAAAGCTTGACAATTTCGTCCGAAATTACCTCGGTCTTCCCGCCGAACTTTGCGGCATGAACGGCCATTGCAACGCGGGGTTCGTCGTGGAAGCAAACGGCAACGTCTATCCTTGCGATTTCTACGCGACGGACGAATATCTTTTGGGCAACGTCAACCGCCAAAGCTTTTTCGAAATTACAAAAAACCCGAAAATGATCGAATTTTTGCAAAACAGCCTGAAACCGCGCGAAAAGTGCCTTTCCTGCAAGTATTTCCGCGTTTGCAGAGGCGGAGGCTGTCGGCGAGAACGGCAAAGCGAAGACTTTTGCGAGGCGTACAAAATCTTTTTTGAAAATTCCCTTCCCTCATTTTCGGTTTTCGAAAACGAAAATTAAAATATGTCCCTAAAAAAACCGCCGATTTCGGCGGTTTTTACGTTAAAATTCTTTTTTGATTTTCCGGAGTATAGCCTCGTCTGCGGGGCAAAAGTCGTAGTCGTCGATTTCTCGGGGCAAAATCCACTTTATGTCGCTATGTTCGAGCATTTTCGGCTCACCCGAAACGATTTTCGCCTCGTAAACCGACAGATAAACGGTGAGGTCCGGATACTCGTGTCGAACTCTTTCAAAAAGGCGCACCGTTTCGATCGAAACGTCCAGTTCTTCCCTCAGCTCTCGCTTGAGCGCTTCGGCTTCCGTTTCGCCGTTTTCCACCTTGCCGCCCACAAACTCCCAAAGCAGTCCGCGAGCCTTGTTTTTCGGCCTTTGACATATCAAAAATTTGTCGCCGTTTTTTACGAGCGCTGCCACCACTTCCGCCGTTTGCACGGCCGAATTTGCGATTTTCACCGAATATTCGCCCTTTTTGAACAGCGTTTCGTAGATTTTCAGCATAACGTTTGCATAGTGGGCAGGATCCTTTTTTTCGCCCTTTTCTATGCACAGAATTTCGTATCCTATGCCGCCGTCCGCGACCGTCGTAACCCCCGTTTCCGTCACTCCGTTTTTGAGGTAAAAAGCTTTTCGGCGAGTCCTCGTTTCCAGCTCCTCTTCGTTTGCCGCGAGGTCCGTTCTTTCGATTTCAAGCATAACCACGCCGGCAGGTAAATCGGTTTTTATCGCCGAAAGCATCTTGCTTCCGTAGCCCTTTCCTCTTTCCGAGGAAAACACCGCCAGATAGTCCAGCAGCCATGCATCCCCCTCGTCCGGAATCTGAAAAACGGCGTACGCCTTCGGCTCGCCGCCTAAAATCAGTTCGTATGCCTTGCACTGTCCCCTTTTATATTGCTTTTCCAAAAGCTCCAGCGGCTTTATTTCGGCAAGCGGAAAATCGTTTTGCATGCGCCCTGCGTAAAGCTTTTTAAGTTCTTCAAAATTCAATTCTCTGAGTCGTTCCGTCATCTTTTGCTCCGATTTTTTTATATTTTAGCTTGCGCCACTCCAAAAGTCAAACGTCCGCGCGGCCGATAAGATAGTCCACCGACACCTCAAAGTAATCCGCCAGCAGCCAAAGCGACCTTATGCACGGCTCCTTTTTGCCCGAAAGCCAGGCGCTTATGGTGTTTTGTTTCACGCCCACGCGCTCGGCAAGCGCAACCTGCGTCAGGTTTTCGACGCGCATAAGCTCCCGTATTCTTTCCGCAATCAAAATTTTCATACGAAGCCCCCTTTTTTGACATATCGCCATAGCAATAGTTCAATTATACTCCCGTTTTCAAAAAAACGCAACGGTATTCGTTGCGTTTTGATTTTTATATGCTTTTCCCTTTTCAGTCGGCTTCCTTTTGCGAACCGGTCGGGTTCATTATGCTGTAACCGACGTTCACGAGGTGGTCGGCCACACGCTCCAGCCCCGAAACGGCGGACGAATAATACGGGCTGCATTCCACGTTGCAGGATCCTTCCGCAAGCCGCGAGAAGTGACTGCTTTCGAGCTGCTTTTTCATTCTGTCCACCTCGTTCTCGAGAACGGTCAGCTCGGGCAGCTTTTCCTTGTTGAGATTTTCAAACGCGTCTTTTGCGATTACAAACATTTCGATGGTTTTATCAAACATTATCCGCACTTTATCCTGCGCTTTTTGCGAGAACGCCAAGCCCTTTTTGCGCATTTCCTCGCCGATTTCATAGAAGTTTTCGGCGTGGTCGCCTATTCTTTCAAGGTCGTTAAGAACGTGGAAATAGGAACCTATGACCTTTTCGTCGCTCTCGTCGACCGACGGCGAAAGCTTGATCAAAAACTTCGTAAGCGCGCTGTTGGTGAAGTCGATGACGCGTTCGTTGTCGGCGACTTTTGCGCCGCTCGCCGCGCTGCGGTTTTCCAGAGCCTCGAAAGATAGATTAAGGTTTTCCTCAACTTTTTCTATCATATAGTCGATTTCCTTTTTCACCTGCATCAGCGCAACCGGAGGCATCGCCAGCAGACGGTCGTCGACGTATTTCAGAGCGTACCCGGAATAAGGCTCCTCTTTGTCTTTTATGACGAGGCAGGAATATTTCACCAGTTGCTTCACAAACGGAAGCAGCAAAGCGGTGGTTGTCACGTTGAATATGACGTGGAAAACGGATATGCGCATCTGAAGCGCGGTCGGGCTTTCTCCCGGGAACATCGAAGTCAGAAGTCTGACGACGGGATCCTTGAATATCCATATAATCACGGTGAAAAGAGCCGTGCCGATGACGTTGAAGGTGAAGTGGATAAGCGCCACGCGTTTGGAGTTTGCGTTCGCGCCGACGGACGCAAGAAGCGCCGTAACACAGGTGCCGATATTTGCGCCGAGAACTATAAACAGCGCAAGATCCAGCGGCAGCACTTTTGCTCCGACCATCGTTATCACCACGCCCGTTGCCGCGGAAGAGCTTTGAATGAGCGCGGTGAAAATCACGCCCACCAAAATGAGCAGAAGCGGAAAATCCATGACCGCAAAAACCTTAGTAAACATGGTTTCGACAAGCGGATTTCCGAATGCGCGATCACTGCTCATCACGGAAAGCCCCACGAAAATAAGCCCCAGACCGCAGCACAAACTGCCGGCAATCTTCACCTTCTCTTTTTTGGCGAAACCCATCATAACGCCCGCAAACGCCAGAAGATACATAACCATGTTGAAATAGTCGTTTTTAAGCGCAACCAGCACGCCCGTTATCGTGGTGCCGATGTTAGCGCCCATAATAATCGGCGTTGCCTGCATAAGCGTCATCACGCCGGCGTTGACAAGACCGATAACCATAACCGACGTTGCGGAAGAACTTTGTATGATTGCCGTCACACCCGCGCCGATTCCCACGCCCGAAAAGCGATTGTTGCTGATTTTTCCGAGCAGCTTTTTCATTCCGTTTCCGGCGCTTTTCTCGAGAGCGTCGCCCATGAAGTTCATACCCACTATGAACACCCCGACGCCCGCAAGAAGCCATATCAGACTCTGCGTCAGTTGCAAAAATTCTTCACCTGTCATAACGTAATTTCTCCTTTCTCCTATGCGGTTAAACGATTTTTAGACAATGCTTTTGCCGACGATTTCGGCAAATTCAGTATAGCATAAAAAGCTTTTTTGTCCAAATCATTGCTTGCCGAACCAAAAAGAAAACGCCAAACGCAAAGATTTTTTAATTTTTTGCAGCTTCGCCCCGCCGATTTTGTGTGTTTCGTTAGCCATATCCGCTCCTATAAATCAAAATATCGCCTTTAAAAATCAGAGCCGTCCGCAATGACTGCGAACGGCTCGTTGTTATTTGTTTATCTTATTTCTTTTTGGTAAATAGTGCTTTGATTTTTGCTCCGAGAGTTTTGAAGAAGTTGCCGATTGCCGTAAAGCCTTTCTTTAACGCTACGCCCAAATCTGCAAACGTCTTTTTCTTGACTGCAAACCAGAAGATTGCAAATCCGCCGATTCCTGCGAGCAGAACCGAACCGATTACGATACCCGCAATTTGTCCGCCCGAAAGTCCTTTCTTTGCTGCGGGAGCATCTTCATACACAGCCGTAAGGGTTTTTCCTTCCGATACCGTAAATTTATAATTCTTTTCGGTGCTGACGATTTCTCCGCTTTCGTCTTTCCAGCCTTTGAACTCTTTGCCTTCTTTATCTTCTGCCGTTACGGTGACTTCATCGCCCTCTTTATACGTTCCTGCGCCCGTTCCGCCTTCGACTTTGATTTCAACGGACGGTTTGTCGTCAACAGCTCTGAAATGCGCTTGGATTTTAACGTTTGCTGCAGGCATTTCAAAGGTTGTCGGAGAACTCGTCGCGCTTTCAAACACAATCGTTACGCCCGCCGTTTCGCAAGTCCATTTGTCAAAGACTTTGCCTGCCGGAGCAGGGTTTGCGGTTATAGTCACGGTTTCACCGGCTTTTGCAACTTCTTTGTCTTTCGTGCCGTCCACCATTTCTATTGCAAACTTTTCAATAGCCCGATAGGTTGCCTTAAATGTTACGTTTCCGTCAGGCATATTGAACTTGATTTCCGTTTTGGTCAAATCCATACCCTCGGTGTCAAGTCCCGTAACTTCCCACTTGTCGAAGTACATATCGGTTGCAGGCGCATTTGCCTTTACGGTAACTTCCGTCTGATAGGTTGCCATATCCAAGGTGGTTGTTCCGTTTTCGACGGTAACCATGTAAACAACGTCTTTGTACGTTGCTTCCATTGTCACGTTGCTTGCCGGCATCTTGAAACCGACCGTCGATTTTGCCAAATCTTCGTCGGACAAAGTAATGCCCGAAACAACCCACTTATCGAACTCTTTTCCCGTTGCAGGCTCGTTTGCCGTTACGGTCACTTGCTCTTGATATTTTGCCGTAGGCGCGCTTGCCGTTCCGTCTGTTACGGTGATATTGTAAACAATATCTTCAAACAAAGCGGTCAACACAACGTCATTTTCGGGCATAGTGAACGTGATTTTCTGTTGTGTAATCTGCGCCGTGTTAAGCACAACACCCCTAAACTTCCAGCTTGCAAACGTTTTGCCTTTCGGCACCGTCACTTTTACTGTTACAGATGCACCGGCAGCATATTTTCCGCCGCCCGTTCCGCCTACAACCGTAACGGAATTCAAAGCGACTTTCACTTCGGCATAATCGCTTGCTTTGGTGGTGGCGGTTGCTTTATAGCGAACGTAATACGTTCCTTCGGCAAGTCCCGTTGTTTCACCATCCGCACAAGTGATCGGCGATGTAAACGCCGTATCGGTGGAATATTCCATATCGACGGTCGTGCCCGTAATCTTGCCGTCCGCCAAGCCGTCAGCCGACGGAGCAATGCCTTCAAGTCCCGTAGGCGGAGTTTTTGTGCCTTTGACAATTTCAAAATTGACGACGACAGGGTTTGTTATGTTATAGTTGCCTATTCCGTTGTCTTCGACAGTCAAAGTTGCAGTGCCGACGTCCTTGTTGTTTGACAGCACGCCCCTGTATTCCGAGCGAGGCAACTCAACGTTGCCGGTGGGCGTTATACGATACACCGTGTATTCGGGTTCGATTGTATATCCCGTACATTCATACGTTGTTTTGGTAAGTTTCACCTCTATGGTGATGTCCTGCCTCTTTATTGTCCAAGCAATATTTTTCGGTTCGGTAGTTCCGTCCGACCATTTATACCCTTTTTCCAGAGTCACAACTGCCGTGTATTCCCCGGCAAAGGTATTTTTGTTGTTGCTGACGGTGTAACCTTCGCCGTCCGTAAGCAACACTTTTGCTTCGCCGTCATAAACGAACTGCGTGACGGAAGGGACGGGTACGTCTATCGTTTCGCCCGACACAATGCTGAAATCAACCTTGTTCTTGTTGGGGTCTATGGTGATGTCGTACTCTCCCTCAACAAGATACTGTTCGGGGATTTCGATGTATGCGCGCACAGTCTCCACGCTTTGAGGCGTGCCGCTGATTGCAATGGTAAGGCTTGTCGCGCCTGCTTCAACTTTGGTTTTGATTTTTGCAACCAACCCCGAAGGCATATTCTTAAACCAAGAGGTTACGTCGGTGTTTTGCGCAATTTCGGTAAAGGTGTCCCCTGCCAACGTGACGGTAAACTCGCTCTCCTCGATGGCATAATCTTTCATACCTTCAACCTTGACGTCGCTCGTCGTTGCCGTGCCTGCTCCCGCGCCGTACACAAACCGTATTATCTTCAAATCATCGTTAAACTCGGCTCCATAATAGTAAGCGTCGCTGTCATTGGTTGACTGCTGATCTTTCGTTCCGTATTCGGCTTTCGTCCCCGCTCCGAGTTTTACGTCGTAAATTCCATAAAAATTATAGCAGACCGAGTTGATGGTAACACTTCCGCCTTTGCTAAGTTCAAAAGTACTAACGTAAGCGTTCAAAACGTATCTGTTATTTTCTTCCGGATTTATCAATCGCACGACGGACGCCCCTTTTATAAACACCAGATTCGTCGGCTCACCGCTTCCCGAAATACATGAGCGCGATTCGATATAAACGTCGCTGTCCAATATGCTCAACTCGGCATTATAAATCTCTATTCCTGCTACATTCCCGACGGACTCAACTCTTGCAAATCCCGAAGTAGAGATATATATCTTGCTTTTTTCTATCGTTACGCCCTTAAACGTTGCGGAAGGGGTTGCCGTCCATACGGCAATGCCTCTCTCTGCGTCAACTATGCTTACGTCGGCGTTCTTTATCACGCAATCGTAATAAGATTCTATTCCCGCGCCTTCGCCCGGCATTTTTATAGAGAGTTTTGCTCCGGATATTTCTATTCTTCCGCCGCCGTTCCCCCTGTCATTTGCCGCATAAATGCCCTTGGCTTCATTCTCTCGCGCAAACTTCACCGTGCAAGTATGTTCTATATTTTTCGTGCCCGTTCCCGAAAGTTTAATATCGCCGTTTTCAGAATAAATTCCGTACACAACCTTCTTGGTGCCGTAAAATTCGGTATTGTTATACTTGCTGCGGCATTTGACGTCTAGGTTTGCTTTGTCGGCAACGGTGATATCTTTAGTGGCAAACATACCGCAAGAAAAACCGTTTGAAGTCAAATTGACGTTGACGTTTATCTCTCCGTTGACTGTCAGGCTTTTCGCGTATAAGCCGTAAAGCGCTTTGCCGTATTCGGTGGTGATTTCGTCACCCGCACCGCTGATATCCATATTGATATTGAGCGTTCCCTTGCCCGTAACGGTAAGATTGCCTGCGGCATACACGCCGTGTTGATTCTCGGTTACGGTGCTGTCGTTCAGTGTTATGGTATTTGTGCTACCGTTTTCAAGGTTTACCTTAACGTCATCGACCGCGGTAAACCTTATGACTCCGCCGTTATATCCGTTTAGCATCAGCGTCTTGTCGGTAGCAGAATAAGCATAAGTTCCGTCGGGGGCGGTTATATAGCCTGTGCCGTCAATGATAAGTCCGCCTGTCGCTCCCGTTCCGCCTTCCGCATAGATCGCAAAAGTCGGGCTTGCCATCGCTATGCCAAGCATAAGTGCAAGGCACATCGTAAGTCCCAAAATCAGCGTCAATATCTTTGATATATTTGCCTTTGTGTGCGTCATAATATTATCTCCTTTTAATTATTTTTTGGGGATATGTTGCATAAAACGCGACTTTACGTCGCAAATATGCTGCATTAAGTCGTTTAGTATACGACAAACAAGTCTATGTCCGAAATAGTGCAGAAATCGAAACTCTTTGCCCCCACGGCTTTCATGGAATAGGCAAAGCCGGGGTTATCTTTCGTGCCGATCAGTGCGTTTACCGCCGTCGTGCCGATCTGCATATTCAGGTTTTCGGCAGTGCCTATTTTCAGCACGGCGTTTAGCGTATCAAAAAGATCCGCCGTATCATCAGCCGAAAGATTGTTAAGCGTAAGCGA
>OLGV01000581.1_pt1 | contig 14845 bp, 23 predicted proteins | sample 1605761 | NCBI WGS metagenome assembly OLGV01 (sample SAMN03283245) | human gut metagenome | biome: human-associated habitat; material: feces | host: Homo sapiens | place: Peru | collected 2012
GTCTTGCATTTGCTTGAATTTGAAATGCTTAACGCACCGCAAAGAGCAAAGGCGATCAAGTGGTTAACTGATTTAAGAAAAGAAAGACGTATCGTCAAGCAGGAAATATATGACATAAATCAAGCGTTGAAATCTTTTACTTTCCACGCTGACAAACAACCGAAATGGGAATATCAAATGCAGTACACATATAGTACCAACACAGTCAAGGCTATTTTCGGAGAAGACGACGGCGAATAATCGCCGTTTTCTCTTAATAGTTTGTTCATAATTTATTACCGTTATAACGGTAAGAACTCATTGCGAAAATTTGAATTGATTAAATGAAAAATATTTCAAAAAGGTATTGACAAATTCGCCGCCTTATGATATAATATATATAGTAAAGGGAGATACTCCCTAATGAAAGGACTTGATTTAATGAAAAATTTAACAATGGTAGAATTGATGTTGGCTTGTCTCGCTCCACAATTAGACGTTGACAATGCTTGCCAGTATGTCAAGGCAGTATGCGAGATAATGAACCGCACAGAACACTTGACAAGAGAACAACGCAACGTTGTCGAGGGGTTCTTAGAAGAATGCCAAATGTGGCACACCACAAAAGACAATATGTGGCTTGAATCGGCGATAGACCATTTAAACACATATATTAACGAATAAGGGAAGCGGTCAAAAGACCGCTTTCTTGTTCATAATTTGTTCATAAATTCTAACCGTTATAACGGCAAATAAATATGAACAGAATGTGAACAGGCAATTGTGCAGGTTGCACATAAAAAGAATAAAAATGTTGAAAATGTTTTACTTGACTTTTGTCTTGAAATATGGTATTATATATATAGAGGGAAAAAGGAATGCAATCCCCGACTTACAGAATGGAGTATAGAGCAATGAAAAGAAAATTAAACAAAAAGCATTTAGGAGAGTTTATCATTGGCGCAGTAAGTTGGCTTTTCTTTATATGGATAGTAGCAAGTGTTATTGATACCGACTTACATAATACAATGATACCAAGTCCAATTTATGCGGACTGGAATATATTCAATATTTTATTTAATTAAAGGAGCGTGTTTACTATGGTAATGGTAAAAAACAGAAAAAACACATACGGACTGACGAAAGAAGAATTTCAAAAATATATGCATTCTTTATGGGAGAGAGCGCAGGCAAGAAAAGTCGCTCGCGCAGATATGCAGACAATGAGAGAGGAGGAAAAGAAAAAGAATTAACTAAATGGGAGCGATTAAGTTCGCTCCCTTAACTTATTCATATTTCATTCACAAATTCTCACCGTTATAACGGCAGAAAAATATGAACAAAGTGTGAATTAGTTAAAAGAAAATTTTCACACAATTTTCACATTCCTATCACACAGCTATCACATTAATGTGGTATAATGCCCCTGTAAAAGGAATGAACTTTAAGGGATTAAAGCGTTGAATTAGTCCTCGGCGGAGCTATATCCTGCGACCTGTGACCTGCGGCGGAGCTATGGACTATCCCTCCCAGTGGAGCTGTGAGCTGCAATGAGCTGTGCAATTTGCACAAAAGGAGCTGCGAAATGAGCTGAGTTTTCTACTTGACAAGAGCTACATTTTGTGGTATAATATAATCAGAAAAGGGAAAGGAAAATCCCAAACACCAGAAAGGAATTGATTATGGATAAAAAAGAGTTTGAAATGTGAATTAACAGCAGGCTTGACAGCTTTGCTCAGGTGCTCCCCGATAAAAAAAGACCGTGGTTGAATATGACCGCCAATCTCCGTGACGGAAAAAGTTATCGATTCACTTACTTGGATACTCATATCGGCAACTTCTACATTAGTTGCGACATTCTCACAAGAGAGACAACAATCTTTAATACTGTAACAAAGCGTTTTGCTTCTGCTAAGTGTCGTATTGGAGAAGTATTCAGCCCTCGCATCGGCGTAGCTATTGCATGGGCAAGGTATAATCATGAGATTGTTCCTGATTGGACAGATTCCATTCCGAGAGAAGAACTTGTAAACGGTGACAAGTTTATCAGTTCTATCAACAAAAATCATATTCTTACTTTCATCGGTTGGCTTCCTAATAGTAGAAATGGTGTGACGGGTAAGTGGGCGGTTGCAATTGATGATAATCGTAGACCAATTAAAACACAAATCGCAGAAAAGGTTATCAAGGTGGACTAATAGTCGGGGCGGTTCGCCGCCCCACATCTTGTTCATAATTTCTTACCGTTATAACGGCAGAATATTGTTATAAAGTTAAAAGAAAAATTTTTAGAAAATACTTGACAAATCATTTCTTTTGTGATATAATATAATTACAGTAAAGGACAGAAGTCCTAAAAGAAAGGAATTAATTTTCATGACAAATAATTTTCATGGTTTTACTTTTGGCTATCGTATCCCCACAAAGATGATATATGAAACTTTTCTTAACAAAGCAGATGGAGAGATGTATGATTATCTCATTGAACATACATGGGAAATTGATGATTGTACTCGTATCATCGGCGTTGATATACTGCTTATGATTAATGACGAAAGTCCGAATGTAATGTATGATATATCTGATATAAACAAAGCACTCAACAAAAAAGTAAAAGACATTGATGATTTTATTAAGACAGTTAATGATATAATCAGAATTTATAATGATAGTACTTCTGTTCCGCTTCTTCCTCAACTTTATTATTTTGAAGTAGCGACTTAAAAGAGGGCGGCGAAAGCCGCCTGCTCCTTATTAAAACTTTATTCATAATTTCTTGCCGTTATAACGGGAGAAAATTATTACAAAAGTATTACATCAACCCCAATAAATGTTTTCGTCATTTTCACCAAAACTCACCCCACTTTGTTGAAAATGTTTTGCTTGACATTTACCCCTGTTTGTGATATAATATAATTACAGAAAGGAAAGGTGATACCCCGATGAAAGAGGTAAAAACTATGACCAAAAAAGAGCGTAAAGAATATTACAAACAGTTCCGTAACACTTGGTCTATCAACCCCCTTACTCGAAAAGAAAATAAGAATAAATATAAGGAGTGTGTTTACCGTGAAAAAGAGAGATGTAACAGAGAGACGTTTTAAGTGTACTGAATGTAATGCAGTTATGACTGCTTATAAGTCGAGCGCAAAAAGAACAGCAGAGGGGCATATCAAGACTATGTATTGCCCGTGGTGTAAGAAAGAAACTGACTTTGTGCAATTTCGTTATGAGTTTCAGTTAGAAAGGAAGTAATACTATGAAGTTCAAAGAGTATGTAGAGGGAGTAAACAAAATGTTGGAAGAGCACCCCGAATACGGTGAAATGGAAATGGAACAGACAGAGAGGTGGGCAGATGAGGAAGTCACTTTGCCCCAAAGGTTTGAAAATGAAAAATACTATGAGCCGAATATCATCTATCTGTAAAGAGAATGGGCGTTCATCGCCCGTTCATAATTTATTACCGTTATAACGGTCAATAATTATTACATAAATATGAATTAGTTAAAAAATAAATTTTTTAAAAAACTCTTGACAAATCAATAAAGATGTGATATAATATAAATACAGTAAGGGGAACGGAGAAAGTACCCCGACTGAATAAATTTTAATTCCGCAAAGCGGAGAAAAGGAGTATTATTATGAGTACAATGAAGAAGAAGAACGAGTGGATTTCTACAATGGTAACTGCTTTTACAGCAGAAGAAGCAGTCAATCCTAAAACTCTCGGTGCTGTCGTTGTCGGCAGACGAGTTTCTGTCGTGTATCTCGATACCGACAATCCTAAGATTGGCGTTGCTAAGTGCAATCCGACTGACATTTTCGACCTTGCAACAGGTCTTGCAATCGCTTATGCAAGGGCAAACGGCAAGGCAGTTCCTGACTATGTACTTCACGACGGCACACCATTCAAGGAAGTCGCTATCGGTACGCAGTTTGTCCACGGCGGCAGACGTTATATCAAGGTTGATAATATTTGTGCTTACTGTTACAATGACGGCAAGGTGTATTACATTGAAAGCAATGATTACGTTGTTGTACGCTAAAACACTAAAACGGAGCAGTTCCCTGCTCCGTTTTCTTTTAACTTTGTTCATAATTTCTTACCGTTATAACGGTCATTATTTATTATAGAAATATGAATAAGTTAAATGAAAAACTTTTTAAAAACTACTTGACAAATCAAAAGAAATATGATGTAATATAGGTACAGTAAAGGTAAGGAACACCGATACTGAATAGGTCAAGGACAGACCAAAAACTGGAAAGGAATTTATTTATGAACAACTATAATTATTCTAATGGCACAAAGTCCCAAGCAAGAGGCGGTATCAGCTTCTTTGGACTTCTTACTATTGTTTTTATCGTTCTCAAACTCTGTGGAGTAATTCAGTGGTCATGGGTATGGGTTGTTGCTCCGATTTGGATACCGACTGCGCTCTTTCTCGGCATTTCGCTCATCATTGGCATTATTATTCTCATTATTGATAGGGCGGTGAAAAAGTAATGTATTATGTTGTCACTGTCATTAACAATAAAATTATAGAATGTATGTGTCATACATTCTCTTTTCGCAGAGCAGAAAAGGAAATCAAAAAGGCGAGAGCGAACGGAAAACAAATCAGACTTTTATGCAACCGCGTAGCCGAGGATAGACCACATATCAACAGACTGTATAGCGAATTAATCATTAAACCGTAAGTATAAGCGAGCGGCGGCAATAGTCGCCGCTTTGTGTTCACAATTTTGTAACAATTTTCTACCGTTATAACGGTAAATAAATATGAACAGAATATGAATAAGTTAAATGAAAAAATTTTCAAAAACTACTTGACAAATTCAAATTGATGTGGTATAATAGTATCAGAGTTAAGGCAACAAACTTAACCGCCACACAAAAAGACAGAGAAAATTAAATGAAAAAAATTTTCAAAACCTCTTGACAAAATCAAAAAAGTGTGGTGTAATAAAGATACAGTAAGGGAAACCCCTACTGAATAAATCAAAACAGTGACGAGTACAACACTTAAAAACCAGAAAGGAATTATCACTATGATGAATGCAAAGGAAATCGCTAACAATGCAATCGCAAAGGCAAAAGCTGACTGGGTAAAGTCTATGACTGAGGATTTTTACGCTGACGAGAAAAAGAACCCCACTTCTATCGGCGCTATCGGTGTAGGTAACACTATCATTGTGGCTTATGCTGACAATGTTGATGAGCCGCTTATCGGCGTTGCAAAGTGCAACCCTACTGACAACTATGACAGAGAGGTCGGTATCGCTATCGCTTACGCAAGGGCAATCGGCGAGGACGTTCCCGACTATGTTCTCGGCACTTATGAGGACGATGAACCTGATTGGGACGATGAGTACTACGATGACGAAGATGATGAAGATGATTGGGACGACGAAGATGAGGACGATGAACCCGACTGGGACGATGAAGACGAGGACTGGGACGATGACCGCATTGAATTTGGTGAACTCGGCATCGGTGCAAGGTTTATCAACTGCGGTTCTCTCTACATCAAGGTCGATAATGACAAGGCGTATGATTATCAGTCGAAAAAGATTATTATTGCCGGCGGTCTGCCGATTGATGAAGTTGTCGAGGACTAACAGCGAGGGGCGGCGAAAGCCGTCCTTTTTTGTTCATATTTTGTTCACAAATATTCGCCGTTATAACGGTAAAAGAAAGTTAAAAAATTATGAATTAGTTAAAAATAAATTTTTCAAAAAGGTCTTGACAAAATAGAAATAATGTGATATAATATAATTACAGTAAGGGAAACGAAAACCTTACTGAATACAATCAATGAGAGCCGAACTCATCAAACGGAGAAAAGGAGTTTATTATGACTACAAAGGAAATGCTTAATGCTGTTATCAATGGTGAAATCACTGACGAAGTCAAAGCAAAGGCAACTGAAATGCTCGCCGCCGTAGAGAAAAAGAACACAAAGAGAGCCGAGGCAGTCGCAGGAAACCGCTCCGCGAATGCCGCACTTGCCGCTGAAATCGTGGCAGTTATGACTGACGATACAGAGTATTCTGCCGCTGAAATTCTCCCTCTTATTGCTGACACTCACCCCGAAATCACAAAGAGCAAAATCGCTTCTGTAATGGCAATTGCCAAAGAGGACGGACTTATCACAATCAACCCCGAATACAAAGAGGGCGGAAAAGGCAGGAAAAAGAACGGTTACAAGAGGCTCGCGGCGGCAAGAGAAATCGAAACAGAGTAAGTCTATGGGGCGGTAGGAATACCGCTCCCTCTCTATTCACTTTTTGTTCATAATTTCTCACCGTTATAACGGTAGATAAATGTTATGAAATTATGGACAAAATATGAATTAGTTAAAAGAAAATTTTTTCAAGAAATTTTCAAAACCCCTTGACAAATCATAGAAGTTGTGGTATAATATAATTGTTCCAAAGGGAACAGAAAGGAATTGATTATTTATGGCAGAGCATTTTATGACTAATATCACAAAAGAGGGTAGCGTTATCCTCATTACACTGAATGACCGTCCTAATCCTATTAAATATAATTGTAATACTGGCGAGCTTATTTCATTTACTGGTAGAACCGTAAAGCATTTTCCGCAGTCTTGTTCAATAGGTGACGTGACCGACGCTCAACGGTGGGCTATCGGCACTATTCTTGAAAAAGTTGAATCTGGTATAATCTATGAATTTCAGAAAATGGAAAAATTCATTACAGCCCTTGACCTTATTCAAAATCCATATGCAGTCCCCGAGGAGTGTCCGCAGGGATATGTCAAGTGGGTACGCGATAATGGCAAGTACATTTCTGCTAATACCCTCATAGAGTTTCAGAATGAACAGGCTATAAGCAAAAAGACAAAAGAAGATAAAGAAATCTATGAAAAACTTCTTACTGCTTTCAATGGTAGAGAGTCTGTCGTCAAATGGTAGATAGAAGAAGAAAACGTAAAACTCCGTCAGAAATTCCGCCAAATGTTTAAAGCAACAATTAAGAGTTTCACTTGGAATATGTATGATGATTTATGCTCTTGGTATAGATTTTTTATCCGTTTGAATACTGGTTCTCAGGTGTGGGGCGATAACTGGATTGACTATCTTGACGGCAATAGAGATTTTCACTATAATGTATGCGCTTGTGAAAAACAGCGAGATAAAAAGCGAAATGATAAGATTCTTGCCAATGAGGAGAGAATTTACAGTATTACTGAAATTCAACATGATGATTTTGTTATTATTGTGCCATTAACAATGGAAGAATTTACCAAAGAGGGGCAAATGCAAAATAATTGCGTTGGTTATTACTATCACGATAAGATTGCCACAGGCAATGACCTTGTTTATTTTATTCGCAAAAAGAAAAGTCCAAATCGCTCATATATTACTAATCGTTATAATATTGGTTCTAAGAAAACAGTCGAAACAAGAATGATAAACAATAAAGACAATAATGACGGAAAAGCACTCGAATTAATTGAGATTATTGACAAAACAATCACCGAACTGCTCAAAGCAAAAGACTAAAATGACTGGCAGTCATTTCTGACTGCCACATTTTGTTCATAATTCGTTCACATTTATCCACCGTTATAACGGACAATAATTATCACAAAACTATGAATTAATTAAATAAAAAACTTTTCAAAAAAGACTTGACAAATGCCGCTGAATATGATATAATATAATTGTTCCAAAGGGAACAGAAAGGAATGAAAACAAATGAGCATAAAAATCTATTTTGACCTTGACGGAACTGTTTACAATCTGTATAACGTTCTCAACTGGTTAGAGAAATTAAGAAATGAAGATGTAACAGTCTATTCACAAGGCGATAAAATGTTCGATAATGAATTTTACAAAGTCGCCGCAACCCTTATGCGTTATGGCATTCGTTTTGGCGTTATCACTTGGGGTAGCATGACGGCAACTCCTGAATTTGAAGTACAGACAGAAGAAACAAAAAGACGGTGGGTAAAAGAAAATTTGCCGTTTTGTGAGAGTTTCGCTTATCAACAGTACGGCACACCAAAACAACAAGCCATTAAAAACCGTACGCAAAATGACATTCTGATTGATGATAATTCAGACGTTATTAAGGTATGGGAAAACGGCAAAAACAGAACGGCTTATAAGGTGACAGACGAAAAAAGTGTAACTGATATTCTGAAAGAAATTTTAACAAAAATTGAGGAGCGATAAAGAGGGGAGTAATCCCCTCTTTTTGTTCATAATTCGTTCATAAATTCTCACCGTTATAACGGGAGAATTTTATTACAAAAGCGTGAATAAATTAAATGGAAAATTTTTTGAAAAAGTCTTGACAAATCAATCAAGATGTGATATAATATAATTGTACCAAAGGTACAGAAAGGAATGGTGCTTATGGCATACAATTTTAATGAGTGTAAAAAGGGCAACCCTGTCAAGGACAAAGCAAGAGAAATTGTGCTTGCTGACCTTGCTGAATTTTTCCACAACCGTTACGGCGAAGATACAATGACACAAGTTGACGGCAATATGCTTGCTGTTGCTGTCGGTAATAGAACACTTGCTGACGGTACTGAGGGCGAAGTGTGCGTGACTGTTGAGATTGTCGCAAAAGACTATGATGTAAGAGTTGTGGAAAGTTCGGGTAAAGTATTCCAGCCTTATGAACGCCTTATCGAGGGTGACGAATACGAAAAGAAAGTCCGTGAACGTGAGGAAAAAGCGGCAGAAAACAAGAGAAAAAAAGAGGAAAAGGCGGCAAAAGATAAGGCGGCAAGAGAAGCACGAAAGGCGGCAAAAGAAAATAAATAAACGAAAGGTGGCGGATTTCTCCGCCGTCATTTTTGTTCATAATTTATTACCGTTATAACGGGAGATATTGGTTACAGAATTGTGAATTTGTAAAAAGAAAAAATTTTCAAAAAGGTATTGACAAATTGACAAAGTTGTGGTATAATACAAGTGTACCGCAGAGGTACGGAAAGGAATGATGTGCATTGTATAAAATCAAAAATCTTTTCGGTAGCGTTGCAAGTTTAATGACTTCAAAGCGTGAAAAAATTATCGTACTTGACGTTGAGGGTTATTCTACTTGCCGTCCGTATAATATTGGTTACATAGTCGCTGACTTATATGGAAATGTTTACCGTAAGCGTTCATTCGCCCTGCTCCCTTGTATATGGGAAAATATCGTTTCAATGGTCAACTCTCGTTCCGCTGAGGAAATGACAAAAAAGAATGTTGAGGAAATTTTGAAAGATATCGAACTCCCTAAACACAAAAGAAAATATCAGCCTATCTCCCCCGAAAAATTCACTGACATTTTCACCGCTGACGTTCAAAATTTTAAGGTCAAAAGGCTTTTTGCTTACAACGTCAATTTTGATAAAGGCAGTATCAAGCGGCTTTTAGGAGTTGAAAAGTTTATGGCTCTCAATCTTGAATACTGCGATATTATCAGCGGTATTGTTTACACAAGACTTTTAACAAAACAGTATGTTGAATTTTGCAAGGCTCACGACTATATCACCGAAAAAGGCAACATAATGACAAAGGCAGAAATCGTTATAAAATATTTAACAAACAATCTTGACTATGAAGAAGAACATACTGGACTTGCTGACGTAATGGACGAATACTTAATTCTTTTAACTGCTCTATCTGCTCACAAAAAAATCGACTGGAAACCGTGTGTAGCGTGGAGATTATTAAAAAATTTTGCAGATGAAAAGGGTATTGCTCTAACAGGGTAAAGTGAGGCGGCGAAAAGCCGCCTCATATTTTGTTCACATTTATTCACCGTTATAACGGAAGAAATTTATTACAGAGCTATGAATAAATTAAATAAAAAAAATTTTTGAAAACTCCTTGACAAATCCAAAATTCTATGGTATAATATAGGTACAGTAAAGGTAAGGAATACCAATACTAAATATTAAATAGGTCAAGGATAGACCAAAAAACCGGAAAGGAAAATACTCTGACTACAAAGGAAATGCTTAATGCTATTATCAACGGCGAAATCAATGATGAAGTTAAGGCTAAGGCAAAGGAAATGCTTGCAAGTGCCGAGAAGAAGAACGGCAAGCGTGCTGAGCAGTCCGCTGAAAATCGTTCCGCTAACCTTGCTATCGCCGAGATCATTAAGTCCAAGATGAAGAAGAACGTCACCTATGCCGCAAGTAAGATTATCACTCTCATCGCCACCGAATACCCCGATATTAAGACCGCTAAGATTACTCCTGTTATGGCTGTCGATATTGATGAGGGTATGTTCACAAAAGTCGATGATTATAAAGTCGGCGGCAAGGGCAGAAAGGTCAACGGCTATACAGCAGTTGTCACTGAGGACACTGAGGACTGAATCCACTGGGACGGTAGAAATGCCGTCCCAAACTTATTCGTATTTTGTTCATAAATTCTCTCCGTTATAACGGTAGATAAATGTTATGAAATTGTGAACGAATTGTGAATAAATTAAATGAAAAAATTTTCAAAAAGGGGTTGACAAATCGTTTCAGATATGGTATAATAACAATGTAGTCAAGAGGGCTACATAATAAAGTCACAAAAGACTTAAAAATGGAAAGGAATTGATTACTATGGCAAGAATTTACAACATCACAGGAATTGAAAAGAACGGTCTTACTGTTACCGTAACTATCGAGGGCAAGGCTAACCCTGTCATTTTCGATATGGCACATCTCAGCTTTACTTCTTACACTGGTAGAGAGGTTCAGCGTTTTCCTGTCGGTTCTTACTGCTTTTCACAGGATAACTTTTCAGGTATTATTCCAAAACTGCTTTTCAACGCTTTAATGGCTAACAGTAAAAGCGGTGTAAGAAGTAATCTGAATAAGGTAGAACTTTTTATCAACAATCCCGAAATTCTCGGCGATATTCACTATTGTAGTGACCTTGCTGACGAATGTCCTAAAGGTTTTATTAAGTGGCTAAAAGACAATAACAAAATGCCGACAAAAGACAGTCTTGCCGACTACAAAAGTACAATGGCATTAAAGAGAATGACACAGGAAGATAAAGAAGTCTATGAACTTCTTTTCGGTACTGAAAATTCCCCTTACTATCAGTATAGCGACGCTTACAAGAAATGTTATTTCTCAATAAGTGCTGAACTTCGTCACAAATTCAACAAAATTCTGAAAGTATCTATCAAGTCACTTTCGTGGAGACTTAAAGATGAAATGACAACTTTCATTGATAGAGTTATCAGAAATATAGGTTGGAGCAGTTGGCGTGACGAGTGCCGCCCCGATAATTGGGAAGAACTGTTAAACACTGATAGGAGTTTCCAGTGGAATACTGACAACATTGTTGCAAGTGCTAAAAAGGCATGGGAAGATAAAATTATTAAAAATGAAAACAAAATCCGTGCTATCGAGGAGCTTTCAAATGATACTTTTGTTGTTGTCGTACCGAAAACTTTACAGGACTTCACAGACGAGGGCAATATGCAACATAATTGTGTAGGACACTTCTATCACAGCAGTATCGCAGGGGGCGAAAATCTTGTTTACTTTATCCGCAAAAAATCAACTCCAAATCATTCATATATCACAAACAGATATAATGTAGGAAATGAAAGAACTGTTGAAACGAGAATGTTTGCTAACGCTCGGAATGATGACAGTGAAGCAATAAAATTGATTAAAGAAATTGACAAAATGATTATCTCTCTCCTTTCGGAGTAATCATATCGGGGCAGTATTTCTACTGCCCCACCTTTCGTTCATAATTTGTTCACATTTATTTACCATTATAACGGATAAAAATAGTTACAAGATTATGAATAAATTAAATCAAAAACTTTTCTCAAACCCCTTGACAAATCGCAGAGAATATGTTATAATAAGATATACTCCAAAGAGAGTATAGAAAGGAATGATACTATGTACGATTTCAATGAATGCAAAAAGGGTTCAAATCCCACAAAGAGCAAAGCAAGGGAAATTCTCTTGTCAGACTTGAAAGAATTTCTTATTGAGAAGTACGGAGTGGAGCAGAGTTCACAGGTGGACGGAAATATGTATGCCGTTTGCTTGGGTACTCGCACACTCGCAGACGGTACAAGCGGAGAAGTCTGCTGTACTATTGAAGTAGTCGCAAAGGACTTTGATGTTCGTGTGGTGGAAAGTTCGGGCACAGTCTTTCAGCCCTATGAAAGAGTAAGAGAAGAGGAAGAATACATTCGTAAAGTAGAGCAGGCAAAAGTAAAAGCAGAGGAGAACAAACGTAAAAAGGAAGAGAAAGCCGCAAAGGACAAAAAGGCAAGAGAGGAGAGAACAAAGGCAAAAGCCGAAAATAGACGACAGATACTTGGAGATGAAACATAATTAACAAAGGGGGCGGACTGAACATCCGTTCCCTTGTTCATTTTTGTTCACAATTTCTTCCCGTTATAACGGCACAAAAATATTACAGGACTATGAACAAATTATGAATTGATTAAATGAAAAAATTTTCTCAAACCACTTGACAAAATCCGCAAGGTATGTTATAATAATAATGTCATAAGGGACAGACTAAATTAACCCCTTATACAGAAAGGAATATAATATAATGGTAACAGTAAATGGAAAGTTAATTCGTAAAAAGTTGTTTCTAATTGTTGATACAGAGACTTTCAACGGATTTGACGAGCCTATTGTCTATGACATTGGTTTTGCAGTCATTGACAGGACAGGAAAAGTATACGCAAAGTATAGCTTTGTAGTCCATGACACGTTCATCGGTATGGCAGAACGGGCGGCTACTGCCTACTATGCAAACAAGTTTCCACAATATCATGCAGATTTACGAGCAGGTCAGCGCAAACTTGCTACTTGGGAGCAAATTATACAAATAGTAAATACTCTCCTTGATAAGTGGGATATTTCGGATATAGTCGCCCATAATGCAAATTTTGATTGCAAAGCAACAAATTATACAAGCCGATTACTCAACTATACTTCTTTTTTCAAGCGTCATGTTGAATGGTGGGACACCTTACAAATGGCAAGTGATACAATCTGTAAGCAAAAATTATACATTCGCTTTTGTGAAGAAAACGGCTATATGACGCGTCACAAAACTCCTAAATCGCAAATGAAAGCAGAGGTTATTTACAAATATATCACAGGTAATAACGATTTTATTGAAAGTCATACAGGACTTGAAGACTGCATGATTGAAAAAGAAATCTTTGCAAAGTGTTGCCGTCAACATAAGAAAATGAGGCACACGTTCTATGTGTTTTAAATCTGAGTGGTGAAGTAGGAATACTTCACCACTTTTTCATATTAAAGCAAGTTAAACATATTAACTTATTCATATTCTTGTAACAAATTTCTACCGTTATAACGGTCAAAATTTATGAACAAAGTGTGAACATTCCTACTATGTCAATAGGTTTAGTAGGATTACCTCTCCCCTCTGTCGCTGCCCGCTCCACCCCTCGTCGTCCCGTTTTATCCCCTCCCCTACGTCATACATTGACGTGTTCTCGGTGGAAGTTCAAATGAGCTGCATCGGCATCGCCATGAGCTGCATCGACATGCAAAGGAGCTGCACTTGTAGTAGCTGCGTTGTTACAAACTTGGAGCCGCGGCGCAAGGAGCTGCAAATGAGCTGCATTTTCCCTTGTTTTTCCAGTGCAGCGACGTAAAATTGCACAAAAATAGCCCATTTCTGCACAAATGAGCTGCAAAATGGGCCAAACAACGCCTATATGCTATTTATATTTATATTTCCCTTCTCATTATAACATAATTTTTACAAAAAGTCAAGCAATTTTGACTGGAAAATTTTTAAAAAGAAAAGAACTTGACAGAAAAGTGTCAAGAACTTGGGTGCCGCGGCGAAAAGTTAACGAAAACTGGCGGGTTATGAAAAAAATTTGAGGAGGAAGCTTGACAAAATACCTTATAAAAAAACCCTCTTTTTCAACGATATGGGTGCCCGGACACGGCTTCGAGACGCGGCGAAATTAATAGTTCAAAAATCCCTTATTATATTATATAATTATAGGCTTGCCTATGACTATTTCCTTGTAAATTTGCTGTGAAATTCCGTCCAAATTTCATGCCAAAAACACGCCAGAGATTTCCTCTATTATATACTATTGTTATTAATTAAATTCACTGTAATTACACTGTTAAACGACGTTTGCCTAACCCAAAAATGAGTGTGTGCGTTTTCAGAGAGTTTTGGGTGAATTTATAGGGGTTTGAAACGTTATCGTTATGGCAAGGGATAGCGGGCGTCCTCACCATTTGCCCTTTCAACACTACTTAACACCTTCACAGACTTTTTGTTATAGCTCGGGTTACGGCTCGTCAGTACACGACAAGCATTCGGACTACTTAGGTTCTTCTCTTTATTTAAGCTTTTTCCCTTCCCTTTTACCGCAATTCTTCTTTCCCTTTCCCTTTCCTTCTTAATTCCCTTCCCTTTACTAATTCCTTCCCTTCTCCTTCTTATTATTATTACTATTATTATACTATTATAGTTCCTTCCCCTATAATTCCCTTCTCTTCCCTTATCTCTTCCCTTCCTTCTCAATTCAAAACCTACACTACTTCTTTTGTTTCCCTTCCCTTCCCATTACATTCCTGCTTCGCCGCCATACTTGATCTTAATTCCCACTTATACTTCCCTTCCTTCCCCTTCTTATTTATAATAAAAAGCACCAGTTGTTTCCAACCAGTGCTTTTCTTTTTCCTTATATTCAACTGGAAAAGTTTTCCAAAAAAAGTTTTTCCACAACCCCATTCACCTTCTAAAAGCAATGCTCCTGTTGGATTTTCCTCATTACAGTAATACATCACTTCCTTAAGTAACGTTGTGCTTTTGCTCTCATCCACAATCCTT
>OLGV01000585.1_pt1 | contig 14770 bp, 13 predicted proteins | sample 1605761 | NCBI WGS metagenome assembly OLGV01 (sample SAMN03283245) | human gut metagenome | biome: human-associated habitat; material: feces | host: Homo sapiens | place: Peru | collected 2012
GTATGCTTATGCCGACGCTCTCGCGGGCGATACGCTCGGCCTCCGCGAGCATGAAGCGCCCCACGCCATGTCCGTAAAAGTCCGGGTGTACGGCGAGGGTATAGATCACAAATATCCTTGAATAATCGTCCGGCGTTTTCCACGGCGCGCCGGCGTAGCCAGCCTCCGGCTCATGGCTGAGCCTTACGGCTCCGGCAAGTCTCCCGCCGGAGAGGCAGACATACTGCGTCCCGGTCATGACGCCCGTCTCCGCGGTCTCGCGGTTGGGGTATATATCCTTTTTCCATTTCGGGTAGTTGATATGCTCCTCAAGGTAGACGCAGGAGGCCGCGTACAGCTCCTCTATCGCGTCGATATCCTCAGGCGCCGCTTTTCTGAAGATCATGCCGTTTCCTCATTTCTTTTTCTTTTCCATCAGAACGACCGTCTCGACTGTTGTTTCAGTTTCCAAGGGAAGTTCTTTCACTTCCTCGCCATCAACAGGCACAGGGAAGTTGAATACAATCTTCTTTATCCAGCTTCCGTCTTTTCTCTTTTCCGGGAACATCTCAATTCGCTCAATAAAGGCTTTCATAAACTCTTTCTGTTCTGCTTCCGTTGCGGAATGGTAGACTTCATCAAATGCCAGTAAGAGCCGATAAATGTTATCGCCGGAGATTTTCTCCTGCTGGATGCTGCGTATCTGACTTTGCAATTCGCCAATCTGAACTTCGATTTCTTCTATCGTATCATACTGTTCATCATATCGGCGCTGCAAATCCAAAATTTTTCTGTCATAGTGGGCATCGTTGATGTCCAAAGTATCCATCTGACGCTCCAAGCGGCTTTTCGTTCCAAAGGCTTGCTTTAGCTGTCCTTGCAGAACGGCGATCTGCTTTTCCATATCCTCTGTATCAACCGCCGTTCCAATTTTCGCTTGAATTGCTTCTATAAATCGGGGATTGCTGACCATAGCGGAGATGACCTTCGCCACAAATTTGTTGATTTCCGTCTGCTCGATATTCAGCCGGAAGCTGCACTCATGTCCCGTCGGCGTAACCGTATTTTTGCAGTAGTAATAATACCGTGTTTTCTTGTCCTTGCTATGAGCCTTGGCAATATTGCCGTACATACTCTTTCCGCAACACGGGCATTTCAAAATACCGGATAGGATGTGTGCGTGGTCTGGATTGTTGACCTTTTCCCGCTTAAAGGAATTGATCTTGCGCTTTTCCTGTGCCAGATACCAATCTTCTTCGGAAATGATGGCTTCATGCTGACCATCGTAAACAGGGAACTCCGACTGCTCGACCACGTGCATCTCATTTCTTGTACCTTGCCTCTTTTCGGTTCTCCGTCTGCCATAAGCAATTTTACCCATATAAACGGGATTATCCAGTACGTCCTGCACGAAGTTCCTTGAAAATCCGGGGATGGTGTTATTTTGCCGCAGCTTCTTCACAAACCCGTTGCGGTTGAGATATTTAGCAACTCCGGCAACGCCCTCATTGGTATGGATGTAGCGGTCATAAATAACACGGATTACTTCCACTTCATCCTCCGCAATGACAAGGTTTCCGCTTTCCAATTTGTATCCATAGGGAGCGAAACCGCCGTTCCATTTGCCCTCACGAGCCTTTTGCTCCCGTCCTGCCATTGTCTGTGTGCGGATATTCTCTCGCTCGATTTCCGCCACCGCAGACAGCACGGAAATCATAAGCTTTCCGGCATCCTTGGAGCTGTCAATGCCATCCTCCACGCAAATCAGGTTGACACCAAAATCCTGCATGAGCTGCAAAGAGTTCAGAACATCGGCTGCATTTCTGCCAAATCTGGAGAGCTTAAAGACAAGCACATAGGAAACGCCGTCTTTGCAGTCCTGGATGTCGTTCAGCATCCGTTGAAACTCCTGCCTCCCTTGGATGTTCTTGCCGGAAAATCCTTCGTCAGAATACTCCCCGGCAACGACCATATCCTCGTATGCCGCATACTTCCGCAACTTGTCCCGCTGGGCATCCAAGCTGTATCCGTCTACCTGCATGGAGGTGGACACTCTCGTATATAGATAACATTTAAGTTGCTTCTTTTTCAGAATCGCCACCTCCTTCGCTCATTTCTTTTACCATCAATCCCTCGTTGCGGATATAATACTCCAAAAGTCTAAGCACATAATCCGGTGCATGGCGGTTGTCCAATTCCCACTCGGTCATAGTCCGGTAAGGAATATGGACGAGCTTGCAAAAATCTTTCCGGTTCAGTCCTGTGCTTTCACGCAACTTAATAATTCTGTTTTTACAATCCATTCGTCTTTTCTCCCAAAAAGCAAAAATACACGTTGCGTACATATTATAGCATAGCCGCAACAAGTACGCAACGTGTAAATTGTAAATTTTTACGCAGCCTTATCCGTCAAAGGCTGCGCTTGCTTATCATCCTTGGAACACTCCACCGTTTGCGGTGTATCCTGCTCTAATTTATCCAAAACCTGATGCCCGTACTTCTGGAGCATCTGGCTCATAACATCCACACAGCGGTCAAATGCCGCATTATATTTCGCTTCCTCATAATATTTCTTCAATAGGCGATTCCTCCATCAAAGTTCCATATCCTGTCCACGCTTCTGGTCAGGGTGTTTGTGTTCCTGCGTTTCCTTTCCTCTGATGAGGATAGAATTGATAAAAGCCCGAACCCTTTCGGATGCAATTTCCAGTGCATCCAGAAAAGGCTGGGCTTTCTGTTTCAGTTCCATATATTTTTCGTTTACTGCTTCATACCGCTGTTTCCAGATGGAAACCGTCTTTTCAGCGGAAGCCAGTTTCTCCTTCAAGCGCTTGTTGTCAGCATTGGCGATAATGCCGTTGACCGCATAGCGTTTGAGCGTGTCGCACTCATCCGGTGTCAGCGTGATATTATTTCCGAATGTGGCTTTCTTTCCCATCGTTTCAATCTCCTGCACCGTCAGAGCAACGGTCTTTGCTGTTTTGGTTTCCTTTTGCAGAGCTTCCAGTTTCTTTTTCTGTTTCTCCGTGGCATCTTTGGCATTCTCCAACCCCCGCTCCGCCTGTGCCACCTGTCCGGTCATAGCTTCCAAACGCTGCTGTTCAGCCTGAACCTTGAACTGTGTCACTGTCAGATGTTCCTCGGTGCTGCCACGCTCTCCACGCTCCACATCGGTATATCCGGCATTTCGCATGAAATGAAAAAAGTCATCCTGCAACACACTGTAGGACGACTTCAAAATCTTTTTTCCTTTTGCGTTCAACATTGGATTACCATCCTTGTCAAGCACCGGCTTGGACTCCCATTTTTTACTGCGGCTGACCTGCGTGATCGTTTCCTTTACCGTTCCCCGGAGGGATTCATCCTTACATCGCTTCGACCACAGAATTTGCTTCTCTACCACCGGGATATAAACCACATGAAGGTGGTAGTGGTACACATCTTCGCCCAGAGCTTCGGACATTGCCCGGTTGCGCTCGTCGGCGTGCATCACAGCGGATAGGATATACTGCTCACCGCCTACGATCTCCACGGCGGCTTTATAGGCATCGGCATAAAACTGTTTTGCAAATTCATAGCCGCCGTGATTGTAGAAGTAAGCAGAGTTCACATCAAAGATCAACTCACCGTATTTGACGGCATCCGGTTTCAGACCTCTTGTGGAGATTACACCGTCCTGTTCCATCTGCTCAAACATTTTTACATAATCGTCCGCGGATGCTTTGAAATGAATGTTCAGAGAAGTGCGTTCCGGTACGATGTCCTGATTGCTGTAGCTGTCCTTTTCACGCTCATTGTGTTCCTGTACCTTTGCCACATCAGCCGGTGTTTCCAAGTCCTGATTCCGGGCTACGGTGCGGTGGATTCCATCATTTCTTGCCATTGGATTTTTCCTTTCTTTGAAATTTGCAGACAGCGGAGAGCTGGAGAACGGCACTTTTTCAAAGTGTAATAACCCACTATTACACTTTCATCCATACTGGCTGCAAAGTGCCGTGGGCTCTCCCGAGAGGGGATGCGGTCACTGCGGCGACCTCTGCTGACCAAAGCGAAAATGTCTGCGCCTTTTCCCATGGTCAGCCCGTCTGCATGGAGCCGTTCTGTGTCAACTTCCTCTTGCAGCCGGTGTCCACAGACACTTTTTCAAAAACCTGTGGACATAGAAACAACCCGAACGAGAGGATGCGTGCTGTTTCTATAACGAGCGTTTTACGCTCTTTTGCTGCGTACATACGTACCAGTAATGGGATTTACTCGACCTGCCGCCATTCCTCCGGTACGTACGTACACGGCGAATCTCCGTAAAACCCATTTATATGAGGTCGTACAATGGCTTCCACTCCCATGAATCCCCAAACCCGCCGTCCGGCAGAGTTGGTGATGTTGTTGCAATGCTCCAGATTGAATCTCCCGGCATTGGCAATCATGGCGTCGCTGAAGCTGCGGGCTTTCAGCGGAGCAAGGGAATTTTCCTCGCACCACATCCGGTAGATTTCATAGAAATCCTTGGAGCTAATGGACGCATCCGCTTTACGCCGGATGTATCCCTCCGATTCCATGAAATCAAAGATATTGTTGTTGTCACGCTTGACCGCTTCCCTGTTTTCCCGGATACGGTCACTCTCCGTAAACTGAAAGTTGTTGGCAACAAGCCGCTGTAAACCCTCCAATGCCCACAGGAAGATGCCCTCGGCTTCGGTTTTCATCTTCTCTGCAAGGTCAGGATCGTCAGCTCTGTCAGTAGGCTTTTCTTTGGTAGTCAGCACAAGCTGTCTGCGGTAAAATCCGTCACTGCGGTCATACAAGGCTTGCAGATCACCGTTGCTGAACGCAAGCAACCGGGCAAACATCCAGCCCTGATAACTCTGCTTGCCTTTGCGTTCCAAATCCATCTTGCCTTGTGCGGTCACGATGGATTTTACATAGTTGGTCTGGCGCAGGGCTTCCATCCGCATATCATCATCCACGCACAGCAGAATGTGTTCCAGATCGGCACGGGCGAAGCGGTTTTCGGAAATCTTGCCGATGCTGCCGTCTTTCATATTCGTGCCAAAGATAGCAGAAAGCACAGCTCCGATTTGGGATTTGCCCTCGCCGCCGTTGCCTTTAATCACCATCATGCGCTGCCCCTTGTTGGAGGGAATCAGGCAATAGCCGATAAACTCCTGCAAAGTTGGAATGTCCTCGACGTAAAGCAACCCATCCAGAAAGTTCAGCCAGATCACCGGCGCAGTAGCATCGGGATTGTAAGCAACCGGCAAACGGCTCCGCACGATAGCCGGTCTGCCCTCGGTAAATGTGCCGTTCAATAGCAGCGTACCGTTGGACAAATGAATCCGATCCTGCTCCGGTGGAAAGTCCGGCACTTGCGCTTCCAGTTTCAGCACTTCCAGAATGTTGGTGATCTTCCGGGGGATATTGTTTACGGCACAGAATTTCAGCTTGTCGTAAATCTCCCCACGCAGAGGAAGATCGTCCGTCACTCGACCATCGGGCGTGAAAAAAGCTCCGTTTGCGAAGATGATCCTGCGCTCTTGCAGAAATTCTTCACAAAACAGAGCTTCGTTGATGTTCTGCCCGTCAAACCACATGGGCAAGTTCATATCAGGCGTTTTCCGGTTCTTCGCCATGGTGCGCCACCTCCTTTTTCTTTCGTGCGGTATACTCTTGCAGAAAAGCAATTTTGCCGTCCTGCATCAGCTTGTCCACCAATGCCACCCGTTCTTCCAGATCACCCACCGTCAGCACATCTGCCATATATTCGATATGGCAGTGCATCTGGCAGGCTTCCACAAAACGGTCATCCAGAGCATCTTCCGGTGTCTTGGGAGCATAGCGCACTTTCCAATCTTCCAACAGATGCAAATAATCCGTCAGCACCCGGAAGCACAGCATTTCATCCTCCCGGAACTGACGGATATAGGGACGCTTCGGCTTGACCATAGCTGCGGCAGTGGGCGGTTTCGGGTCAAGCCCGAAGTCCAAAGCCAGCTTTTGCGCTGCTTCATAACTGCTCAGATTGAACAGCCTTGCCACAAGGTCGATCACATCCCCTTTGGCTCCGCAGCCGAAGCAGAAAAAATAGTCCTCATTCAGCTTCAAGCTCGGATGCCTGTCGTTGTGGAACGGGCAGCAAGCCATGCCGTTGTGGCTCACTTTCAGCCCGTAGTGTTCGGCGGCTTGCTTGACGCTGATTGCCGCCTTGATGGTTTCATAGATTGTCATAGAAAACCCTCCGTTCATAATATTCTGGAAAGCACGAAGCACCCGCCGTGATTGGCAGGTGCTTCGCTCCTTCTATTATGGTTATGACGGATTTTTCAAAAAACAGGCTAATGACAGGACAATCCTGTTTCAAAAAACAGGACAACTTATCTGAGGACGTAGATTTCTTCACATTTACATGATATAATTAGAAAAATGAAAAAACAGGACAGGAGGGCAAGCATGAATCAAGAATTGATGACATTGGATTTCTGGCAGGATACGGTCATATATGAGAGCAAAACATTTCCTGTCGGTACGCTTGCCTGTGATGCACTGAATGTTCCTGTGAATACCATTGCAAAAATAAACGAGCAATGCGAGAAAATCAATCTGCTGCTTGGAATATTAAACGCCGGACAGGATGCTTCTGCACTCTGTCCTATTGCAAAGGAAGCTGCTCTGACGATGCTCGATATTCTCAGTCAAACACCGCCGTTCTCCTATATGAATATCTCAAAGCACAGAGAACGGATTGAAAAAGTCTTTACTGTGGACAATGCGCTGAAATATGTGGAGTTTGCCATAAAAGCCGCAACCAATTCTTTGCAATTTGAAGAAATCCAGAACTTTACCGATGCGATGATGCTCCAACGCTATACCGCAGTTTTCGGGCATCTGGCATACTCCCTTGGGGAATACCAAACGGCCATGCTTGATTTTGCAGAAAAAACAGACGGCAACGAAGCAGACCGCACCGCAGAGGGTTTTGCAAAAATGTTCGGCAGCTATTTCCCGCCGGAGTTTTCCATCACGGAAGGCAATGCCTGGATGTCTACCCTGAACAATTCCGTTCAGTATGTATCCGTCATCCGTCCCGGCGAAAAAGTTGCGAAGCTGGTCAAGCGTATGCACTATGTATCCTTTGTAGGGATGTTCCGGTCTGATCTCTTTGAGGGCCTGTGTGTTGGTCATGCACCGAAGAAATGCAAAATCTGCGGCAAGTGGTTTCTGACCACCAACGCACGGCACACCAAATACTGTGGCGGCTATGCACCGGGGGACAAGCTGCACCGCACCTGTCGGCAGATCGGCAACCTGAAAGGCAGAGAACAACGGGAGCTTGCGGACGATCATCCGGTGAAACAGATTTATGAGAAACGGCTGAACACCATAAACCGCTATGTGAAGCGTGGTACTCTGGACGCTGATCTTGCAGAGGTTATGAAAAAGCTGGCAAAAGATAAGATGCTCCGGGCATTGAGCAATGTAGCCTATGCCAAGGGAGCTTATGAAAAAGAAATGGACCAGGCGGCTTTGAAAAAGGAAGCAAGTGTAAAAATATACAAAGAAAGGGACAAACATGAATAGAAAAGAACTTAGTCAGAATCATTGGAAATACTACTTAATGCTCGAAAAGCGTTTTGTTGAATCAATAGAGTTTGTAGAACTACATGAGGACAATTTTGATGCATTTTCTAACGGATATGCCCTCTTAATTCAAGCCATAGGGGCAGAGTTGGATACTGTATTCAAAGAGTTTTGCGGTTTCAATACAACGGATCGAAAAACGGTTGCAGACTATGCACAGTATATTTTGACCAACACACCGGATATAAAAAATCAAAAAATCAGTGTACAGGAATACGATATCGAAATACAACCGTTTATGAATTGGGATATTACCCAGCCCGCACAGTCGTTGCAATGGTGGGGAGCATTTACAGATGTCAAGCACAACCGCTATGAGCAGTTGAAGCAAGCAAAGCAGGAGAATGTACTAAATATCTTGGGAGCTTTGTATTTGATAGAAATGTTGTACTTGAAGAAAATCACTGATGGGACAGACGAATTTGATGTGTTTGATGAATCTTCCAACTTGTTTAGTTTGAAAAACTGGACTTCTAAGGCTGTGCCGCTGAGCCAAGCTTTTGCCGTGCTAAGTGATATGATGGACGACGAAAATAATACTACTAACAAAAAGTCCGATGCATAATTACTGTCGATATTGATAGAGAAAGAACCGAAAGGAGGTGCGCTATGCTGAGTGATTTTTCATGGGACATGACCGGATACATACCAAAACACGCTGTCAATCCGCACGGTGACGGCATCATTCCTTATGCGGCAGAGCGCATCTTCCAACTGGAACCGGAGCCTCCAGCGGTGGGCAATCTGAACGAATATATCCTGTCTGCCTTGCAGGAAAAGAATTTGATATATTTCTCATTCTTCCTACACCACTACGAGCCGCAACTTAACAAGCGCATCAAAGACTTTCTCGGTGTGGATGGCGGCGATCTGTATGACACAGACCGATTTATAGATATAAAGCTCTCCTGCCGGGAGCAAATGCTCCAAAAGCTGATGGACTATGACCTTGCCAAGGGTGCAGAGTATGCTACATACATTTTCCCGTTCATCCGGGATGCTATGCTCCGTTTTCGCATGGGCGAAGAAAAATGGTCGGTGTCCTCTCTGACCAATTACAAAATGGTGCGGTCAATGGCTTGGCTGTACCACAATACCAAGGATGCGGTCAACGAATTTTCCAAGAAATACAACTGCGATCTTGCCCTTGCAGAAGAATATCTGAAAGTTGTCCGTGGAATCCGCAATCAGCAGCCATTCTATGTGACAGACGAGAACGGCGAGGAAACAGGCGAGGATGTAGCCCTTGACGATAGCTGGAACTATACCGATATCCTCTGGAACGGCATACAGGCAGAAAAGGTGCAGCGGGCATTTGAGAAACTGAATTACCGGGAGCAAACCTTGCTTGAAAAGCGGCTGGCGATCTGTATGACCTGTGGGCGTGTCGGCTCATGGAAGAACCGCCCCACCTTTGAAGAACTGGCGGTTATGTTTGAGGGCAGTACAGCCAGCGGTGCAGAACGAGCCTACCGAAAAGCAGTAGACAAGTTGACGGAATTGTTGGTTGCCGAGGGCGCAATCCATGCAGTCCGGCTAAAACAGAAATCCAAGATCAAGCGAAAAAAGAAAATCGCCGCCGCAATCTACGAATACCAAGCAGACTGCGACGGCGAATGGGGTAAGATTTCATTTGATTTTGAAAGCAGCACAGCAGAGATCATCCATCTTGCCGATTGGGATACGATAAAAACCAACCGCTTTGCGAACAAGGCCGTAGCCTATCTTCTGAACTGTGAAAATGAGAAACTACCAAAGGAAACAATGGTGGCATTTGAACCATAAAAAGAAAAACCGCTACAACATCCATCCCACTTTGGAATGAGAATTGCAGCGGTTTATTTGCTGGGAACTAATTATTCGATATTTGTGATTTCCCAATCATCATTTACCAGATGGGTAAATCCTTTGTTTTCTTCTTCATCTGGAATTGATGCTGTCCAGATGATTTCTCCGTTTTCACCCAGGGCAGTTATTGTTAATCCTCGCAGATCAGTGTAGCCATCGAGATTTTCGAGCCAGATGCGTTCGCCTTTCTTGAACAGGGAACCATCAGCGTTTTCACATCCACCACTTGAGCTCGGCATTGAAAGCTTGATGCTCTTAACGCCTTCAGAGCCAATGGTCAGATAAAACTTAGAAATTTCATCCTCTATGGACGGGAACTGGATTTTCTGTCGTGCTTCTTCGGTAGCGAAGATCCACCACTTGCCATTCATAAAGAGTTCAATGATTCCCTCAGTTGCCCCGTATTGATAACCATATCCTGTACCAAAATTGGATTGATTGTCAACGCTGGGCTGTTTATTTCCATCAACCTGGGATGTGATTTCTCCATCCATAACACCACATCTTGCTTCTATTTTGCTTTCATGGCCAGTATCAAGATACAGTGTCCCGTTCACCATAACCATAGGGATTAAGTCCCATGTTTCGGTTTGCTTTATAACCTTGATTCCATAAACATCCGCAATTCGTGCAGGATAAGTTTCAAGGATTTCACCGGAGTATTCAATTTCAATCACATCTCCGATTTCAGGTTCTGGTGATGGATGAGCATTTCTGATAGGTACTTCAATTCGGTCTGCACTATTCAGTTCCCAGCTACCTTCAACAGGCTTCACAAGATAATAACCATTATGATCTTCCAGAATTTCAGCTTGGAAAACCTGATGCGCTTCGTTGGAAAAACCTTCAATCTGAATACAATTATTCTTGAAAACCAATCGACCAGTTTCTACCAGTTCATCAGTATTATATTTCTTTTTATCTACATAGAGGTATCCGTCAGCTTCATTAAATCTGAGGGTAAAATCGAAATATCCTCGATCAGACAGTTCATAGCTTGCTCCGTTTGCATAGTCATAGATGGTGACACGGTTATCAATCATGCCAGATCCCCAACTGATTGTAGAACACAACTCAGGCAAGCCGTCGCCGGTGAGGTCGCAGAAATAGGCGTTCCAGATGGGCATCCCGGTATACAACGAAGTGATTTCGTTACCCGTAACAGCCATCATTTCTCCATAAGTCCAACGGAAAGTCACATCCGGGAACTCTGGAAGATTAATCTCATGGCGACCACCCCACTGCATCTCATCTGGTGTTTCAAGATAGTCAAACCATTTTGTAACAGACGGTACAGGTTCAGCAACTGCGACATCTCCTCCCACACAGATTCTACTCAAATAATCTTGGAACTCTCCGTCGGATACAACATACCGTTCTCCGTTCCACTCGATATCTACCATATCATTGTCGAAGAGAGAATAACCGTTTATCCGGATATATGTGCCATCCTCCAGGAGTGCGCTGATTTGATATCCCGGTGTGAATCCACCATATTCATCGCTCTTCTTCGTGTTCTTGACCCCGGCCAGCCGAGAACTCAACTCACTAATCTGTGCGGGATTCATTTCAATAGCCACCGCGTCATCCGCATTTCGCATATCAAAATGATTTGCAGAAACGATGGTGTGTGTTGCTTCATCGAATTGGAATCCCATCGGGTTGGTCAAAAAGCAGACCGCAACGATCACACAGGCAATGACTGCCAGAATAATAATCCAGAACGCAGGTTTCTTATAATTCATCACAGACTTCACACGATCTTTAACACCAACTTCACCAAAGGCAAGTGGGCAGGCCGCAATCATGCGACGGTTGACGCTGCAGACCACAAGAGCCTGTGTATAGTCGGCTCTCTGTTCGTTGCCAAGTTCCTTGATGACCTTTTCATCACAGGAAAACTCAATGTCACGGCAAAGAAGTACATAAGCCAACCACATCAAAGGATTGAACCAATGAATCGTCAGCAGGAGAAAACCAAGAGGCTTCCACCAATGGTCTTTGCGGCGAATGTGCGCCTGTTCGTGGGCAACAACGTGCTCCAGATCCTGACCATTCATGTTGAACGGGAGATAGATTCTCGGTTTGATAATGCCCAGGACAAACGGAGAACTTACATTCTCACTCTGGAAAATGTTGCCCTTGTAGCGAACAGCGGTATCCACTTTACGACATAGGCGCCAATAACTAACTGCGGTATACAAGAGAAGGGCGCCGACACCAATCAACCAGATAATATTCAAAATCGGAATCCAAATCTGAAGCGGGTTTGCACTCGTCAATACATGCTGTGGTGGGGCAAATGAGGATAGAACAGGATTGACCACACTATTGATCGCCGGAACACCGCTGTCTATTGTGGGTTTGGCCGCCATTTCAATATCCAACGGAATTGTTTCTGAACTTGGGATAAGGCTTAATGCGCTCTCAAAAGAGAGCGGGCAAATCAATCTGACAGCCACGATACCCCAAAGCAGAACATTGACCCACTTGGGAGCTTTCTTCAAAACAAGCCTGAGTATCAGCACAGCCAGGATAAGCCAGCTTGCAGATATACTCATGTTGATAATTTTCAAAAAGAGTTCGTTCATTGTGAACCTCCTTTCCTGATGCGGTCGATCATGCGCTGTACCTCATCAAGCTCATCTTCGGACATAGCCTGATGCTTTGTAAAAGCAGCGATAAAGGCAGGCAGAGAACCCTCGAATTTCTTCTCAACCAGTTCATCGATCTCACACGCCTGGGCTTCATCTTTGGAAACGAGAGAAGTAACAGTGCCATTGTCGTTCTTCAGCACACCACGCTCTCCAAGACGCTTGATAACGGTATAAGTCGTAGTCCTTTTCCATCCGAGCTGATCCTGGCACAGCTTTACAAGCTGGGCAGCAGTAACCGGCTCATGCTCCCACATAATCAAACAAAAACGATATTCACTTTCGTGAATCTTCGGAAAATCCATATTCACGCCCTCCCTGTCTACACCATTAGACTTCACACATAGTCTACCGCATTAGACAGCCAAAATCAATAGAGTTCACAGAAAAGATACAAAAAAATTGCCCGCAGAATTTCTCCCACGGGCAAAGTGTTGGTTAGCTATCAAGCGGTTTGTATTCAGTTACAGTTTTCAAATAGGTTTCGGGATTACCGTTCAGTATCAAATCAGCATATCCAATCGGATCATTGTAGATCAGATAGTCCAGTTCTGACCGCTGATACATATTATCGGCAACCTCATTCTCCACGGCGATGGTATCAATGGCAATCATGCTGCCATCTAAAAATTTCAGTTCCACACAAGCGGTATCCATGTTAAACTCACAAGAAATCAATCTATCCATAAGAAACCTCCATTTTGCGGGATGTTAGATCATCCCAAAATATTTGAATGCTTCTCGGATTGCTTTCTCTTTTTCCGGCGGACACATGGGCTGTCTGGAATCCTCGGACTTCGGCAAATTGTAATTCTTGCCAACTTCAATCCCACATTTCCTCTTAATCTGTGAGATATAAAGGTTGGATACCTTTAACCCGCTATGCTCCAGCACATAGTCTTTGATCTGGGTGTAGGTTGCCCCATCCTGAAATTCGGACATATCCATATCTTCCAAAGAGAACTCAACCCGAATCTTTTTCGAGTCGACCTCACCCTTGGAAAGCAAGACAACCGTCTCGACATGTGAGGTGTACGGGAACATGTCGACAGGCTGTATGCGTCTGACAGCGTAGCCGTGCGCAGTGAGTACGCCGAGGTCGCGCCTGAGGCTCTCCGGTCCGCAGGAGATGTACACCACGCGTCCCGGTGCGGATTTCACGAGCGAACCAAGAAAATTCATGTCCGCTCCCTGCCGGGGAGGATCCATGAACACCACGTCCGGCGTCACTCCGTCCGCCGCCATGCGTTCCATGTATTTGCCCGCGTCGTCCGCCGTGAACCAGCAGTTCTTCGCGCCGTTGAGCCTTGCGTTCACGATGGCGTCCCTGACGGCGTCCTTGTTTATCTCGACGCCGATGACCTGCTTTGCGCTCTTCGCGGCGGTCTGTCCCGTTCAGTGCGGCGGCGTCAAGCGCCTTGCCGTAGAGCACCTCCGCCTGTGCGCGGTTGACCTGATAGAACGAGCGCGGCGAGATACGAAAGCGGCTGCCGCATATCTCGTCCTCGATGTACCCCGCGCCGTATATGACCTTCTCCCTCGTCCCCAGCACCACGGGGCCGAAGCGGTCGTTTATGTTGAGGACTATGCTCGTTATCTCGGGGTGCTTTTCGAGAAGCTCGTTCACAAAAGGCTTTTGCAGCTTGAAGATCGGCGAGACCACGACAAGCACCACCAGCACCTGACCGGTCCTGGAGCCCCGGCGCACCAGCACATGGCGAAGCCAGCCGCTGCCGCTGCGCTCGTCAAAGACCTGTATTTTGAACGGGCGGAGCATATTGCGGATATCGACGATTATCCTGTCGGCGACGGCGTCCTCGATGAGGCAGTCGTCCACGGGGACGATCTCATGGCTCCCCGGCTGGTAAATGCCGGAGACGACATTGCGCCGCCCGTCAAGCCCGAAGGCCGCGCAGACCTTTGCCCGGTAGCGCAGCGGCTCCTCCATGCCGATGATGTCCTCAACGTGGCCGAACTCGCCCAGAAGGGCGATGAGCTTCCCCTGCTTATGGCGGAGCTGCTCCTCATAGCTCATGTTCCACAGCTGGCAGCCGCCGCATTTTCTGAAATATTTACACGTTTTTTCCTGCTTTTCCATCGCTTTACCTCAAAAAACCTGTTCGTTTCATCATAGCACAAAAAACGCTGTTTGAAAAGCGGTGGATATGTGCTAAAATGTCCCGTGAAACGAGGTATATCTATGGACATTCTGTACTCCGACAGCGACATACTTGTGTGCATAAAGCCCGCGGGCGTACTCTCCACCGACGAGCCGGGAGGACTGCCCGGACTTGTGCGCGAGGCGCTGCGCGACGACGGCGCGGACGTGCGCACCGTACACCGGCTCGACCGTGTGGTGAGCGGACTTATGGTCCTCGCGCGCAGCGCCTCCGCCGCCTCGGAGCTGAGCCGCCAGATAAGAGAGGGCGGCTTTGACAAGGAATATCTGGCGGTCGTTCACGGCAGCACGGAGGACGCGGGCGAAATGCGCGACCTCCTCGCGCGCGATAAGGCTGAGCGCAAGACCTATGTAGCCCCCGCCCCGGCAAAGGGCGTGCAGGAGGCGCGGCTCTCCTACGTCACGCTCGCGCGCTCCGGCGCGATGAGTCTCGTGCGTATCCGGCTGCACACCGGGAGGACCAATCAGATACGCT
>OLGV01000586.1_pt1 | contig 14745 bp, 10 predicted proteins | sample 1605761 | NCBI WGS metagenome assembly OLGV01 (sample SAMN03283245) | human gut metagenome | biome: human-associated habitat; material: feces | host: Homo sapiens | place: Peru | collected 2012
GGCGGCAGCACGCGGTGGACACCGCCAAGGCTGTCAGCGAGATGAGACCCGACTATCTGGGGCTGCTGACGCTGATGGTGGAGCCGGGAACGCCGCTGGAGACATGGGTAAAGGACGGCAGCTTTACGCTGCTCACCCCGGCGGAGGTGCTGAAGGAGACGGAGCTGTTTTTGCAGAACGTGGACAGTGAAGGCACTGTGTTCCGCGCCAACCACGCCAGCAACTACCTGACGCTGAAGGGCACCCTCAACGGCGACCGGGACGTCCTGCTGGGGCAGATCGGCGCGGCGCTGGCGGGACGGCGGGATCTGAAGCCGGAGTTTTTGCGGGCATTGTGAGAAAACCCTTGACATCCGGGAAAAAGGTGTTACAATAGCCCCATATTCAGAAACCATTGAGTAAGAGAAGTACCCGCACGGGAAACTTTCAGAGAGCGGCGCAGCGGTGGAAGCGCGGCAGCGGAACGTGCGGCGAATGGCCTTACGAGGGCGGGGAGAAAGCCTGCAAGGGCGAGTAATACCCGACGGCAGCCGCGGCCGTTACCCCGGCGGAGCGCATGATCGTGCGTGCAGAGCGGGCATTTCGCCAATTTGGGTGGTACCGCAGGAACGTAGCTTACGTCCTGTCCCATGGGATTCCATGGGGCAGGACGTTTTTTGTTGTCTCAGAAAATTTGTCATACAGAAAGGAAACATCATCATGGGAAAGATCATCCTCACCGGCGACCGCCCTACCGGACGCCTCCACGTCGGCCACTACGTCGGCTCTCTGCGTAACCGCGTGATGCTGCAAAACAGCGGCAAATTTATCCCCTGGCAGGTCGTGACAATATCGACAGACGGGCGCATACTCGACTGATCGGTTGATTTATTTGCGCCTTTGCGGTATCATATACTGCGGAGGCGTTTAGAGATGAACAAGATAAATTATCAGCTCGCCCTCGACCGCGAGATCGAAGAAATAAAAAATAACGGGCGCGTGCCGACCCTGCTGCTACACAGCTGCTGCGGGCCGTGCAGCAGCTATGTGCTCGAATATCTGACAAAATATTTCGACGTCACCGTGCTCTACTTCAATCCCAACATCTACCCCGCCGAGGAATACGAACACAGGCTCGGCGAGCAGCGCAGAATAATTTCACTCCTGCCGACTGAGCACAGCGTAAAATTTCTCGAATGCGAATATGACCACGAGCAATTCATCGAAGCCGCAAAGGGCTATGAGCAGGAGCGCGAGGGCGGCTCGCGGTGCGAAAAATGCTTTTATCTTCGTCTCGAGCGCACGGCTCTCGAGGCCAAAAAGCACGGCTTCGACTACTTCACCACCACCCTCTCCGTGAGCCCGCACAAGAATTCGCAGATACTCAACCGCATCGGCGAAGAGATGGGCGAAAAATACGGGGTGCGCCATCTGCCCGCGGATTTCAAAAAGCGCGAGGGGTATAAGCGCTCGATAGAGCTCTCGAAGCAGTACGGGCTATACAGACAGGACTACTGCGGATGCGAGTTTTCAAAGCAGGGGTAAAATTATATAAATTTGTCCGCCGCATTATCATACGGCGGACATTTTTATTTTATCCTCAAAACACCACAACGAGCAGCATCTTGAACTGCTCTTTGCCGTAGACCGCGTGCGGGTGTCCGGCGGGCATGACTATGCTCTCGCCCTCGTGCAGCTCGTAGTCAACGCCGTCTATCGTTATTTTTCCGACTCCCTCGAGGCAGGTGACAAATGCTTCGCCGCCGGAGGCGTGGGTGCTTATCTCCTCGTCCTTGTCGAAAGCGAAGAGCGTTATGCTCAGCGCGTCGTTCTGGGCGAGGGTCTTGCTGACCACCTGCCCCGGCTGGCAGAGCACCTGATCTCTCAGAGTCAGAACCTCGGATTTTGAAATATTTTTCATGAGCTCTTTCATTTCCTTCTCCCCTTTTTATAATTATCCGCACATAAGACTGAATTATGCCTGCACACAGTATACCACCGCCGCTTGGCAAACGCAAATATAGCTATAGAAAATCTCTTCGTCTTATGTTAAAATAGTATACGGATAATTTCAAGGGAGTGTGCCAGATGAAAGAGAACAAGAAACTTGTCAACGAAATAATCAGCGATGTCAAGCACGACATGAGCAACGAGGATATCATATCCCTGCTCGCAGACAGCAGGATATCTGCAAACCCCGACAAGGAGAAATACACATTCGGTCAGCGCGCCGCGGATAAAATTGCGAAATTTGCCGGCAGCTGGGCGTTCATATTCTCGTTCTCCGCCCTGCTGATATTCTGGATGGTCGGCAATGTTATACTCGCCAAACGCGCGTTCGACCCCTATCCGTTTATCCTGCTAAATCTTGTGCTCTCCTGCGTCGCCGCACTGCAGGCTCCGCTGATAATGATGAGCCAGAACCGCCAGGAGGAAAAAGATCGCCGCCGCGCCGAAAACGACTACAAGGTAAATCTCAAAACCGAGATAATGATCGAGGACATTCACGGCAAGATGAACCGCATCCTCGCCCGTCAGGCGATATTAATGAAGCTGATGAAGATAGACGAAAGCACGATGAAGCAGATAACGCTCGAAATGCAGGAGGAGATGTGCGCCGAGGCGTGCAAAGCCGAGAAGGAAAAGGATAACCGCGGCGAAGAAAAAGAAAAACCCGAAAGCTGATTTGCACCTTGCTTTTGGACTCCGTTTATTGTATACTGACCCTTGACAAAAGCCCTTTGGAGGAGAAGAAAAATGAAACAGCTCAGCATTATTCCCAACCCCAATAAAATCGACTACCTCGGCGGCAGCGTCAACACGGAAAGCTTCGATTCCGAGAGCTTTTCCGCCCGTCTTTCGAATACGCTGTCCGAGGAGAGCTATGTGCTCGAGGTGACGGAGAACGGCGTTGAAGCCACCGCCGGCGGCGAGCGCGGAGCGTTCTATGCAAGTCAGACATTAAGGCAGCTAAAGCAGCTCGACATCTGCCCCTGCGTGAGAATAGAGGACGCGCCCGCGTTTGAATACCGCGCGTTTATGCTCGACTGCGCACGCCACATGACTACGGTCGAAAACATCAAAAAGCTCATCGACGCCGCGGCGCTCGTCAAGATGAACACCATGCACTGGCATCTGACCGACGACCAGGGCTGGCGCGTTGAAATTGACAGCCACCCCGAGCTTGTTTCCGTCGGCTCGCACCGCCACCGCTCGGATTTCGGGCAGTACCACTTCGACGAGGAATATTCGGGACATTTCACCAAGGACGAAATACGCGAGATAGTCGCCTATGCGGACGACAAATATATTGAAGTCATCCCCGAGTTCGATCTGCCCGGACACACGCTTTCCGTGCTCGCCGCCTACCCCGAGCTCTCCTGCAAGGGAGTGCCGCTCAAGGTCGGCACGAAGCAGGGCATATACGACGACATTCTCTGCGCCGGAAACGACGACGCATTGAAGCTCGTTTTCGACGTGCTCGGCGAGATGGTTGAGCTCTTCCCCGGCAGATTCTTCCATATCGGCGGCGACGAGGCACCCAAGACCCGCTGGAAGGAGTGCCCGAAGTGCCAGGCGCGCATAAGAGAAAAAGGGCTCAAAAATGAGGAGGAGCTTCAGGGCTGGTTCGTGCTCCAAGCGATAGATTTCCTCAAAAAGCACGGCAAGACGGCGATAGTCTGGAACGAGAGTCTCAACAGCGGTATGATGCCCAAAGACATCATCGTTCAGCGCTGGATGGATAAAAAGGATCGCTCGGTCGAATTTGCCAACAACGGCGGAAAGATGATAGTCTCCGAGTTTTACTATTACTACTGCGACTACCCCTACGGCATGACCTCGCTCAAGAAAACCTACAGCCTCGACCCCTATATCAAGGGCTTGACCGAGGAGGGGAAGAAGAACGTGTTCGGCGTCGAGTGCCCGATTTGGACGGAGTATGTCCGCGACTTTGACAGGCTCTCGTATATGTGCTTCCCGCGCTTCTGGGCTGTTGCCGAGGCCGGCTGGACAAAGAGAGAGAATATGAACTGCGAAAGCTTTGAGGAGCGCTTTGAAGCTCTGCGCCCGATGCTCGAAAATATCGGCATAAAGCCCGCTCCCCGCTCCGATTGGAATCCCAATCCCCTGCGCTGCCTCTCCGAACTTCGAAAGTTCTTCAAGGGCACGGCAAATCTTCCGGATATCAAAAACATGATCCACAATAACCACGCATAAATTTTCACTAAACGGCTCCGCATAAAGGCGCGTGTCCGTAAAGCAGAAAAGCTCCGACAGTATAATTTCTGTCGGGGCTTTTCCGATATATATTGAAGTCGTATGACAGATTGAACAGCTTGATAAATCGGGAGCTGCGGGAAATAAACCGCCGTCAGTCAAGCAGCTTTAATATTGCAAATCTGACTCAGCCGTGTAAAGGCGGATATCATTTATACAGTAGCTTGCAGCTATTCGCTTTGCAGGGTACGGCGACTCGACGCACCGCTGCCGCCGTAGGCGGCACAGAGGGCAAGCGTCAAACGGAGAGCGTATATACGACACGGGCTAAATGAATAGATTCTCGGTGGCGCTAACGCGTCAAATGGTCGTCGAGTCGCCGACCCCTACAAAAGGAATTGAAAATTTAAACTCCCGGGGCAAGTATTTTGGCAAAATAACTAAAAATCTATTGTAACGTCCGAAGTAAAAGTATATAATTGTTGCATAAAGTAAGGAGGTATGAAAATATGGCAAACAATGCACCGCAAGGAAGAGCGCTCAAAACTTACACAAAAAAAGAGAGTGCGATGTACTATGTTGGTCTGGCCGGTCAGAACGTATTCTATAACATAATCGGCACCGCGCTGACCTACTATCTTCAGTTTACCATTCTTATCCCCGCGTTCACAGTCAGCGTCATTATGGCTATCGCCCGCGTGTGGGACGCAGTCAACGACCCGATGATGGGCACGATAGTTGACAAGACCCGCACAAAATGGGGCAAGTGCAGACCCTATCTGCTTTTTGTTCCGTTCCCGATAATGATAATCACCATACTCTGCTTTACAAACTTCGGTTTCTATGACCCTGCGGCCTCGGCGACGAGTATGCACAACATCCTCATCGTCGCCTACGCCGCCTTTACCTACATACTTTGGGGCATGACCTATACGGTCGGCGATATCCCGCTCTGGGGCATAACCGCCCTCATGACCGAAAAGGACGACGACCGCAACAAGCTCCTCTCCTTTGCGAGAATCTGGGCGAGCGTCGGCGCGGGCATCACCCTGCTGACGGTAAACTCCGTCGCGCTGAAGCTCGGCAGCACCTTTGCGGTCAACGGCAGAACTCCCGCTCAGGGCGAACGCCTCGGCTTCATAACCGCCGCTGTAATATTCTCCGTCGTCGGCTTTATTCTCTATCAGATGGCAGGTATCTTCGTGCGCGAGCGCGTCCCCGCCTCGAAAGAGACGCGCACGATGAAGCAGAATTTCGCTCTCATGTGGCAGAACAAGCCCTTCCGCCAGATACTGCTCTCCGGCGTGCTCGGAAGTCCCAAGTCGACAATAGCTCTCGCGGCGATGTCGCTCGTCTCGTATTACTACGCGAGCAAGGATCCTCTGCTTGCCATGCTCTACATTCTGCTTCTCGGCGGCGCGCTGTTTATAGGTCAGTTCCTCTCGATGGGACTTGCGCCCATGCTCGTCAAGAAGTATGAGAAAAAGTCGCTCTACAACTGGTCGAACCTTATCGGCGCGATACCCTACGGCGGACTGTTCTTAGTCTATATGATAGCGCCGAACCACGATCTGACCACCGTTGCCTGCCTCATAATCTGCGCCGTACTGTTCTTCGGCAGCGGCTTCTCCATGGGTATTACAAACGCCCTGCAGTCGCTTATGATAGCCGACGCCGTCGACTACGAGGAATACTGCTCCGGCATACGCCCGGACGGCGTGTTCTTCTCGGGGCAGACCTTTATAGCCAAGATAACCGCTGCTATTGCGACAGTTATAAACGGTATCGCCTATTCGGTCGTCGGCTTCTCCGACGCCAAGGTTCAGGAGGTCAACGACTATATCGCCGCAGGCGGCATTCCGCGTCTCAATCCCGAATATCAGCCGTTCATGACCGTCCTGTTCTTCATCGTCTCCGTCCCGCCCGTCATCGGCTGCATTCTCTCCGTCCTGCCGACGATAAAATACGCCCTGTCCGACAAGGAGCATAAGCGTATCCTCGACGAGCTCAACGAGAGAAGACACGCGGCAGAAAATTAAACTCGGGTCATTTTTGAAAAATAACATAGACAACATTTTGAAAGGAGCAATTAAATGAGCCATGTAGATATCCGCTTCGCGGACAAAAACTCCGAGCGCTATATGCTCGCAAGAAGGATATATAAAGTAATAGAGGATCTTGAGAACGAATACCTCTATCCCGACAACGAGACGCTCGGCGGCTTCAAGTTCCGCGACGGACAGTATAAATTTTCACAGATTGACGAGGGCGAATGGACTGATTTCGACTCGGAGAACGATTACTGGGGCTACAGAGAGGACTATGCGTGGTTCCGCCACAGCTTCACCGTGCCCGAGCGCTTCGCGGGCAGACCGGTTGTCTATCAGCTGACCCCCTCCGCAAGCGGCCCGTGGAATCGCAGCAACCCGCAGTTCATCATGTACTTTAACGGCGAGCTCCGTCAGGGCGGCGACTCGAACCACAGCGAGATACGCCTGCTCGACTGCGCCAAGGGCGGCGAAGAATTCGACTGCTGCCTCAACGCATATTCGGACGCCTGGGAATTCAAGGGCAAGCTCAGAATGGGTGCGCGCCTCAAGGTCGTCGACGACCTTGTGAACCGCCTCATCTTCGACCTCAGAACTCCGCTCAAGGTGGCGTCCCTCTATAACGCGGACGATCTTCCGCGCATCGATATAGTCAAGGCGCTCAACGATGCCGTCAACCTTATCGACTTCAACACCTCCGACTATGATACCTTTGCGGCATCCGCCGAGGCCGCCATCGACCTGCTCGACAGGGAGATATATTCAAAGGACGCCATGGACGCCACAGCCTGCTGCATAGGTCACACGCACATCGATGTCGCGTGGCTCTGGAGACTCCGTCAGACGAGGGAAAAAGCAGGACGTTCCTTTGCAACCGTCCTCAAGCTCATGGAGGAATATCCCGAATACAAGTTCATGTCCTCGCAGGCGCAGCTCTATGCGTTCGTCAAGGAGGACTACCCCGAGGTCTATGAGGGCATCAAGAAGATGATCGCCGCAGGCCGCTGGGAGGTCGAGGGCAGTATGTGGGTCGAGTCGGACACCAACGTCACCTCCGGCGAATCCCTTGTCCGTCAGTTCTTAGTCGGCAAGCGCTTCTTCAAGGACGAGTTCGGCGTTGACAATAAGATAATGTGGCTCCCCGATGTTTTCGGCTACAGCGCGGCGCTCCCGCAGATTATGAAGAAGGCCGGCATCAACTACTTCATGACCACAAAGATATCCTGGAACGAGTTCAACAAAGTGCCCTATGACACCTTCATGTGGAAGGGCATAGACGGCACGGAGATACTCTCCCATTTCTCGCCGAGCACCGACTGCTTCGACGAGGGCGACTCCTGGCAGACTACATATAACGCATACTTGAACCCCGAGCACATCCTCGGAGGCTGGCACAGATATTCGCAGAAGGATTTGAACCGCGAGTATCTCTGCACCTTCGGTCACGGAGACGGCGGCGGCGGGCCGACCCGCGATATGCTCGAAATGGGTCGGCGCATGAAAAAGGGCATACCCGGCTGCCCGAAAGTCAAGCAGGAATTTGCAATAGACTTCTACCGCGACCTCGAAAAGGACGTCAAGGGCTCGCGCAGACTGCCCAAATGGGCGGGTGAGCTCTATCTTGAGTTCCACCGCGGCACCCTGACATCGCAGGGCAGGAACAAGCGCTACAACAGAAAGAGCGAGCTGCTCTATCACGACATGGAGACTATCTGCGCCGTTGCCGACTCAAACGGTATAGCGTCTTATCCTCAGCAGTTCATCAACGACGGCTGGAAGATAATACTGCTCAACCAGTTCCACGATATAATCCCCGGCTCCTCGATAAAAGAGGTCTATGAGGACTCAAAGGAGCAGTATGAAAAGCTCATCTCGGAGGGCAAGGCGGAGATTGCCGAGACGCTCGGAAAAATTGTCTGCACCCCGGACGGCAATGCGCTGACCGTTTTCAACACCTTCGGCGCAGAGCGCGACGATGTTGTTATCACCGATATGCCCGCTGACGAGCATTTCTCGATAGTCGATGCAGACGGCAACATCATGCCGTGGCAGAAATCCGCCGACGGCCGCCTCGTATTCTTCGCAAAGGGCGTGCCCGCAAAGGGATACAAGACTTTCAGCATAATTCACGGCGGCGAGCAGGGCGAAAACACCGTCAAGGTCGAGAACAAAACTATAGACAACAGGTTCTTTACCGTCAGATTCGACAGGGATATGAACATCGCCTCTCTCATCCACAAGGCGACCGGCAGAGCCGTTGCGCCCGAGGGCGAGGTGCTCAACAAAATTTATGCCTTTGACGACAGACCGTTCAACCATGAGGCGTGGGATATCAAGGCGTATTTCGATCAGAAGTACACCGAGATAAACGACGTCAGCGCGGTTGACGTGACGGAGAGCGGTCCCGTCCGCACAGTTATAAAGGTCACGCGCAAGTTCCTCTCCTCGACCATTGAGCAGAGCTTCATCTTCTACGCAGACCTGCCGCGCATAGATATAGACTACACGGTCGACTGGAAAGAGAAGAAGATTCTTCTCAAGGCGGACTTCCCCGTCGATGTCAACGCGACTCAGGCCACCTACGACATCCAGTTCGGCAACTACAAGCGTCCGACCCACCGCAACACGCTCTGGGATTTTGCGCAGTTTGAGGTCGTCGGTCACAAGTGGGTGGATCTCAGCGACAACAGCTTCGGTCTTTCCGTCCTCAATGACTGCAAATACGGTCACGACATCAAGGACGGCCACATCAGAACGAGCCTTCTGCGCTGCGCCGTAAACCCGAACAGCGAGCAGGACAGAGAGATTCATCATTTCACATACTCCCTCTACCCGCACGCGGGCTCGGTCGACACCTCCGACGTTGTCAGCCAGGGCTATTCGCTCAACCTGCCGCTCTACTGCGTCAGCGGCAAGGCGGCGCACAGCAGCTACTCGCTCGTGAGCACCGATAAAGACAACATAATAATCGAGACTGTCAAAAAGGCCGAGGACAGCAGCGACACAGTCATCCGCGCATACGAGACTTGGAACAAGACTACGGACTGCGTATACATCTTTGACCGCGTCCCGAAGAGCGTATATGTCTGCAACCTGCTCGAGGAAAACGAGGAGCAGCTCGAAGTAAACGGCAACACAGTCGCTCTTAGATTCAAGCCTTTCGAGATAAAAACGGTAAAGGTCACATTCTGACAGCGCAGATAACACACCGAAGCCCCGCCCCTAAAACGGGCGGGGCAATTGAATCCCCCGCGCAGCCAAAAGCCGCGCAAATAAAATTCGCGGCAAGTCACAATTCCGCTTGACAAAGCCCTGCGCATTTGCTAAAATATCATAGCCGTTAAAAAATACGGACAGGTATCGAAGTGGTCATAACGGCCCTGACTCGAAATCAGGTAGTCGCGCAAGCGGCTCGTGGGTTCGAATCCCACCCTGTCCGCCAAAAGAAACGACAATTTTCGAAAGAAGATTGTCGTTTCTTTTTGTTCTTTTAACAGTTATCTTCTCTTTTTCTCTTTTCTCTCAAATTCTCGTTTCCAAACAAAAGAGGAAATATAAGAAAGGGTTAATTTACTGCTCAAAGCGTTGATTTTAATATTTTCGTGACATTATCAAAGCAATGCATTTCTCAAAAGGTTCCATTAAAATTACGGTTCTCTGCCCAAAAAGTCCGTCGTATCTTTGATAGGATTACGTCGAACTTTTTGCATTATTGTCAAAAGTTCCATTTTATGATACAATCGGTTTGATAAACGAATTTTTTCAGGGGTTACGGATATGAAAAGAGTGCTTATATTAAACGGTGAGGGTGCGGCTTTAGAAAACATTGCAATCCGAAGTGTTCTTGAATATTTCGGGTACATTGTAACTATGTACAACATAGGCAGACCGCAGGATTACTTTGATGTATTCGGCGGAAAGCTATATTTCAACTATGACTATTTAATTATCGGATGTCACGGTGACGGCGGAAAGATAATCGTTCCGATTTTAGGGGAAAATGTCTATTATCCGAATGAGTGCCGGAATAATATCGGTTATGAAGAATTACAAGGTTCGGTAAAAATCAAGGATAAAACCGTTATATGCACCGGATGCACCACAGGTGCCGGCGATCTATGCAAAGCGTTTAATCGAAATAACAATATCTTTGTTGCTCCTGCGGATTATATCGAAGGCAACAGCAGTCTGTTGTTTATTGTGAACCTGTTTTATCATTTGTCCAACGGATCGAGTTTTAAAGACAGCTTTGCCGCTGCAAACAGTATTGATAGTGAAACCCAACTGTATAACTTTTATTCTTGATATTTTTATTATAAGGATGGTAAATTCCGATTTGCCTTGAGAGGCGGCGTGTCACTCGCAGCCTCGAAATCATGAGCTGCTCCATCTAAACAAAGAAATGCCGCAATTCACCGGCTTTCTGTCAAAGACACGTTTCTCCGTCCGAAGCTCATTACGCATTCAAATATGCAACCTCACTTTTACAGCAAAAAAATCAAGACAGAGGGCGCGCCTCTGCCTTGATTTTTTATTCTTATGTGCTTATATCACTCTTTGATTTTGGGATACAGCTCCGCCCATTTCGAATATTTTTCACTGTAGTATTTCGTGAGCTTGCCGTCGGGCAGAACGCGAGTGTAGCCTGACTTGACGCCGCTTCTTAACCGCTCATATCCGTCCTCCGGCAGGCAGGCTCTTGCGCCCAACAGTGCGGCACCCAAAACGGCTCCGTGTTCAACATCCGGAAGCAAAAGCTCGATGTCCAGAACAGATGCAATGATTTTCACCCATTCTTTGTTTCGCGTGCCGCCGCCGCAGATTTTTGAAGTCTCGATATGTATTCCGAGATCCCTGATGATATCGAGATTTTGCTTTATCGCAAAAGCGACGCCCTCCAATACGGCAAGGGTCATCTCGTCTTTTGTCGTATTGAGCGACAGACCGAAAAATGCGCCGCGAATATTCGAGTCGTTTATCGGCGAGCGCTCGCCCATGAGATAGGGCAGGAACATGGCCCGACTTTTGCCGATATATTCGGAGAAAGCTCCGTCATACGACGATTTCGTTATGTTTTCGACCCACCATTTTTGGCAGCTTGCCGCGGACAAAATGCAGGCGAGATAATGATATTCGCCCGTCGCGGAGCAAAATGTGTGTATCGCTCCGTTCGGCGCATAGTTGAACTCGTCGCTTGCAACGAAAATCGTGCCCGATGTGCCGAGTGAAATATTGCAGTCTCCGCTTTTAATTGTATCCGTTCCTACGGCGGACGCCGCATTGTCGCCCGCTCCGATAACGATTTTGACGTTTCCGTTCAGTCCCAGCTCGTCGGCAACGGATTTTTTGAGCGTTCCTACCGTCTGATAGCTCTCATACACCTTCGGCAGATTCTTTTCGTTTATGCCGAGCACGGACAGCATGGTCTCAGACCAGCAGCGGTTTTTCGTGTCAAAATACAGTGTGCCCGCCGCATCGGAGCAGTCGGTCGCAAACACTCCGCTGAGCCTGTATGCCACATAGTCCTTGGGGAGCATGATTTTTTCCGTCTTTTGAAAATTCTCCGGCTCATTGTTTTTGAGCCAAAGCACTTTGGGCGCGGTGAAGCCGGAGAACGCGATGTTTCCCGTGTTTTGCTGGAGCGTCTCTTTGCCGATAATATTGTTGAGATATTCGGTTTCACGCGAGCTTCGGCTGTCATTCCACAAAATGGCGGGGCGGATCACATTGTCGTTTTCGTCGAGCACGACGAGGCCGTGCATCTGCCCCGAAAAGCTGACAGACGCAACGCTGTTTCTATCGATATCGGACACAAGCTCTTTTATTACGGATATGCTCCCGTCATACCAATCCTGCGGGTTTTGCTCGCTCCAGCCGTCTTTGGGATAATATACGGGATACTCTCTTTCCGCTGTTTTGACTATCGCGTTTTCGCTCAGCAGCATTCCCTTTACCGATGAGGTTCCTATATCGAGCCCTATGAAATAATCCATTTACCGCACCTCATTTAAACAGAATTCGATTTATTTCACCTTGAATTTTTTCCTGTCTGCCGGAGCAGGGCATCTCGCAGGACTTTTTCTCGCAGGCAAGCTCGGACAGCTGCGAAAGCGTCGCTTCTCCGCTCCTGATTTTTTGACCTAATTCCGAGTTGAAAGAAGCATATTTTTTCTCGATAAATCCGTCAACCGTTTTGCTCTCTATGATTTCGGCGGCCTTTATTAAACCGAGGGCGAACGTGTCCATGCCGAGAATATAGCCGTAGAACATATCCTCCGCGGTGTTGCTCGTCCTGCGGTTTTTGGCGTCAAAGTTAAATCCGCCCGTAAGTCCGCCGTTTTTGAGAACCTCATACATACACATCGTCGCGCTGTAAACATCAAACGGGAATTCATCGGTGTCCCAGCCCAAAAGGAGATCTCCCTGATTCGCGTCTATGGAGCCGAGCATACCGTTTATGGCGGAAATTCTTAATTCATGCTGGAAGGTGTGACCGGCGAGGGTCGCGTGATTGGCTTCAATATTCAGCTTGAAATCCTTATCGAGTCCGTACTGCCTCAAAAAGCCTATCGCCGTCGCCGCGTCGAAATCGTACTGATGCGTCATGGGCTCCTTCGGCTTGGGTTCGATATAGAAATCGCCCTCAAAGCCGATGCTTCTGCCGTACTCCACGGCCATGCGCATAAGAGACGCTATGTTTTCCTGCTCAAATTTAACATCGGTGTTCAGCAGAGTCTCGTAGCCCTCTCTTCCGCCCCAGAACACATAGCCCCTGCCGCCGAGCTTGACGGTAATATCGAGCGCTTTTTTTATTTGCGCAGCGGCAAAGCAATAGACATTGACATCGTTGGTGCTGCCTGCGCCGTTCATAAATCTCGGATTGCCGAACATATTCGCAGTTCCCCAAAGGCACTTTATGTCCGTGCCGTTCATCTTTTCAAGGATATAGTCCGAAATTTCATCAAGGCGCGCGTTTGTAACATTTATGTCTTTATCCTCGGGGACTAAATCGACATCGTGGAAGCAGAAATATTTGATTCCGAGCTTTTGCATAAACTCAAAGCCCGCGTCCACCTTTGCCTTTGCGTGCTCCATGGTGCCAGGAGCTGCTCCGAACGACTTATCCGCCGTGCCGACTCCGAACATATCCGCGCCGCTCGCACCCAAGTTATGCCACCACGCCATGGCAAACGGCAGATGCTCGCTCATTTTTTTGCCGAGTATCACTCTGTCGGGGTCATAAAATTTAAACGCGAGCGGGTTTGAGCTTTGCTCTCCCTCATAATTTACTTTCTTTACAAAATCAAAATATTCCATAATATCAGTCTGCCTTTCTCATATATTCTTAATTAATCAAACAGTGACCTCGAGCTTGCGGCGCATCGCGTCCTCGCTGTCCTGACCGACATAGAATGTATATTTATCCTCTAAATACCATTCTCCGCTCTTTTCGTCATAGAATTTAAGGTCGTCTTTGTAAACGGTTATGGTCTCCTCGACTTCTTCCCCTGTCGGGACATTGGTTTTCTTGAAGCCCTTGAGAAGCTTTACGGGATGATCCCCGTCCGCTCCCGCATAAACCTGAACGACCGTCTTTCCGTCGAAGCTGCCGATATTTTTGATTTTCAGCGATACCGTCAAACTGTCGCCGCTGTTTTCAACATGTACGTCGGAATATTCAAACTCGGTATAGGACAGACCGAAGCCGAACGGGAACGCGGGCTTTTTGCCCTCCTTGTCGAGCAACGTATAGCCGTGATAGTAGCCGTAATCGATAACCCTGGTTTTATCTCCGGGGAACAGGAACTTCGGATAATCGTTCTCGTCCTCGGCAATTGTAAACGGCAAATGACCGCTCGGAACCGCTTTGCCCGTCAGGATATCCACAAGCGCGTTTCCGCCCTCCATTCCGCTGTAAAAAGAATGAAGTATCGCTGATGCCTCGTTCTTCCACTCCTCGATAATATAGGCGCTTCCGCCGACAATATCGACTATCGTATTCTCGCAGTTTGCGCAGATACGGTGAATGAGCGCCACCTCATCCGACGGGATACGCAGCGAATATCTGTCGCCGCCATGCACTTTTTCCGCCGCATCGTCATTGCTCGAGAAGTTTGCAAGATTCTCGCCCTCTTGCTTATAATCGCTGCCCACGCAAATCAAAACGCAGGAGCAGTCTTTTATTTCATCCAGCCTTGAAGATATATCGAGGCTCTCACAAAGCACGACATTTTCTTTTCCGAACGCATTGCAAAGACCCTCATACGGCGTTACGGTATACGGACTCGCAACGCTGCTCGAGCCGTGGTCGCCGACATTGATTTTGTTGGCATACCGCCCGACAACGGCGATTTTTTTGATATTTTTAAGCGGAAGTATGCCGTTGTTTTTCAGCAAAACCGTGCCCTCGCACGCAACCTTTTTTGCAAGCATCGCATGGGCTTTGCACGCGATAACATCTTTGGATTGACGCTTGATTTTGGGTGTTATCTTTATTAAG
>OLGV01000591.1_pt1 | contig 14691 bp, 12 predicted proteins | sample 1605761 | NCBI WGS metagenome assembly OLGV01 (sample SAMN03283245) | human gut metagenome | biome: human-associated habitat; material: feces | host: Homo sapiens | place: Peru | collected 2012
GTTTTGAATTTTGAATTGTCGGCTACGCCGATTAAGAATTATTCAATTAGGAGTTTTGAATTTGCAACTCTCAACTCTCAACTCTCAACTTTCAACTCACAACTCACAACTCATCAATTCAAAATGCGCGCAGCGCATAATTCAAAATTCAAAACTCAAAACTCAAAAATGAATAAAATACGAACAATACTTGTTGCGTGCTGTCTTCTGCCAATGTTCTGCTCTTGCGGCGAAGTGGCGAAGCGCATGGACGCAAAGCTTGCCGAGAGCAAAGCGGCTATCGGCATAGTTGAGAACACAGAAACCGACGGAGTGGGCGATAGTAGTCTCGCTTCCGGCGGCAAGAAGTCGGCGGCAACCGCTACTGCTGACGGCGAATACACAGACTTGGAGATTCCGGCGCGCCTGACGTCGGTGCCCGAACAGATACTGCGCCGCACGGGCTACACCGTGTCGTATAACAGCAATCGTCGCGTGCCCAATTGGGTGGCGTGGTGTCTCACGCCGAAGCGTCTTACGGGCAGCAGCAAGCGCAGCGACGCGAAGTTTCATGAGGACACAGACGTGCCCGAGCCGCGCACTGTAGACTTCGACTATGTGCGCTCTGGCTACGACCGCGGACATATGTGCCCGGCTGGCGACAACAAGTGGAGCGCACTGGCTATGGACGAGTCGTTCCTCTTCACTAACGTCTGTCCGCAGGCGCCGCAGCTCAACCGTGGCGACTGGAACGAGATGGAGCAGGCGTGCCGCAAGTGGGCTAAGCAGGAGGGCGCATTGTATATCGTGTGTGGGCCGATATTCTACAAGAACAGCAAGAAGACTATCGGCAAGAACCGCGTCTCCGTGCCCGATGCCTTCTTCAAGGTGGTGCTCTGCATGACGGGCGAACCGAAGGCTATCGGCTTTATATATAAAAACGGTGACGGCAACCGACCGAAGGGCGATTATGCCAACTCGGTTGACGAGGTGGAGCGCATCACGGGCATCGACTTCTTCCCTGCGCTGCCCGACGAGATTGAAGACAAAGTGGAGGCAACGTGCAATCCCGACGACTGGAATATTTGATAAAACTCAAAACTAATAATGGAATATATGTCACAAGAGGGCTACGACAAGCTTGTAGCCGAACTGAGAGAACTTGAACTCGTAGAACTGCCGCGTGTGCGCGACGCCATTGCTGAGGCACGCGACAAGGGCGACCTTAGCGAGAACTTCGAATACCATGCTGCCAAGCGCGAGCAGGGCAGACTGTTAGGACAGATACGCTTCAAGCAGAAGGTGCTTGAGAATGCACGCGTCATCGACCGCTCGCGCCTGCAAGCCGATCGTGTCGGACTTCTCAGCCGCATAGAACTGACGAACATCGCCAACAACCGCAGCATGAAGTATATGGTGGTGAACCCGCATGAGGCGAACCTCACCGAGGGCAAGATTTCCATCAAGTCGCCCATAGCCCAGGCGCTGCTCAACAAGCAGGCTGGCGATGTTGTGGAAGTGCGCGTGCCTGCCGGACTCGTCAAACTGCGCATCGAAAGCGTCGAGTTGTAATGCCGTAGCCTCCTACGTTTGTCGTTAAAATATTCTAATTAAGAGGCTGCAGAGCTATTGCTTTGCCAAAAAAGTAGTAACTTTGTACCTCTAAATAGAAATTCTATCGACATACATAAAGGCTGAATAGCGTGAAAATAAAGGAAGTAATTGAAGCCCTTGAACGTTTCGCGCCTCTGCCCTTGCAGGAAAGCTGGGATAATGCTGGCCTGCAAGTTGGATTGACAGAGGCGGAAGTATCAGGGGCATTATTGTGTCTGGACGTTACTGAACGTATCGTCGACGAGGCTGTCCAGAAGGGCTGCAACCTCATCGTGTCGCACCATCCGCTCATCTTCCGCAAGCTGTCGCGCCTCACCGGTGAGGACTATGTGCAGCGTTGCGTGATGAAGGCTCTTGCGCAGGGCATCGTCATCCTCTCGCTCCATACCAACATGGACAATGCGAAGGGTGGCGTCAACTACAAGATTGCCGAGAAGATGGGGCTTGAGGACGTGCACTTTATGAGTGCGAAGCAGATGGACGGCGTTGAGTACGGTTCGGGCGTTGTGGGCAGTTTCGCCGAACCGCTTGCCGCCGACGACTTCGTCATCATGCTCAAGCGTGTGTTCGGTGTAGAGTGTGTGCAGACCAACGAGCTGCTGCGCCGCCCGATACGCACCGTGGCAATCTGCGGCGGCTCTGGATCGTTCCTTCTCGACGACGCCGTGAGCGCCGGCATCGACGCCTTCGTGACGGGCGAGATGCACTACCACGAGTATTTCGGACGTGAGCAGCAGATACAGATAGCGGTGATAGGCCACTATCAGAGCGAGCAGTTCACGAGCGAGATATTCCGCGAGATAATAGAAAACAGTTGTGAGGGCGTGAAGTGTTTCATCGCCGACACATGTACCAATCCGATAATGTATTTTTAAAAATATCAAAGACTATGGCAAAAAAGGAATCAGAAATTTCAGTAGAGGAAAGACTGAAGACCCTCTACCAGCTTCAGACTACTCTCTCGGCTATCGACGAGAAGCGTGCATTGCGCGGCGAGTTGCCTCTTGAGGTGCAGGACCTTGAAGACGAGATTGCAGGCTTGAAGACACGTGTGGAGCACATCGAGGGCGACATCGCAGACTTCCAGCAGGCTGTCGCTCAGAAGCAGGGCGAGATAGCAGAGGCTGAGGAGAGCGTAGAGCGCTACAAGAAGCAGCTCGACGAGGTGCGCAACAACCGCGAGTACGACACGCTGACAAAGGAAATCGAGTTCCAGAGCCTCGAGATAGAGCTTTGCAACAAGAAGATTAAGGAGGCTAACGTGAAGGTTGAGGACAAGAAGCGCGAGCTGGCTCACACCAACGACCTCATCGCCGACCGCCAGCAGGCTCTCGCCGAGAAGCGCAACGAGCTTGAGGAGATCATGCAGGAGACTCGTGAGGAGGAGGAAGTGCTGAAGGCTAAGGCTGCCGACTTGGAGACAAAGATTGAGCCGCGTCTGCTCTCAAGCTTCCTGCGCATCCGCAAGAACGCACGCAACGGTCTCGGCATCGTCTACGTGCAGCGCGACGCTTGCGGTGGCTGCTTCAACAAGATTCCGCCACAGCGTCAGCTCGACATCAAGATGCACAAGAAGATTATCGTGTGCGAATACTGCGGTCGTATCATGATCGACCCTGAACTGGCTGGCGTTAAGACCGCTACTCCTGAGGCTGCTGAAGAGAAGCCGAAGCGTAAGCGCGCTACAACTCGCAAGACTACTTCGAAGAAGTCGGAGGAGTCGGAGACAAAGCTCAGCTAATTGGTTTAGCAAGTTATTGCTAAACAGTTGAGAGTTGAGAGTTGAGAGTTGAGAGTTATGATTACCTTTGATTGATGCAGTTTTAGGCATCGAACGTTAACAATAAAGCAAATCATAACTCTCAACTCTCAATTTTCAACTCTCAATTAAAAAATAACTCTCGGTTATTTTTTTATTTTATCCAAATCGTATAATCATCCTTTCTTGGTTTCGCTTCGGCGGGTTCTTTCAGCGCATAGCCTAAGGCTACGTGTCCGATGCCCTCGTAGTCGCCCTCGATGCCCCATGAGGCGAGCAGCAGCTTGCCCTCTACGGAGTCGAATATCTCGTGAGCACGGTGAATCCAGCAGCTGCCCAATCCTACGGCGTGCGCTGCGTTCATCAGGTTGCCCATCACGAGCGTTCCGTCGTATATATACGTCGGTCGCGAGCGGTCGGCGAGCACGAGTATTATCACGGGTGCGCCGTAGAACGGGTCTGACTCTACGCCCAACACTTTGGCGTTGAGCTGCGAGAGCTTGTCGCGCACCGCCTTGTTAGTCACTACCACCATTCGTGGCGACTGCATTCCTCTGCCCGTCGGGGCATACTCGCCGGCTCGAACCACCTCTTTGATGAGTTCGTCGGACGGCATTCGTTCGGGGTCGAAACCACGCACGCTGCGGCGGGTTTCAAGTACATTTAGTGTTTCGTTCATACTTTTTTTAGTTGAGAGTTGAGAATTGAGAATTGAGAGTTATGATTTGCTTTATTGTTAATGTTCGATGCCTAAGACAGCATCAATTATAGGTAATCATAACTCTCAACTCTCAACTCTCAATTCTTAATTCGATTAATCCATTCAGTTATTATGCCCAGCACCTCCGGCGCCATCGTTTCCTCAATCTGCTGATACTCCATGACGATGCCCGTCTGGCAATGCTGGAAGAGATGGTTCACGCCCTCCACCTTCTTGATGTCATGGCGGCAGTTGCTGAGTCCCTTCTCAAGTGTTGTGAGGTTCTGCGTACAATCTACCTGCGTGTCCTTCGTGCCATTGAGTGCAAGCACGGGGCACTTTATCTTCGGCAGAAGCGCCGCAGGGTTGAGCGTCAGAAAATGGCGCATGTAGGGCGAGTTGCCCTGCTGCAGCGTCTTCTTGAACACCGGCTTCATCTCCGCCGGCACATCAGCATCGCTAATCTCCTCTACGGTCTTACCCTCAGCCAGAGCGTCGAGCGCCTGGGCGATAGGCTTGCAGTAGGTCTCCACAACGTCGGGCGTCATTCCAGTCTCCTGCAGCACGAGTCGGTTCTGCTGCAGAAGGGTCTCTCTGCCCGATGCCGCCATACCGGCAAGCGACACGATGAAGTCCGCCTTGCCCTCGGCTGCAAGCATCAGAGCGATAGTGCCACCCTCGCTATGTCCGACGATGCCCACATGGGTAAAGTGGAAGCGTTGGCGCAGCAGTTGTAGCGCCGCCATGGCGTCCTGCTTGAAGTCGTCGGTGGTGAAACGGCTGAAGTCGGTGCTCTTGTCGCCCCATCCGCGGTCGTCGTAGCGCAGCGAGGCGATGCCGTTGCGCGCCAAAGCGTCGGCAATCACGGCGAACGGTCGGTGTCCGAACAACTCCTCATCGCGGTTCTGCTGTCCGCTACCCGTTACGAGGAGCACTACTGGCGTATCGCTTGTGCAGTTGGCAGGCGTGCAGAGCGTACCGCCGAAGCGGAAGCCGGCGTTCTCGAAGCTCACCTCCTCCTGCTTGTACGGGAACGGAGCCACCGGCGTCTGTGGTCTGCGCACCTCCTGTGCTCCCCGTTTCAGCGTGAGCGGCAGCTGCAGCGCGCCCTGCGCGAACGTGCCGTTGATGCAGTCGCCCTCCATCTTGCCCTCGAACGTAGCGCCAATCATCGCCACCGTCACCTTTATCGTGCCGTCCTCCGCAACGCTCTTCTGCGCCGGAATATCCTTTGCGCCCTGCGCCGGAGAGTCGAGCGTGCAGCCGTCATCCGAGAAGTTGAACACCAGCGGCAGCTTTGTGCCCATCACGTTGAGGTCGCCGCTCCATGCGCCCTGCTGTGCGCAGGCTGTGGAGCAACAGAGAGAGAGCAGCGCTGCTGCCAAGGTCTTTGTTATTCTCATGAGTAAGTCGGTTTTCTTTGTATACTATATTGTTACTTTTAATTATATATCACGTCTACATCTCCCAAAAGCTCTTCTTTAGCAGGTCTTTTGTCTCCGCAGCCACGTCGTATGGTATAGCCGGCAGACAGTCGGGTAGGGTGAACTGGTCGGTTTCGCTGTGGTCCTTCATCTCTGCCTTCGCCTCCTCCTTGGTCATGGTCTTTACGTCTGTCGTCACGAAGTCGTTGATTTCCTCCGTAGCAATGGGTTCCTTTGTTGGTAGTGGGCGGTAGTCGTAATTGTACACGTGTCGGTAGGAGAGCAGAGAACTCCACGAGTTCTTGGGACTTGAGAACGTCCAGTCTAACAGCTGCGTCTTCACGTTCAACAGCAGATTGTCCGGTCGGTTGTATTTCGTGCCGTCGATGATGAAGCGGTAGACCCCCTCACGGTGAGAGTTGAGGTATATGATTGCGCTGTCGGCAGATGTCCCCCTATAGTGCGACTTGTAGAAGGTGGAGTCGCCACTTGTGCCACTCACCGAGTCGCATTCTATGAAGCGGATGCGCGAGATGTCGAACGAGCGCGCCTCTCCCAGTATGGCGATGTTGAAGTTGATGAGTCGGCGCAGCGTAGGCAGTTCGTACTGTCGGCAAGCGCGCACGCGTCGCTTAGCCTTGCCCGTCTTTATGTTTATGTAGAAGTCGGCGAGCCCCTCGCGGTATAGAATCGTCTTGCCGTTGTTGCGGCAGATGTCCCTGAAGGCACCGCTCAGCTTCACATATTCCGCTTTGCCCACCGCCACTTCCGGCAGCGTGTACGCCTTCGGCTTCATGCAGACCGTGCCCTTCTCTTTCGCAGCGTCAACCGTCAGCGGTTCGTAGGCGAGGTTGCTGATCGTCACCATACCTTCCTGCAGCTTCACATTTCCGTCGGCATCGCTTATACATAGCAGCGTGCCCTTGCTGCTGAAGACGTATGCTCCGCTTACCGGCTTGCCGTCCTGCTCGTCTACGATTCTGAACTGCGCCTTCAGTTGGCTTGCTCCGGCGAACAACTGTATGAGGATGAACGCCATCATCGCGATTCTGTTGTGTTTCATAGCTTGTATATTATTGATGCAAAGATACAGATTATCCCTAAAACCCCTGCATTTCTGTTTCTAAAAGTTTGGTGAAAATATACTAAAAGCGCAGTACGAGTCGTGCTGTACACGTTGTTCAGCGACCGTACAGCGACCGCCACCCGATCGGATTCCGTCCGCCGTCCGATCTGATTCCGTCCGCCGTCCAATCGGATTCCGTTCGCCGTCCAATCGGATTCCGTTCGCCGTCCGATCAGATTGCGTTCGGAGCACGATGACTTCCGCCGCACTTTTTCCCGACAAACACTTGCATTCGCTTGCGCAATGTTATAACTTTGTGCGCAGAAACACAAACAACAATATTATTAATAATCTAAACGAAAAACACAACTATGAGTATCAAGTACGAAATTCACGGCATCAAGAATGCCAAGGGCGAGGGAAAGGAACAGCAGTATGTGCACCTCTTTGCGCGCGAACCGCAGTCGGACTGTGCACTCGAGGAGGACATCCAGGCAAGCTGCTCGCTCACGAAAGCCGATGTGCGCGCAGCGTTCAGCGCCCTGCGCGACCACATGGTGCGTGCGCTTGCCAGTGGCTCGCGCTTCCACCTCCCCGGCGTGGGCTACTTCTCGCTCTCCGTAGGTCTCGACGCTCCCGACGACCTGCCCTCCGACAAGATGCGCGCCGATTATATCCGTCTGCGCAACATCCGCTTCCGTCCCGAGCGCTCGTTGCTCGGCGAGGTAGGCAGCGGCGTCAGCTTCGAGCGTGCCGGCTTCTCCTCACGTTCGCGCCAGTTCACGGAGGAGCAGATCTTCTCGCTCCTCCGCCAATATTTCGCCACCCACACCTGCCTCACCCGCCGCGACCTGCAGCGCGTGGCAGACTTGCGCGATAGTGCCGCAAAGAAATGGCTGCGGCGTCTCACCGCCACCGGCGTGCTGCAGCGAGACGGCGCAAGCAATGCGCCGGTGTATTTGTGGAGAGAGTGATAGGACGCAATTGTAATTAATTGCAGAAATTTTATTAGGTTTCAGCAGAAATAACAAGAATGTTTTGTATCTTTGTTCGATAATATGATATTTTAAAAGTTTGTTGACTACAAACTGATATTTATAGAAGACTAAAGACTATGGCAAAGAAATATACTCAAACCCAGCAAGTGATAGATACCATTCGTAGCAACGGAGGGTATGCAACACTTGGCAGTCTTTACCATTTAGTTGATACAACTTCATGGGGAACAAAGACCCCAAATGAATCTATTCGCAGAATAGTACAAAAGTCGAATGAGTTTTTTAGAATTCAACCAGGACTTTGGGCGTTGGAGGAAGTGCGTGAAGAGGTTATGAGAAAGTTTGACATCCAGTCGAAGGAGGCTAGTGAGGACGAGCGTTTTACACATGGCTACTATCAAGGCCTTATCATCGAAATAGGTAAGATGAAGCACTTTATGACCTATGTTCCAGCACAGGACCAAAATCGCAAGTTTCTTGAAAAGCCATTGATACAAATCTGTTCAACAGTGCAACTTCCTGACTTCGCTCGTAAAGAATTGGCGAATCGTGCAAAAACTGTTGATGTAATCTGGTTCAATGAGCGTATAATGCCAAACAGCTTTTTTGAGGTAGAGCATTCAACTGACATACAGAATTCTATAACCAAATTCTGCGATTTACAGGACTTTAATAGTCGTTTTATTATTGTAGCTCCTCAGAATAGAAAAGCTCAGTATGATAAGGTGATAAGCCGAACTGCATTTAAGGATTTTAAGGAACGTGTCAGTTTTAGCAGTTATGAGGCTATACTTAAACAATACGAATTGATGTGTGCTGCACAGAGAAATGAAGGATTCATATAGTAATTAGAGAATACAATATATTATTGCTGCCCTGGGCTATGTGAATGTTGGGCTTTCAGCCCGCATAGTAAATAGGCAAATTAATTTCAGATCAAAATCATTAAACAATGATCAAATGGAATTGATATTGTATTTAAATTGTACTTTTGTATTTGTTTATGAAATACAATGTTACGATAAAGGAGATTCTTGCACGAACTGTGCAGGTAAAAGCTGGTTCGGTTGAAGAAGCTGAATCGGCAGCACGCAAAATGTATCACAATTGTGATATAGTATTGTCAGCTGATGATTATGTTACAACAGAAATGGTTGTAGAATAAACTGGCTGATATGTCTTTGAACCTGGAAGAAAGGCTGGAAGATATCCTCAAAACTGAGATATCTTCCAGCCTTTATTGTGTTAATAATAAGTTTGTCATGGCGATGCTGGGGATATTCATTTATGTTTTTCATCCTAACTGGCTTATGATTCGGAATTTTTATCTAAATTTGCATAAACGATTTTGAAATGGCACATAGGAAAATTCCATATACTAAGTATGCAAGCACATACGACCAGCAAATCAAGCTTCTTAGTTCACGAGGAGTAGTTATCACCGATGTTGAGAAGGCCAAAGAGTACCTGTCAGACATCGGCTATTACCGCCTTGGCTTTTATGTCTATCCTTTCGAGCTGACCTATCCGTTTCTCGACCACAGACGCTCTCACAACGTGATACCTGGCACTCGCATTGAAGACATCGTAGCCTTCTACTATTATGATCTGGACCTGCGTAACCTCTTGAACAGATATCTGTCCAGGATAGAGGTTGCCATTAGGACCTCCATCATCTATGAGCTCTCCAACAAATACAGCACCAACCAGTATTGGTATGTAGACCCTGCCATCGTGGACAACAGCTTTATTCAGACCTTCACCACTCAGTACTATGGTAAGATAAAGCTGAAGGATCCCATCAAACGTCATCACAGAAAGTACCTTGGTAGTTACGCTCCTGCATGGAAGGCAATGGAGTATATGACCTTTGGTAATCTGGAGAATCTCTATGACAAGCTGAAGTGTAATGCAGACAAGAGTCTAATCAGCAATCTCTTGGGAGAGCCTGCAATAGGCGTATTCAAGAACTACCTCTCAGTTGTCAGAGAGGTTCGTAATTCATGTGCTCATGGCAATGTCATCGTCGGTATGTCATTGACCAACAACGTGAAGGCAGGAGCTGCCTGTCCGACCTTGCCTATCGGAACCCAGAACACCTTCTATGGCGCATTGAGAGTCATCGACTTCCTCCTGCGCAAGGTGTCCGTCAACAGATCAAATGATATGTGGAAGGAAATTTACAAAGCGACAAACAGGCTCTATAAGATTTCTCCGAATCTGCGACCGCTTGTTGAGCAAAAAACGGGCATCGTTTTGCCTAATGATTACAAAGAAGAGGTGTTGTGATATAAATAGCTTGCTTTTCTCAAAAAAGAGTTAAATCATTTTGAACTTGCGATAAAAATGACTAACTTTGCAATACTAAAGTGAATATGGGAGGCTCCGGCGCCCACAGGCACTATAAAAAAGATTTCAACTCCGACTAGTAATAGCCGGAGTTTTTATATCCTCATGTGAAAAATGTAAGAGGTTTGAAGAAAATGAAGAAACTATTGATGCTTTTTTGTCTTGTTCTAAGTTGCTGTACTATGGCTAATGCTCACGCAGGAATGTATGATCTCTATCTTGATATGAAGATCAGTGTTGACGCTCTTGTGATGGTCATTGCTGTTATCCAAGTCTCCATTTATCTTTTTCTCAGATATAGAAAATCTAAAGTAAGTTGTTGGTACAAAAAACTTATAATACGCATGGCCAAAAAGGTATATAAGAAATCATACCTCAAATGGTTTGCGTCTTGGGTATTATCATCATTAGTATTTACTCCATATGTTATTGGTCTCTCTATGGAGTTTTTCTTTTTTGGTTTTATTCCATTGGCAGTATTCCTGATATATTACAGTTATTGGGTCTTGAACACGGAAAAGCGCAAAAAGCATCTAACCGGAATAAAAGGTCTGTCATTGCTCTTATCTGTCTCATTTCAGCAAGCATTAGGCTATTTGATATATGCTCTTATTTGCGAAACCTCTACATTTCATAGGTTTGTGTATTATACTGACGAAGAATATGAAATGTTTGACTTCAAACTATATCCTGGAATTGAAGGATTCTACTATATAGCTGAAGGATTTGCCGTTATATCTATTATAACCGCAATGCCATTTATTGTACTATTCATTATGAGAACTATACGTTATTTATTCTTTACATTTCTCAAAAGATAAAGACGACAATAATGGTTCTAAACTGTTGGCTACTAAATTATACTACACTTCTAAAGCTATACTCATAGTATGGTCGATATAGTATTGTCAGCTGATGATTATGTTACAACAGAAATGGTTGTAGAATAAGCTGGCAGATTCGTCTTTGAACCTGGAAGAAAGGCTGGAAGATATCCTCAAAACTGGGATATCTTCCAGCCTTTATTATGTTTATAATGAGTTGGTTGTGGCGATTCTGGGAGATATGGTAGATATTTTCACTTACATTGTTTTTATAGACAATCTATATCAATATACCAATATATCACCATATCACCACATCAACCTATTCTTACTGCTTGATGTTCGGCTGCTCAAGACCGAAGCCTCTCTTCTTGTCGAGTGCCTTCAGATAGATGGCGAAGAGGAGGGCGAGAACACCGAAGCTTGCGAAGACGAGCAAAGGCACGGTGTAGTCGTAAGGGATGAACTCGGCACCTGCTGCCTTAGCTGCGATAACCGCAGGGTTGTCGGCGTTGGTAGAGGCGAGGAGGTTGCCGATGAGCTTCGGAACGAAGCACAGACCGATGTTCTGCACCCAGAAGATCAGGCAATAGGCCGAACCCAGGATCTTCTCGTCGATGATCTTCGGAACCGAAGGCCAAAGGGCGGCAGGGACAAGCGAGAAGCTGATTCCGAGGACAACGATGGTCGCGAGGGCGATGAACTTGCTGTGCGTCGCCGGCAGCAGGAACGCAAACACAAGATGGCACACAATCAAGAGCAGGGCGCCGCAGATAAGCATCGTCGCACCCTTACCCTTCGTGTCAAGGAACCTGCCGAGGAACGGCGTGATGACCGCCGCTCCGATAGGGAACCATCTGAATATGTCGGAGGCGGTCCTGGCGGAGATGCCGTCAAGGTTGCACTGGAGCATGTTGGCGCCGTATCTCTGGAACGGGAAGATCGCGGAATAATAGAGGACACAAAGAAGGGCAACTACCCAGAAGCTTCTGGAAGAGAAGATCTTGCCAAGGTCACTGAGTTTGAATTCCTCCTCGGACGACGAATCGTCGGATTTGACGCCAGCCTCCACAAGCTGTCCGTCGAACTTCTTGTCCATCACACTGAACACGATGTAGTTGATCAGACCGATGAGAAGCAGTACCGTGCAGAATCCCACAGGGCCCTGGACCCCGCCGAGTTTGGAAGCAAGGATCGGGCTGATCGAGAACACCGAGAACACACCCACGCGGGCGATAGCCATCTCAATGCCCATGGCCATGGCCATTTCCTTACCCTTGAACCATTTGGCGATCGCCTTGGAGACCGTCGTGCCGGCCATCTCGCAACCGCAGCCGAAGATCATGAATCCAAGCGCGGCCATCTTTGCGCTGCCCGGCATTGACACCCACCAGGTACCCAGCCACTCGCAGAAAGCGGTTGTCTGGAACCAGTCGGTTATACCTATATATTTAATAGTCGCTCCCGCGAACATCATCGAGGCGGAAAGGATTCCTGTGAAACGGACACCCATCTTATCCAGGATGATACCGGCGAGTATCAGGAAACCGCAGACGTTGAGAATGTACTCCGCGCTTGCGTAAGTTCCGAACACATCCGGACTCCAGCCCCTCTGCTGCTCGATCAGGGACTGCAACGGCGACATGACATCGACGAACATGTAGCCGAAGAACATCATCAGCGCGATAAGAATGAGTGCGGTCCATCTCGCGGCCGGCGAGTCATTCATCAGTTTTTGAATTTTTTCAGACATTTGACTATTTCTTTAAAATATATTCCGTATGAATGTAAAAATATTCAAACAACTTGCGAATATAAGAAAAATGTCGGAATAAAGTCGTACCTTCGCCCCTATGATTCTTGATAAGATCAATTCTCCTGAAGACCTCAGGAAACTCGGCATAGAGGAACTGCAACCGCTTTGCGGCGAGATCAGAGACTACATCGTCAAGTGCTGCTCGGAGAATCCGGGACACCTGGCCTCCAGTCTCGGAGCCGTGGAACTGATTGTAGGTCTGCATTATGTGTTCGACACTCCGAAGGACAATCTGGTCTTTGACGTCGGCCATCAGGCCTATGCCCACAAGATCCTGACAGGAAGAAAAGAGGCTTTTCTGAAAAACAGGATGGAGGACGGAATCAGCGGATTCCCGAACAGAGACGAAAGCGCCTACGACGCTTTCGGAGCCGGACACGCGTCCACCTCGATCTCCGCCGCCCTCGGAATGGCGAAGGCCGCCGGACTTTCAGGCTCCGGAGCCAAGACCGTGGCGATGATCGGTGACGGGGCGATGACCGGCGGACTGGCGCTGGAAGGCCTCAACAACGCCGGAGAGAGCGACACCGATCTTCTTGTCGTTCTCAACGACAACGACATGGCCATCGACGGCAACAGAGGGGCTCTCCACTCGTACCTTCTGAACCTGACGACAGCCCCGGCCTACAACCGGATAAAGACACACATCTGGGACAAGCTCGGAGCCGGAAGGTTCAGGAGCCGTATCCAACGATTGGTGCGCAACACCAAGTCCGGCCTGGTCACCACTTCCGGCGGAGACCTATTCGAAGCGTTCGGATTCAGGTACTTCGGCCCGATCGACGGAAACAACATCGAGGAGGTTGTCAAGACCCTCAGGAGGCTGAAGGACATCAAGGGTCCGAAAATCCTGCACGCCTGCACAATCAAGGGCAAGGGCTACGCGCCGGCGGAGTCCGACCCGACCACCTGGCACGCCCCCGGCAAGTTCAACCCCGAGACAGGAGAAAGACCGGCCAGAAAGTATCAGGCCGACCGCTATCAGGATGTTTTCGGCCAGGTTCTCTGCGAACTCGCGGAAAAGGATCCGACCGTGGTGGGAATAACCCCGGCCATGGCGACGGGCAGCGGCATGACCGACTTCGCCGCACGCTTCCCCGACAGGTTCTTCGATGTCGGCATCGCGGAGGAACACGCCGTCACCTTCGCCGCCGGACTTGCGGCCGGAGGGATGAAGCCCTATTGTGTGATATATTCATCATTCGCCCAAAGAGCCTACGACGAGATCGTCCACGATGTCGCCTTGCAGCACCTGAATGTGGTTCTGTGCCTCGACAGGGCCGGGCTCGTGGGAGAGGACGGAGCGACTCACCAAGGAGCGTTCGACCTGGCCTCGCTGCGATGCATCCCGAACACCGTGATCGCTGCGCCTAAAGACGAAACCGAGCTCAAAAGGCTCCTCAACACCGGCCTCGGGATAAAGGACGGCCCTCTGGTGATCAGGTACCCTCGCGGCATCGGGGAAGGCACCGACTGGAGGAACGCTGAAAGCACACCCCTCCCCATAGGGAAAGGAGAGAGGCTCGCAGACGGGGAAGATGTCGCCGTCCTTGCCTTGGGACCCGTCGCCAACAGAGCGCTGGAAGCGGCGGAGAGGCTGAGGAAAGAGACCGGAAAAAGTCCGGCGGTCTTCAATGTCCGGTTCCTCAAACCGTTCGACCAGGAGATCCTCAAAGAGGCGGCGGGCTACAGATGCATCCTCACCCTTGAGGACGGTGCCATCAAGGGAGGCCTGTTCAGCGAGGTCAGTGAATATGTCGCCTCGACGGGCGCGCGTATCCCGGTGATAGGTGTCGGTATTCCAGACAGATTCATCACCCAGGCCCCCGTTGGCCGCCAAAGAGAACAGTGCGGGCTGACCACCGAGATCATCTATTCAAAAATCGTCTCGCTAATCAAAAATAATTGAAAAAGTTTTGGAGAATAAGAAATAATATCTATCTTTGCAATCCCTTTGTGAAAGGGAAGCATCATTGAAATAACGCCGATATAGCTCAGTTGGCCAGAGCACGTGATTTGTAATCTCGGGGTCGTGGGTTCGAATCCCTCTATCGGCTCTAAACGGCCAAGAGCTGTATCAAAGGAATATCGGGAGGATCGCATAGCGGCAATTGCGGCGGACTGTAAATCCGCTCCTTCGGGTTCGGTGGTTCGAGTCCACC
>OLGV01000592.1_pt1 | contig 14680 bp, 8 predicted proteins | sample 1605761 | NCBI WGS metagenome assembly OLGV01 (sample SAMN03283245) | human gut metagenome | biome: human-associated habitat; material: feces | host: Homo sapiens | place: Peru | collected 2012
CCTTTGGCTGTAACCTTCCCACTATCAGGGCGGTTTAGGGACTTGCACCCTTTAGAGTATGTTCGTGCTGGACGAACAAAAAGGGCGGCTGCTGATATGCAGTCGCCCTTTTTAATATATTCAAAAAGAATTACTCTTTGAAAGCTTTGATACCAAAGAGTACCGCGCGGGTGTTGTTTCCAACGTTTGCGGCAGTGGTGATCTTTATGTCAAGATCCTCTGTCAAGGCTGTAGGAACGGTGAATGTGTAGTAGTCATCATCTGTCACAGTGATCTTGTAAGGAGACTGACCAGCCACTCCATCATTAGCCCTGATGCCTTGAGTGCCGAACGTCATCCCTAAACCAGAAAACTCCAATGTGGTGGCAGCACCTTTCCAAGCCAACGCATAGAACGATACTCTCTTGGAACCAGCTGGAACAGTGATTGTGAGATCGCCGGTCTTCCCCTTCGACGCTCCAAACTTAAGAACTTTCACATTTTCTTTGCCATTGATCGTAGCAACACCATCATCATAAGCATTAGCCCCGAGTTTGTAGCTCAAATCAATGGAATACGAATTATCTCCAGGTTCTGGTTCCGGATCCACGCTGCCAGCCTCGTGGCTGACATAGTAGCCATTAACCATTTGAGCGGAGCCGTTGAATTCGCCCCTCTTTCCAATAACTGTGAGGACATCACCAACTTTCAAGCCTATATTCTCAATGGCGGGACCACCTTCAGCCGCCTTCATTCGGAAGACGTACAAAGTAGTTCCCTCATCATCAGCGATCGTCAAGGTAGCGTTCTTGAAAGAAGCACTGATCTCCTTGATGTTGACAATCTTGCCCGTCACGATATATTCAACAACGTCCGAGACTTCCTTGGCAAGGAACTCCTTGATGGTGGCAGGAATATAGTGGACATGGCTCTCATAGACACCATTTACCATCTGGGCTGTGCCATTATACTCTCCTCTCTGACCGAGAACCGTAAGTTTGTCACCTACACCGATGGTCAAATCCGTAATCTTGCCACTGGCAGGCTTCATCCTATGAACAAGCACCGAGTTGCCAAGAGCATCGGCAAGAGTAATGTCCGCATTGTTATACTGTTCAGAGACAGAAATCTTTTTAACGGTTCCGGTAAGGCGGTACTGCGCCGGGCTGACCGCAGCCTTCAGGAACTCGCCCACTGTAACAGCAAGAATGGATCCTTTCTGCTCAAGAGAGGTCTGCGCTGAGTAAACCTTGCCGTTGGAGGTCGTGTTGAAAGTAAGGTTTGTGGCACGGTCACCGAGCTGGTTGTCAGCGGCGATGAAAGTAACGGTGGCGTTTGTGCCGGAAGTCTCGATGGAGGTAACCGAGAGCCAAGACTTAGCGTCATCTGGAACAACCACAGACACACCTTCGCCTTTGCAGGTCAGATAAGCCTTGAACTCACCACCCTCGACAGGAAGAGGTTCCTTTACGGAAACAGAGTCAACTTTGATGAGGGATTTCACAAGGCTTACAAAGACGCCACCTTGGGCCATCTGAGGAGAACCATTATATTCACCTCTCGCGCCTTCTACAGTAAGGAAGTCACCGACTTCCATTCCCAAGTCCTCTATCTTCTTTCCGGAAGGAGGCCCGAAACGATAGCAGTAAACCGAATAGCCTTCGTCATCCGAAATTGTAAGAGTGGCGTTCTTGTAAGACGCCGAGATCTCCTGGATGTGAGTAATGGTTCCGGCAATGCGGTAAACTGTAGGGCCGACCTCCGCCGCAAGAAATTTCTTCAACGGAGTAACTTCGAGTTCCACTTTCTTGGTCTGCTGAAGGACGTTGATAATCTGAGATTTGCCATCGCAAGTCAGATAAAGCATAGCCTCTTTCGTAGCGGTTGTCGCCTCGGCTTTGAAAGTAACCTCGGTCTCGCCGGCAACGCCTGTAGTCGGGGAAACCTTGACCCATTCAGGAATATCGCCGAACGACCAGTCGGATTTGGCATTTACAGTGATGGTCTGTGAACCACCGGCCGCAGGAATCGCGACATAGGATGACGAAACTCTGACCTCGTCAAGATAGGTTTCGATGTCATCCTCGCAGCCAACCGCGAGAGTCAAAGCGGCCACAAGGGCGGTGAAAATATATTTAAGTTTCATATCGTTTTGACATTAAATTAGTTGAACATATACTTGATACCAATCGAGGCGTACCAGCATTGACCTAAGTTGTGGTAAGGAACGAAAGTCTCTGTGTTGGCGTTGTAAGCCTTGGCTGTAGAGAATGTGGCATAGCCTTCATTGTCCACGCCTTCGTACTTGAGGATACGCCCCTCTCCGAGAGCCGGATTCATGTACTTGCTGACACCCCAGCTGGAGTTGAAGAGGTTAAGGATGTTCTTGACATCAAGGCTGAGCTGAAGAGTGTTGACGCTCTTGCCGACATTAACCTTGAAATCGTGCTTGTAGCTGAAGTCAACCCTATGAACCCAAGGAGAATAAACGCTGTAAGCCTCGGCGTACTTGCCCTGACGCTTGCTCAGGTACTTGTCGTTGTGGACATAGTCCATGAAGCGGTCACGGTCATCGTCTGAGACGAAGCGGAACTCTCTGTTGGCAACCTCCGCATCAGTAGGAACGTAGATAGCGTCATAGTTGTAACCGTCACCGTTGATGTCGTTGACAGTCATGTATGAGTAGTTGTAGCCACCTCTCCAGGTCTCGTAGATGAAGCTGTAGTGGTTGCCGGACTTGTCGCTATGGGTAAGGGAAGCCACGAAACGGTCAGGGGTCACGTACTGTGAGTTGTGAAGACCCGGATCGTTAGGGCCGTTGACGGTGGCCATGTAGTTGAGAACCGAGGAAGCGTTTGAACCAGGCATACCGGTAAGTTCCTTGGAAACAGTGTGGGTGTAGGCAGCCATAATGTTGAGGCCCTGAACAGGAGTCGTGTTGATTGTCAGGTTGGCGGAATAGCCGTAACCCTTGCTGGTGTTCTCAAGAACATAGGCGTTAGGCATGTTCTTGGCCACCATCACGACATTCCCGGCTTCGTCCTTAACCACATTACCGTTCTTGTCTTTCTTTTCGGTCATGTAGGTGTACTTGAAGTCCTGATAGATAGGACGGTTGTCAGCACCATTGAACCTTGAGAATCCATCGGTATCCTTAATACTCCAGTCCCTCAGGCAGACACCGTTGATGGTCTTGTTGAATATTCCTTCAGCGGTGATCGTGAATGGGAAGGAAGTAGGCAGAGAATAGTCAACCGCGATGGATGTCTTCCAAACCTGAGGCATCTTGAACTTAGGATCCACGGCGGAGATCTCTGAAGGAGCGGTTCCGTCCTCTGGCTTGATGGTGTCCGGATAGCCCATGGAAATGAGTTTGTCGTGGAGTTCCTGGCGGTTCAGGATCTTGCCGGCGAACTGCTTCATGTCGGTCTTGGTGCTTCCGCTCTTACCGTCGGCGCTAAGTTTGGCTTGGTACTGTACCATACCGGAATTGGTAGGCATGTTGGTGAAGAACACGAGAGGAAGACGTCCCGAGAAGAGACCGGTACCTCCACGGACCTTCAGGCTCCTGTTGCCAAGAACATCCCATGTGAATCCGACACGTGGAGAAACGGTCAGGCTGCTGTTAGGCCACTTGCCCGTGTCGATGTGCCTGCCGGCATAGTCAAAGTCATAAATAGCCTGATTTCTCATGATGTCCTTGTTGCTGAAGAAGAGGCCATCGAAACGAACGCCGTAAGTGAGTTTGAATTTATCGTTGATAGACCAGTCATCCTGGGCATAGACGCCTAACTTGTTGAATCGCACACGGGCGGCAGGGTTGGCCTCTCCGTCATAACCATAGGTCAGGCAGACAATCGAAGGAGCAGCCTCATTGAGGAAATCATCAAGGCTGTTATAGCGGTAGTAACCGGTACCGTTTCTCATGTAGGAGTTGTCGGCCATCTGATACTCGTAGCTTGCTCCGAAAGTGGCCTTGTGGTTACCGGCATAGTAGGTAAGGTCATCCTTTGCGGTGATGACGTTGTTATGAACACCATTGTTCCATGTGAACAGCTCATAACCAAGAGCCATGTAGGTGTTGGTTCCGTCAGCGGCGTCCGCTCCGTCAGGAGTCTTCTTTCCGCCATCCAGAATGTCGATGAACGGGAAGTCCGAAGAGTTGGTTCCGCGGACATCATCAAGCTGTGAATACGTGGCGAGGAACTGGTTGGAAAGTTTGTCGCTCAAACGGCTGTTGAGGTCGAGAGACCACGTGTTTACCAGGTTGTCCTGGGAGTACATTGAGTTAGCGAAAGACATCGAATAGAGGGATGTACGCGCATAAGAGGAACGCGAACCACCATCCATTGAGGAAGCGTTCGGAGCGCTCCACCTCTTGTTCAGGGTATGGTTGTAACGCAAGGCAAGGTGATGGTCGTCATTGATGTTCCAGTCGATGCGGGCAAGGATTTTCCTGTTGCTCTCATCAGCAGGGAAACTGGTCCAAGAACCCGTGTCGTAACCATATTTGTTCTTTACGAAGTCTGACACCTTCTGAAGATCCTCCAATGTGGTACGGGAAAGGTAGGCGTCGGAATTACCGATACCGTTCTCAGATCCCCTCCAACGGTTAGCCACTGTAGGGGTATTGGCATATTCATAGTTCACGAAGAAGAAGAGCTTGTTCTTGATGATCGGGCCTCCGAATGTCATACCGTAGATGGTGTTGCGGTCCTTGTCGCGCGCGCCGGAGATTGTCTCGCTCTCAACGGCATCACCACGCATGTTCTCGTTGCGATGGTAAACGTATGCGGATCCCTTGAAGGTGTTGGTTCCGGACTTGGTGATGGCGTTCACACCGCCACCGATGAAGTTGGTCTGACGTACATCAAAAGGAGAAATCACAACCTGCATTTCCTCAATCGCATCGATGGAGATAGGAGAACCGCCTCCTGGAAGTTTCTCGCTAAGACCGAAGTTGTTGTTGAAGTTCGCACCGTCAACCGTGAAGTTGGCTGTACGTCCGTCCGCTCCGGCGAATGCCATTCCGTTTCCACCATAAGGGGAAAGCCTTGTGACATCAGAGATGCTTCTGCTGACAGTAGGCAGAGCGGTGATCTGGGCGTTGTTGATGTTGGTGGCGGCGCCAGTCTTCTCTACGGCGAACTTGGAGTTCGCGGTGGAGACAACAACAGCCTCGGAAAGCATCTGGGTGTCATCGTTCAGCTTGGCGTTGAGGTTGTAGGCCTCGGCGAGCTGGAGGGTGACATCCGTGAAGGTCACGGCCTGATAGCCAAGGCAGCTGACCTCAACCTTGTAAGGGCCACCTGAACGCATACCGTTGATCGCATAACGACCTTCGGCGTTGACAACAGCGTAGTACTGTGTACCCGATGGGGTGTGAACCGCAACCACTGCGGCACCAGGAACCGGGGCTCCGTTGGCGTCTGTAACCTTACCGTTCAGTGAGGACGTGGTCACCTGCGCGAAAGCCGTGATTCCGACAAGGACTGCAACTAATGCGGCAAATCCCTTTTTGAGTAATTGAACCATAGATTTGTTAATAAATAAAGTATTGAATTAATCTTTTTCAGTCCAAACCATTCAACTTGCGAATTTAACACATTTTCTTCGGTTCAGAAAATTTAATTCAGTTACAAATCAATTACAGTTGAAAAGTATAACATTTTACGCGAAAAACTATCTTGGCGGATTTTTTGAATATTCCCGAAAAAGTGATACCTTTGCTTCCGGAAAATGTGGAGAAATTTGCCTGCTTGCAACCACACTAAAAAATGCTAAAAAATTTCATATTGTGTTTTTGGTGTATCTCCACGTATTCCGCATACGTTGGAGTTTTTTTGTTTTCGCCTGCCGCGCTGAAATGCGACGTTGGAAATAATGGCCGAAGAATTTGGCCCATTATGGCGAAATGATTGAAAATATAAATATAACGCATTATGAATTATTTATTTACAAGCGAATCAGTTTCCGAGGGACATCCTGACAAGGTCGCGGATCAGATCTCGGACGCGATTCTGGACGAGTTCCTCAGCCAGGATCCGGAGTCAAAGGTGGCCTGCGAGACATTCTGCTCGACGGGTTTGGTGGTAATCGGCGGCGAGGTGCGCTCGGACGAGGCGTACGTTGACGTCCAGAAGGTTGTGCGCGGCGTGATCAACCGCATCGGCTACAACAAGGCCGAATATATGTTCGACGGCAACTCGTGCGGAGTCCTTTCCGAAATCCACGAGCAGAGCCAGGACATCAACCGCGGCGTGGTGCGCGAGAACCCTGAGGACCAGGGAGCCGGCGACCAGGGAATGATGTTCGGCTACGCCTGCAAGGACACGGAGGACTATATGCCGCTCCCGCTCTACCTCTCCCAGATCGCACTTCAGGTGCTGGCGGACATCCGTCACAACACTCCGGAGCTGATGCCTTACCTGAGGCCTGACTCAAAGTCCCAGTTCACCATTGAATATGACGAGTCCCACCACCCTGTAAGGGTCCACACGATCGTCATCTCCACCCAGCACGACGACTTCGTGGCCGAAGGACTCGGGAATATCACATATTCAGAGGCGGTCCGCCAGTTCGGTCAGGACAAGGTTGATCAGGCTATGCACGACAAGATCGAGGCTGATGTCAGGAATATTCTCCTGCCTAAGTTGAAGACCGCACTCAACCCTCAGACAGCAGCCCTGTTCAAGGACGATTTCATCCTGCACGTCAATCCGACCGGCAAGTTCGTGATCGGCGGCCCCGCGGGGGACACCGGCCTCACCGGCAGGAAGATCATCGTGGACACCTACGGCGGCAAGGGCGCGCACGGCGGCGGAGCGTTCTCCGGCAAGGATCCGAGCAAGGTGGACCGCTCCGCGGCATACGCGGCAAGGCACATAGCAAAGAATATGGTCGCCGCCGGTGTCGCTGACGAGATGCTGGTCCAGGTCGCCTACGCAATCGGTGTGGCGAGACCTGTGAGCATATTCGTGGACACCTATGGAACCGGCGTCGTGCCTGACGCCGAGATCGCCCGCAAGATAGAGGATCTCTTCGACCTCCGCCCTGCCGCGATCATCCGCAAGTTCGAGCTCAAGAACCCTATCTACGAACCGACCGCCGCCTACGGCCACTTCGGCCGCAAGCCGTACACCAAGACCGTGAAGGTCGGTAAGCCAGGGCACCAGACCGACAAACTCGTCCAGTTCTTCGGATGGGAAAAGCTCGACGCTGTCGATGCCATCAAGAAAGCCTTCAACCTTTAATCGCTTATATGATATTCATAAATGAATGAATATCGCTTGGAAGCATCAACAAGACAAAAGGCCGGTGGCTCCCTGAAAAATGGTCGCCACCGGCATTGTCTTGTTTGATGCTTTGTGCTCGATCCAATTCAAGACAATTCATTTCTGCCATAGGAGCACAAACTGATGATATTGCTCCTGTCGATGAAAAAACAAAGGGTACTATATAGGAGTTGGCCAATATTTCTCTTATTATGCTGATATTTAGACAATTGTGCATCGCTGATAGTCCTGCGCAAGAATCGGTATGTAAAGGACCTAATCTCCATCGTAAAATAAAATTATGCTGATATTTAAACAATTGTGCATCGCTGATAGTCCTGCGCAAGAATCTGTATGTAAAGGACCTATCTCCATCGTAAAATAAAATAAGGTGTGGCGGAAGATCCCTGGCTTATGCATCGGGTGAAAAAAGTGGCTTTCCGCACCCGACTCCAATCAGGGTTGTCTCTCCGGGTGTATAACCACCATTTTTTCACCCGGAATAATAGCCTCTTGGATCTGAACTGACAATGCCACGCACCAAAGTTGATGAACGTGAATCAGGAATGTCACCTACTGTTCTGCCACAGTTTCCTTCCACTGGCCCGACACTGATGTCTTGTCCTCGTTGGTACACCAGAAGCGCGTTTCCTGTACCAACGGCATCTTTTAGTCCATTTGGTACACCAGAAACACGTCTCCTGTACCAATGGTGCGCCCCAGTATATTCGATGCATAACAAAAGCCTCCTCACGTACATTTTCTGTCCTACGGAACAATCGGAGACCGTTCTTTCAGGTATGAAAAGTTATGCGTACCTAAAACAGCATTCGTTTGATAACCAACGAGTTGGCATTCCAGGTGTGAATGTATTCGCACACCTAAGAGTCGGTGCCCCCAGTACAGAATGTTCTATTGGTGTTCCGGACTTCCAGGTGCGAGAAACCATACTCACCTAAAACAGCATTCGCTTGATAGCTAATGAGTTGGCGTTTCAGGTGTGAATATATTCGCGCACCTGAGAGTTATGGCATATTATGGTATATTTATGGTATGCTGAGCCTTATTAGATTATGTCTGGTTGGACTTGAAGGCACTATATACAATTAACAAACAGAGTTTGTGTATGACCGCAATCGCTTGGATGTCGGCACGATACGGAGATAGGCAGTCAACTTGTATATATTTCCCAAAACAAATACGACTGCAGCATTTTATAGAGAAAATACCACTGTCGTAGTCAGTGAGAACTGTCGGGCGACGTTTCCGGGCAATTTCGTTACCGAAGAGGGTAACAAAGAGGCCCAAGGCGACATTATGAAGTGAAAACGTTGCTCAGAAGGCACAAAACGGCAGAAATAGTCATTTAACTATAGCGCACAGATATACTCCGCAACTTTTGAATGATTCACTCCGCAACTTTTAGACAAAATACTCCGCAACTTTTCAGCACCGGAACAGAGACTAAGTAATGTTGAAAAAATAAGTTGCATCAATCGGTAAAATTGAATACATAGAATCACCCTTGAACATCAATGTATTGCAAATTTAAAGTGATGCAGGTTATTTTTTACATTTTACTTAATATTTTTGACACAACAGAGAGAAGCGTATATTCACAGGAAGACGCATCCTGAGGAGGATCAAGTATTTCTTGCGCATTAACAAGCAGTTCGTACTCGTAGCCACTTTCATAGTTGAAGCCATCTATCTGGCTATGACTAATTTGCCAGACAGGGTTGTTGTCAACCTTTATCCAATAGCATGTCTCAGGCCCATTGGCTCCTGTAGCGGTGATTGTCTTTGATGCAACAATCCATTTTTCTTCCCAGCTTTTGCCATAGATAGTAGATTCTCCATCAGATTTATTACAACTGACAGAGAGAACGGCGAGAAGAGACAAAACACAAAAAAGAAGTTGTTTGTTCATAAAAAGTCTTTGTCCAAAGTTTTACAAAAAAAAAGAATTTATTCCCAATCGTTAAGAATAATCATAGGCAATACTGCTTCTACGATTTCAGAGGTCAGTCTCCTATGTTGAGTCAATCGCTAGTCACGCCTACAGTACTGTCCGGCCACTAGGTCATAGGATCATATACAATACTATATCACAAATTTATAATACATTTCACGGAAAAGCAAGAGTAATTTATAAAAGAGCAGATAAGTTTGCAGAGTGGCACTTGAGCCAGTTCTCGCAAGCCATTAATAAGAGCAAAAGAATCTTCGCGCAACTCATGTTGCGAATTTAGCAAGTGTGTCGGCCCGTTCCACAAGGAGATTCTTGACAGAAAAGTGTAGAATACCGCATTCTTCCGCCGAAAGGCCGCACGGTATTTCCGTGGAGACCAAGCAACTGAAGATCAACAAAATGACGCACCCTCCTCAGCCCTATGTCAGGCACAAGGAGGGTGCGTCAGTATATTCATTTACAAGAGCTTGCGCTCCACGGCTGGAGGGAGGCTCGCTCTGGCGACGGCATCCGGCAAGGCTTCAAGACCAAGCCAAACGCCGCATCGGGAAAGGCTATCGTTCCCAGGCGAGGGCGGAGGCGCCGAGGATGGCGGCGTCGGACTCCTTGAGCTGGGAATATACGAGCTGGACCTTGTTCTTCCAGAGAGGGAGGACGTTGTCGTTCATCGAACGGAGGATCGGCTCGGTGAGGAACTCCTTGCTTCTGGCGAGACCTCCGAAGAGAATGATGGCCTCCGGAGCGGAGAACGCGATGAAGTCGGCGAAAGCCTCTCCGAGGAGGGTTCCGGTATATTCAAAGATCTTGATGGCAAGGGCATCGCCTTCCTTCGCGGCCTCGTAGACATCCTTTGAAGTGATGTTGTCAAGGCTTCTGAGGGATGACGGCTCACTGCTCATGTCCAGCCACTCGCGGGCGGTTTTGGCCACCCCGATCGCGGAGCAGTAGGTCTCAAGGCAACCACTCTTTCCGCAGTTGCAGCGACGGCCGTTGTGGCGGACGATCGTGGTGTGGCCGAGCTCGCCGGCGAATCCGTCGTGGCCATAGACCATCTCACCGTTGATGACTATTCCGCTGCCGACACCGGTTCCGAGGGTGATCATGATGAAATTCTTCATACCTCTCGCGGCACCGTAGGTCATCTCACCCATCGCGGCGGCGTTGGCGTCGTTGGTTAGGGTCACAGGGATGCCGCCCATCGCTTCGGTAAGCATCTTGGCGAAAGGAATCGAACCAGCTCTTCCCCAAGAAAGGTTAACGGCATTCTCGACTTCACCGGTGTAGTAGTTGGCGTTAGGAGCGCCCACACCGATTCCACGGATCTGCCCTTCGGCACCGGCATCGGTGATGATCTTCTTCAGCGCCGCGGCAAGTTCCTCGATGTAAGGCTCGACAGTAGTGTAGGAGTCTGAACGGATGACTGTCTGGGCGAGCACGGTTCCGCGCGCGTCAACAACCCCGCATTTGGTGGTCTGTCCACCGACATCTATTCCTATTACTAGATTCTGTTCCATAATATTTGGCTATGATAAGTCCCGGTGGAGAACCCCACCGGGACGGGATTTCAAATTAAGCGGTTTTCTTTACTTTAGAGCCGAAGAGGGCGTACCAAAGGATATAGGCGACACCGATGATGATAACGATGTAGCTCATCAGGTAGTTGGTTGCGTCAGCGACGGCACCCTGGATGAGAGGAAGGATACCACCACCGCAAACCATCACCATGAACAGGCCGGAAGCGATAGATGTGTACTTGCCGAGACCCTCGACGGCAAGGTTGAAGATGGCGCCCCACATCACGGATGTGCAGAGTCCGCAGAGGATGAAGAACATCACTCCGATCGGAATCTCGGCGAGGGAGAATGACAGCTGGGAGGTGATGGCCGGGAACTTGACGGTTGTCGTGTCACCAAGGAACATTCCAAGAAGAAGGAATATGATGGCGACAGTGCCCACGAAGCTGACCATGGCGCGGCTGGAGACCTTCCCTCCGACGGAAGCTCCCACGAGACGACCACAAAGCATGAGGAACCAGTACATCCCGACAATTGTTCCAGCCACAGCGGCGCTGATGCCGATCTCGGCGGATGTCATGTATAGGTTCACGAAGTTAGGAATACCTACCTCGACACCCACATAGACGAATATGGCGATGATACCAAGCACGAAATGCTTGAAGGAGAGGGCTCCCTTGACGCTCTCGCCGATGGTGAGCTGCTGCGTCTTTCCGGAAGCAGCAGCCGCCTCAAGCTCAGGTTCAGGAATATGCGAGGCCGCGATGATGATGAACGCCAGAGCGAAAATGCCCATCGCGATGAAGAGCGCCGGATTGGCGTCGGCGATCTGAGTGTCCTTCGTAACGTCACCGATGAGATAACCCACGAGCACAGGCACGATCGTGGCGCTCAAGGAGTTGCAGGATCCGCCCCACTGGATGAGCTGGTTACCCTTGTTTCCACCACCACCGAGAGTGTTGAGCATAGGGTTCACAACCGTGTTGAGCATACACATCGAGAAACCGGAGATGAACGCGCCGAGAAGATAGACGGCGAAGCTGCCGGCGATTCCTGAAAGGAATGTGATGCCGACTCCGACAAATCCTACGGTCACGGCCGCGAGGGCGGTGAACTTGTAGCCCTTCTTGGACAGGATCATACCGGCAGGCAGGCCCATGAACGCATAGGCGATGAAGTTGGCGGCGTTACCCAGCTGGGACATAAAGTTCGAAGCGGCGAACTGCTGCTTCACGATGACTCCGAACGGATTCTGGAATCCCGTCACGAATGAGATCATCGCGAACAGGAAGAACATGATCACAATAGCGAAAATGTTACCTTGTTGTTTCTTTTCCATTTGTAAGATGTTTTATGTTATCGAAAATATTTCGTGGCATATTCCACAAATTTAGCAAATTAATTTCAAAATTGACCGAATGGCTTCAAAAATCCGCATTACAGAATGACCTTTATAGGATTATTGCTAACTTTGAGCAAAGAATACTCATGAATATGAAAACGATAATCGACGTTAACGCTCATCTGCACACTCCTTACTCGTTCAGCGCGTTCACTGACGTGAGACAGGCGCTCGACATGGCCGCGGCGGAAGATGTCCGCATCGTGGGAATCAATGACTTCTACAGCCTCGACGGCTACAGGGAGTGGAACGACGAATGCGCCGCAAGGCATCTCTACCCGATGTTCAACATCGAGTTCATCTCTCTGAACAGCGAGGACCAGGCCGCCGGATTAAGAGTGAACGACCCGAACAACCCGGGACGCACCTACCTGAGCGGAAAGGGACTGGCCTATCCGGTGATACTCAGCGGCAAAGAGGCTCAGATGCTCGCCGATGTACGGGCTGAGTCCAACGCCCAGGTTGAAAGGATGTGCGCCAAACTGAACGCCCATCTGGATGAGGTCAAGGCCGGATTCAACGTTGATTTCAAATATATTGTCAAGGAACTGACCAGAGGATCGGTGCGTGAGCGTCACCTTGCGAAGGCTCTCAGGATGGCGGTTGACGCCAAAGCCGACAAAATCCAGGACAGGCTCGCCCTCTACGAGAGAATCTTCGGCGGACAGCCACTGAAATCCGCACCGGACAACGAGGCGGCTGTGGAAAACGAGATCAGAAGCAAACTGCTCAAGGCCGGAGGCGCGGCGTTCGTGCCTGAGGATCCTAAGGCGTTCCTGCCGATGGAGACCGTCTGCCAAATCATCAAGGCAGCGGGCGGAATCCCTACCTACCCGTTCCTCGCGGACGACGCGAAAGGCAACTTCACCGACTTCGAGGGCGATCTCCAGAAGGCCGCCGACACGCTGAGAAAGCGCGGGATCAAGTCCGTGGAATTCATCACGACCCGCAACACGACCGCCGTGCTTGAGGAATATTCAGGCTACCTCCAGGACGAGGGATTCATCGTCACTTTCGGCTCGGAGCACAACACCCCGGCGCTGGAGCCGATCCGTCTGCGCACCCGCGACAACGCCGAAGGACTCAGCGAAAGACTGCGCGAGACCAACTACCGAGGAGCCTGCGCGGTGGCCGCACACCAGGCAGGACTGGACTCCATCGAAGCGGGAGACGAACTGATCCGCAAGACTTTAGCCATTTAGGAATATGCCAATGCGGCAAACAGAACACATAATTGACACACGAATATGAAACAGATTGAAGACCTTATCGCGATTTCCCGGAAGTTCGGACAGGACTCCAGGTTCGTGATCGCCGGAGGCGGCAACACCTCCTACAAGGATGAGAACAGACTTTGGGTGAAGGCCAGCGGCCACGCCCTCGCAACGATAACAGAGGACGGGTTTGCCGTCCTTGACAGAGCCCTTCTGAACGAGATGGGCGAAAAGGCTTACAATGAGGACACGGCGATACGTGAGGAACAGGTCAAGAACGACCTCTCCGTGGCCTGTATAACAAAGGACAGAAGGCCTTCAGTGGAGACATCCCTGCACAACTGCATGGGATTCGCCTTCGTGGTTCACCTCCACCCTACCCTTGTCAACGGCCTGATGTGCTCGGTGAACGCCGAGGCCGCGTGCAAGGAGATATTCCCAGATGCCCTTTACATTGAATATACCGACCCGGGCTACACGCTTTTCAAGAAGGTCTATGACCGGATAAAGGCCTACAAGGCTGAGAAAGGCAAGGAGCCCCAGGTGATATTCCTTCAGAATCACGGAATATTCGTGGGTGGGGACACCACCGCTGAGATTGAGGGAATATATTCAGAAGTCCTTGGAAAACTTGAGGCCAAGGTCGCCGCTCTTCCGGAGGGTGACACGGCTGTCTCGGAGACTGTTACGGATGTCGTTCCGGCGATCAGGCAGATGCTCTCGCGCTCCGGAAGGGGCTTCAAGACCTTGAAAGTCACCAAAAACGCCCTCGTGGACTTCTTCATTGATGGTTGTTCAGTCACTTCGACAGGCTCAGTGACTGATTGTCCCGGAAAATCCGGTTTCGACAAGATTGCGAAGCCGTTCACCCCGGACATCATCGTGTACTGCAAGAGCTCGTACATATTCATTGAAGCCGAGTCAGATGAAGAGATTTTAAAGCAGGCCGAGGAGGAAATCGAGGCTTTCGTAAGCGAGAAGGGTTATACGCCTAAGGTACTGCTCATCAAAGGAATCGGACTCATCGCCGTGGGAGACAGCTCCAGGAACGCACAGATCATCACCGATGTGTTCACGGACGCGATGAAGATAGCGTTCTACGCGCAGAGCTTCGGCGGAGAGCATCCGATGGAGCAGGCTTGGATCGACTTCATCGACAACTGGGAGGTGGAGAATTACCGCCGCAAGGTGGCCTCCAGCGCGTCCAAAGGCCGTGTGGAAGGCCGCACGATCATCGTGACCGGAGCCGCCCAGGGATTCGGAGAGGGCATCGCCCGTGAGCTGATGGCGCAGGGAGCCAACATCGTGGTGGCCGACCTCAACGA
>OLGV01000593.1_pt1 | contig 14673 bp, 19 predicted proteins | sample 1605761 | NCBI WGS metagenome assembly OLGV01 (sample SAMN03283245) | human gut metagenome | biome: human-associated habitat; material: feces | host: Homo sapiens | place: Peru | collected 2012
GCTGTCATTATTTGGTATATGAAAACAATAGTATTGTTGCGTGTGGCGGTGCAGTAATTAAGGAAGATGTTCCGTTTTGTTTCTTTAAAACTCCAATGTATGGATATATAATTGATGTGTATTGTATTCCTGAAAAAAGAAGAAATGGTTATGCTTCAAAAATAATAGAAGAACTGATTAAATGGTTGAAGAGCAAAGGTGTTAAAACTATAAAACTAAAACCTTCGGCAGCAGGAAAGCATTTGTATGAAAAATTTGGTTTTTATGATTCCGGGGAAATGGAATTATGGATTTAATGAGTTATTTGCTATCAGATCGATTAACAAATAAATTCCCGTTTGACGGACGGATAAATATGTTTTCGCTTTTAAGTGAAAACATTTGAACCCGTATCGATATTATCAACTGTTGACGGAGGAGGATATATATGAAGAAACGACAGCTTTCAGCGGAAGAAAAACGATTAGACATTGATCTTTGGATCATATTGCTGGTTACTTTAGGGGTTTTCTTTTGTTATGCAATAATGGAAAATCAGATCATGGATTTTGTTAAAGATGATAGCATTTCTGTTATTCCAAGACTTTTTCTCAATGCAGTTGTCCAATTTGGTGTAGCCGGACTGGGAATTACGATCGTTTGTATTTGGCGGAAGGAAAAATTTACAAACTTTGGGCTGACACTGAAAAATATTTTTAAAGCGATCCTTGGGACGATCATATGCTTTATCCCTTCTGTCTGTTATATTTTTTTATCAGGTCGATTCAACGGTTATCACCCTTTCAGTATTTTAATTACTGACAATGTAATTGCAAGCGGCATCCCGTTTTCAATAATAGGTATGTTTCTGATAGTTATTGTATGGGGATTTTTCGAGGGATTTAACTATGCTGTTATTTGCGAGAAGATCAATAGAAGATATCCTTCAAATAATCAATGGTTGGATTATGGAGCTATCACTTGTGCGATAATTTGTATCTTATTTCACCCATTCAGCATTTCTTTTTGGGGAATTGTAGAGATCATTACGACATTTATCGCAATCTATGGAATGCTGATCGTAAGAAAGAAAACAGGGAACGCATGGGGCTGTGTATTTGCTTTTTGCTTTATTTGGAATGCTATATAATTTCCCGTTTGACGGACGGATAAATATGTTTTCGCTTTTAAGTGAAACCATTTGAACCCGTACCATTATTATAAGCTGCTGACAAAAAAGCCCTGCCGGTATCCGACGGGGCTTGATCCTATTCTATCATTACGATCCTGTCTTTGGCTATGCATTCTGCACATCTTCCGCTGAAAACTATCGTGTGTTCGGTAACTTCGCAGCCGTATTTTCGGGCTATTTCGCTGTTGATATCCGCCTGATACGGATAATCGACATCGGTCACTCTGTCACATTCCCTGCATCTGAAATGATAATGACCGACAGTGTTGAAATCGAAGCGGTCGGCTGCATCGGGGATAAGCACACGCAGTATAGTACCCTGTTCCGCAAGTACATTCAGATTTCGGTAGACTGTGCCTCGGCTGATGTTCGGGTGAGCAGCGTTGATCTCACGATATATTTCTTCGGCGGTCGGATGGGTCTTTAGCGCCCTGACTGCTGAAAGCACAATGCTTCGCTGTATGGTGTTTCTCATAATAATCTCCGTTATCAGTAATAAGTATCAATTAGTAATTATATTATACAATGGAAATATGCCGATGTCAATAGATTTTTCGGGAATATGCCGCGGAAAAATCCGTATATATAATATGTATACTCAAAAATCGGAACAGAAGCACGTAAAAAATTGAACAAAATGAAAAAATATCGGTTTTTTAGGAAAAATCCCTTGACAATCGGATGCCGATGTGTTAGAATAATAAAGCCGCATATGTCGGGCTTGTTAAAGTGTGCATTATTGATGCACCGCCCGTTGTAGCGAGTTTTGTGAAAAGGCAGGTGCCGTAAAATGTACGCAGTTATTGAAACAGGCGGTAAGCAGTATCAGGTAAACGAAGGCGATGAGATCTTCATCGAGAAGCTCGGAGCAGAGGCTGACGAGACAGTTACTTTTGATAAGGTTATCGCAGTAGGCAAGGATTCAGGTCTGGAGGTTGGCGCTCCTTATGTTTCCGGCGCATCCGTAGAGGCTAAGGTTATCAAGAATGGTAAGTCCAAGAAGATCACAGTCTTCACTTACAAGCCTAAGAAGAGCTCCAGCAGAAAAATGGGTCACAGACAGCCCTATACTAAGGTCAGAATCGACGCTATCAAGGCTTGATCATGATCAACGCTGTTTTTTACAGAAAACAGAGTCTGCTGAGTGGTTTCAGTGTTTCCGGACATTCGGGATATGCCGAGGCAGGCAGCGACATCGTGTGCGCTGCGGTCTCTTCGGCTGTTCAGCTGACATGCAATACGATAACCGATTTCTTCGGGAACGATGCAGAGGTCAGTGCGGATGAAAACAGGATATCACTGATGCTTACGGATTACTGCGGAGCAGATGAATGTTCGTTTCAGCTTATTGAAAGTCTGAAAACTCATCTTGAAATAATCTCGCAGGATTACAAGGGAACGATTAAGTTATCTATTACGGAGGTGTAACTGAAATGATTAGAATTTCCATGCAGTTTTTTGCTCATAAAAAGGGAATGGGTTCTACCAAGAACGGCCGTGATTCCGAGTCCAAGAGACTTGGTGTCAAGAGAGCTGACGGTCAGGCAGTAATTGCCGGCAATATCCTCGTTCGACAGAGAGGTACTCATATCCACGCAGGTGAAAACGTAGGACGCGGTTCCGATGATACTCTGTTCGCTAAGATCGACGGAACAGTAAAGTTCGAGCGTGTCGGACGTGACCGCAAGAAGGTAAGCGTATACGCTGACTGATTTTGCATATGCTAACCCATGATCGGGTTAACCCATAATGGGTTGTGCGAATAATCAGGGGTGGGGTTATGCCCCGCCCCTTTTTGTATGCAGGGCTTTCCGAGCCGCAGAAATTGCCTGCGGAGAAAAGAGGTATAAAATGTTCGTAGATAAGGCAAAAATCAGGATCAAAGCAGGCGACGGAGGAGACGGAGCGGTTTCGTTCCACCGTGAAAAGTATGTTGCATCGGGCGGTCCCGACGGCGGCGACGGCGGCAGAGGCGGCGACATTGTTTTTGCTGCTGATGATAACCTGTCAACGCTGCTTGATTTCAGATACAAAAGAAAATATTTTGCGGAAAAGGGCGAGAACGGCGGTGCGAGGAACTGCACAGGCAGAAATGCGCCCGATCTCGTTATAAAGGTACCGAGAGGAACAGTCATAAAGGACGCAAATACGGGAAGAATTCTTGCCGATATATCCACAGAGGAGCCTAAGACCGTCGCAAAGGGCGGCAAGGGCGGTAAGGGAAATGCCAGATTTGCGACTCCTACACGTCAGATACCGAGATTTGCAAAGCCGGGATTTCCCGGACAGGAGTTTGAGGTTATCCTTGAGCTCAAGCTTCTTGCTGATGTCGGACTTGTAGGATTCCCGAATGTCGGAAAATCCACGCTTATCTCAGTGGTATCCGCCGCAAAGCCAAAGATCGCAAACTATCACTTTACAACGCTTACTCCAGTTCTCGGAGTTGTGGGCGTTTCCGAGGGAAAATCCTTTGTTATGGCGGATATCCCGGGACTTATCGAGGGTGCTTCGGACGGAGTAGGTCTTGGTCATGAGTTCCTCCGTCATGTTGACAGATGCCGTCTTATCGTTCATGTTGTCGATGTTTCGGGCATTGAGGGACGTGATCCCAAGGAAGATTATGAGATAATTAACAGAGAGCTTGCAAACTTCAGCGAGGATCTCGCTGTCCGTCCGCAGATCGTTGCGGCGAACAAATGCGATATTGCAGATGAAGAAATGAAGGCGGATTTCAGAAAATATATCGAGGATAAGGGGATACCTTACTTTGAGATATCCGCAGCGTCCGCTCAGGGTACTAAGGAGCTTATAAACGCCGTATCTGCGGAGCTGGACAAGCTGCCGCCTATCAGAGAATACGAGGCTCAGCCGCTTACTCAGGCTGATCTTGACGAGATGGCGGGCGTCGGACAGAGGTTCGAGGTCACCAGAGGCGACGATGGCGTGTTCTATGTCGAAGCACCTTGGCTCGAAAGCGTTATGCGTACCGTTGATATGGACGATTATTCATCTATGCAGTATTTCCAGAGAGTCCTGCGCAATACAGGTATCATTGACAAGCTTGAAGAAATGGGTATCAAAGAGGGAGATACCGTTGATATATTCGGATTTGAATTCGATTTCGTATTCTGATCCGCTTTCGGGGTGCTTTTTATGTATATTGCTCTGCGTGACTGGTCATCAAGCTACTCTGCGGATTTTGCGAGAGTTGCGAACAATATTAACATCGCCCGATATCAGAGGGATATGTTCCCGCACCCCTGTTCGCAGGTCAGTGCGGAGCGCTACATAAGAGTCTGCCGTGATATGGACGGCATATGTTCAAAGGCGATATTTGCCGACGACGAATTTGTGGGATTTGTAGGTGCATCCGCCAAGGACGACGTTTCCTGCAAAAGTGCCGAGCTGGGCTATTGGCTAGACGAAAAATACTGGGGAATGGGCATTATGACAGGTGCCGTAAAGCTTTTTACGGAATATTATTTCGATAATTATGATGTCGTAAGGCTCTATGCCATAACCTTTGCGGATAATGTCGGCTCATGCAGAGTGCTTGAAAAAGCAGGCTATCAGCTGGAGGGCATAATGAGAAAATCCGCTTATAAAATGGGCGAATATCACGACTGCGCAATGTACGCTGTCGTGCGCTGACGGAGGTTCGTGTATGGTAACATTAGACAGACATTCGGCGATGCAGTACAGTCCGCTGACGCTTGCTTTTCTCGGGGATGCGGTCTATGAGCAGCTTGTAAGAGAGCGTCTTGTTCTGACGGCGAATATGCCCGTGAATAAGCTGCATAAGCTGGCGGTGGAGAGAGTGCGTGCTTCCTATCAGTCATCGGGAGTCGCCGCAGTCGAGGATATGCTTACCGAGGACGAGCTTGCCGTGTACAAGCGCGGACGTAATGCGGGCGGTCATACACCGCCGAAAAGCTCCGACGCAGTGGATTACCGCCGTGCAACAGGTCTTGAAAGCCTTTTCGGCTATCTGTATCTGACAGGTGCATCCGAGCGCATAAGCGAGCTTTTTGATGTAATATGGAATTCGGGGGAGGAAAAGGAAAATGATCGGTGCTGAAAATGTTAACCTTTGCTCATGCGAAAATGTGAACTGCTATGTCATCAGGGGCGAAAAGGGCGATATGCTGATAGATACCGGCAGTCTGAAATACCGTGATTACATAGAAACATGGCTTACTCATTATAATGTAAAGCTTATTATGCTGACGCACGGACATATTGACCAGAGCCAGAATGCAAAATATTTTTCCGAGCTGTACAATGCGCCCGTTATAATCAGCAAGTATGACTGCAATCTCGTGCTTGATAATATGAGCAGGGGCTGCTACTATCTCAATCCTGTCGGAAAGGTCATGGATATGATACTTGAACGCAGAGTTCACTGCGCAGATCTGCCGAGCAGAGATAAGCTGCTGTTTGCCGAGGAGGACAGTGCCGATGAAGCCGTGAAGGCTCTTGGCATCGAGGGCGATATAATCTCGCTGGACGGACATACAAGAGGTTCGGTAGGCTTTGTTCACGGCACTGATATTTACTGCGGAGATGCTGCTGTGAATTTCAGAGGACGTTTGTGCGAAATGCCGATGTGTGAAAGCCCCAAGGCTGCAAAACGCTCATTCAGAAGAATTTTTGACCTTGTTCCGGAAAGAATTTTCTGCGGACACGGCGATATATATACCACATTTTAATTTAAGGAGAGATTAAACCATGTCAGGTCATTCCAAATGGAACAATATCAAGAGAAAAAAGGAAGCAACAGACGGAGCAAAAGCCAAGGTCTTCACAAAGATCGGACGTGAGATCGCTGTATGCGTAAAGGAAGGCGGCGGAGATCCCAACAACAACAGCAAGCTGCGTGATCTTATCGCAAAGGCTAAGTCCAACAACGTCCCCAACGATAACATCGACAGAGTTATCAAGAAGGCAATGGGCGACGGCGACAAGACAAGCTACGAGGCTAACGTTTACGAGGGCTACGGTCCGAGCGGAGTTGCCGTTATCGTTGAAACTCTGACTGACAATAAGAACAGAACAGCAGGCGATATCCGTCATTATTTCGATAAGTTCGGCGGAAACCTCGGCACTTCAGGCTGTGTATCCTTCATGTTCTCCGATAAGGGTATCCTTGTTATCGAAAATAAGGGCTATGACGAGGATAAGGTAATGGATGACGTGTTTGATGCAGGCGCATCCGATTTCTCCATGGACGATGAGGCTATTGAGATCGAGGCAGAGCCTTCCGATGTCGGTGCAGTAAGAGAAGCACTTGAAGCAAAGGGCTATACAGTCCTTTCCGCAGAGGTAGAGAAGATACCTGCAACATATACAACCCTTACAGATGAGGACGCTATCAGAAAGATGGGTCTTCTCCTTGAACATCTTGAAGATAACGACGATGTTCAGAATGTATATCACAACTGGGATATGCCTGAGGAAGAGGACGAGGATTGATACCGAGGCTGTATAATTCTAATGGTTTTTTAATATTGCCCCTCCATGTTTTTCGAAGCATGGAGGATTTTTTTATTTTCTGATAAAACATTGACTTCTGCGTTGTCAATAGATGTGACCCAATAAATGAAAAAATGCTTCTCATATGCCTGAGGAAGATGCATATGAGAAGCATTGATTTTTATGCGGTTTTGCGGTGTGGAATTTTCCGTAATTCAGTATTATTCCCTGATAAATACCTTCAAAGCATTGTCAGCAACTGTTCCTGCTATGGAAACATCAAGGAAAGCACCGATCGCACCGCCGAGAATAGGAGCCATCTTGAAAATAGATGCTGCACCTCTTGTGCCTGCCTTAGAGAGCAGTCTGTACATAGCCTCGCGGTTTATTTCCCGTGAAACCTCTATCGGAATGTCGTAAACATCACTTTCGGTCGTGATATATTTGTCAGTGGGAACTCCTGCCAGGCATGCATATACAAGCGATCTGACATTTTCATTCTCGGGATCAAATCCGCCCATGTATGCGATAGCGCAGATCATTCTCAGCTGCATATAAACAGTTCCTGCTATGTCAGCGGGTACAGCAACAACAGCAGTGATAAGTCCGCCCACTCCGGTCAGGAAGCCGGCGCCGCCGCAGAGTACCTTCTGCATTCCGATAAGACGCTTTGCCGCTGCCTTAACATTTCCGCCTTCCTTCTGCAGAAATTCATCAGCCAGAGCCTTTGCTGAAGGATTGCCTGCCATTCCGTCGATAGCACTGCGGTAACAGCTGTCGAGCAGATTGATAAGCGTGGATTCACTCATTTTTTCGTTTGTCATATTGACCATTCCTTTCGTTATTTATAGATAATATGTCCTTGTGAATTATATTATATATCATATAATACTGAATGTCAAGAGGTTTCGTGAAATTTCTCAAAAAAAGTGCAGTACCATAATAAATGATACTGCATATTTTTTAATTTAACATTTTATCCGCAGCAGTCAGTATCTCACTGATCGAAGCAATCTTTTCCGTTTCTCTGTCAGGCTTGCCGAATCCGTATGCTGCGTGGATAAAAGGAACGCCGGCTTCATCTGCCGCCTGCATATCCAATATAGTATCGCCTACATAAACAGCTTTGTCAATGTTGTTTCGCTTTATCACGAGGGCGATGTTTTCACCCTTGGACAGACCTGTTCCGCCGTTGCATTCAGTGTCGCTGAAAAGATATCCAAGGCCGTGGACATTAAAAAATGTCTCGATATAACCGTTCTGACAATTGCTGATTATTCCGAGAAAATATTTTTCCGACAGCTTTTTCAGCGTGTTTTCAAGTTCGGGATAAAGCTTTCCGCCTGTTACGGCAAGGCGCTTTGTCTCCTCTTTGCAGCATTTTCCGATTATCTCCATGCGTTCCTTTTCGGGAATGTCGGGGAGGAGCATTTCAGCGATAACGGGCAGAGTCTTGCCCATGTAGCTGTGCATATCGCTGACGGTTTTCGTGTATTTTTCCAGTCCCTGTGCAATAAGTGCATCATTCCATGCGGAAATTACAGTCTCGCCGGAATCCCAGAGAGTTCCGTCGAGATCAAAAAGAACAGCTTTTTTCATTTTAATTTGATCCTTTCAGATATTTTATCAGCGCCGTGCAGCCTGTCACAACATCGCGCTTTGTTGTTTCAAAATCTCCCGTATACCACGGATCGGCGACATCGCGGTCCATATCTGCAAATTGGAGCAGCTTATGCACCTTTCCTTCGGGATCGCCGCCTGTTATCCTCAGAATATTGCGGATATTGGCACTGTCCATTCCGATGATAAGGTCATATTTTCCATAATCGGAGCGTGTGAGCTGAACGGCGGTTTTGAGTGCGCAGGAAATGCCCATTTCCGAAAGTATTCTTTTTGTCCCGCAGTGGACGGGATTGCCGATCTCCTCGGTGCTTGTGGCAGCCGAATCGACTGATACCATGTCCGACATTCCTTCTTTTTTCAGCATATCGCGCATGATAAATTCAGCCATCGGCGAACGGCATATGTTGCCGTGGCAGACGAAAATTATTCTGTACATTTTTTCTCTCCATAGATTTATTTATAAATTACTCCGTCAGATTCACCTACAGGCATATTTATGTCAGCACCTTTCAGATATTTGTTGAAGAATTTTATGTGAATATCCGAAAGATGTCTGTGCATGATATTTCCGTCCATTTTCCCGACAATATTGGCAGCGGATAAAAAGAATTTTGCATCGGTAAATCCAATGTGCTTCATATTTTCAAAGATCGCATAATAAACAGGAGCATTTGAATTAAGCATGGGTTTTGTTTCAGCATTGAAATTTTCTTTGCAGCATATCTGATAAAAAGGACGTTCCATGCTTTTTTCGCCGTAATCACCGAAAAGTGCGCCGTCAATGTTGATTCCGCAGGTAAATTCAGGATCATTCATGCAGAGATTGTACGCTTCAGCACCGCCAAGAGAGTGTCCGGAAACCCCTGTTCCGCATGAGCTGTCTATATATGCGGCATAACGTTTTTTTATCTCTGCGAGAGCGGATAAATTATCTTTTTCCCATTCGGAAACACGCCCCTTTATGAACGGTGTATACTTGTTCTGAAATGCACAGAATTCAGCATATGCTTCTTCGGGTGACAGCTTCTTTTTCAGCAGCTTGCTTTGTGCAAACATCGCCCCCGGGATACTGGTAAACATCATCTTGTTTATGTGCTTGTCATATAAAACGCAGCTTCCGCTGTCAAAGTCAGTTTCAACAGCTTCATATGAATGTCCGACAGATGCGATGATATATCCGTGTGAAGCAATGTCAATGCATAGGCGAGTGTTTGCCTCAATATAACTATTATATCCGTGATTAAAAAGTATCAGAGGAAATTTGGCATCATCTGCGATCGGTACATTTTCATAATAATTGGCAGTCATCATTTCAACGCTGATTTTTCTGATGAAATATGCTTTGCAGACCGCTTTTGCCTTGCGCTCGGAAAGAACCGGTGCATTTTTCTTTCCTGAAACATTTTCTCTGAAAACGGGATAATACATTCTTACAGCGATCTTTCTGTATCCAGCGGCATTGCCGAGGATCTCCTTTCTGCCTGTGTCAGTGAATGAAAAGGTTTCAGTTCCGACGGCATAGCTTCCGCTTACATAGTTTTCTGTTATGCTGCCCATGACATACCTCCAAGCTGTTAAAATTATCATTATTTCAATCTTATCACAAATTTCCCGAAATGTCAATTTGCTGTGAGTGTTGTAATCAGCTGTTATCAATTTGTAATTATCTGAAACGTTTTTATATCCAAACTGTAAATTGACTTTCGGGATATGTCATGCTATAATATAATCACAAAAGAAATACAGACCGCACAGCGGTTAAAGGAGGACGAATTTATGTTAAATCTGCATGAAAACTTTTTGAGGAACTACATAGGTTATTTTGAGGAGATCGAAGATCTCGGCAAGGACGCTATCAAGGATTACACCGTTCGTCCCGAGGAAAGATCGGACATCGTTCATTTTTCCGCCGTAAGATGTGCGGGTGTCAACTTCAGCGATACCAAGACCGCAGACACTGACTTTATTGCCAAGGCTTGCGGCTTCTGATGAAATACAATACAATCTCCTTCAATAAAAACGAACTGCCGTGCAATAGTGCGGCAGTTCGTTTTTATTGAAGTATCTGTCGGTAAAGCTTTTTTATGTCGTCCGCTGAGATAGGAACGGGTGTATTTTTCAGCCTTTCGACATTGACCGAGCTTGTCAGGATATTGATAATTTCTTCGTCCGCTTTTGGAATATAAAGCTCCAATGAGCTCACAAGCTCCGAGAATTTTCCGCAGGCATCGGCAGGTGTGCCGCAGCCCATAGCATCAGCCAGCCGATAAAGCGTTTCCGAAAGTTTGCTGTCAGCTCTTTCACATATGAGGGGAAAAAGCGCATCAACACATAGTGCCGCCGCATGACCGTGAGCAAGACCGAAAAGCGTTGTAAGCTTGTAACACATTGCGTGACCTGCTGTGGTCCTTGCGATGTTTATTGCTTTTCCTGCGATATTCGCTGCATGGAGCATTTTACTGTTCCCGCTGCTTTCGTTGGACAGATATCCGTCCTTTGCTTCAAATATCATCCGTATCGCAGCTTCGGAATACTTTCTGCTTTCCTCATTGGCATTTACCGACCAGAACGCTTCGGCGGCATGGCAGAATGCATCAAGCATAGTGGCTTTCCGCTGATATTCGGGCAGAGCTTTCAGCACATCGGGATAAACCAGAACAGCGCAGGGAAGTGCCGAATCATCGCCGACCGACTGCTTTTCGCCATTGTGATATATCACGGCAAAGTGTGTTGCCTCGCTGCCCGAACCCGCTGTTGTAGGCACTGCGATAAGCGGGATATCATTCGGGATAATTTTCTGTTTCAGAAAGCAGCTGTCATTATCCGCATATGCGTAAAGCTTTATGCATTTTGCAGTGTCGATCGCACTTCCTCCGCCGACTGCGATAACAGCGCCGCAATTGTTTTCGTTAAAGTATCTGACACCGTTTTCAATCGACATATAATCGGGATTGGGCGTGAAATCGGAAAATCTCACAAAGCTTTTTCCCGTGTGTTTTTCAATATCCGAAAAATATTTATCCGCACCGAAAAGCTTTGCTGAATTTCCGCAGACAAGCATTATCCTGTCAGTGTCAAGCCCCGATATAAACTTTTCAAATCCATTCAGATCATTTAAAATTGCTTGTTCGCTCATAAAATAATTCTCCGTTCAAAACGTTTTTGTAATCCTCGGCGGTGTCGATCTCGCTTACGAATATCCCGCTGTATGATACCTCTTTTATGTCAAGCTCTTCGGCTGTCATGTTCAGCGCATTTTCCGCATAAACATTGGTTTTTCCCGCATTTACAAACTCGCTGACCTTTCCGCACCACGCCCTTACAGCGGCATTTTCAAGTCTGTACATCGGCTGGAGCGCAAAGCAGTCATCTCCGAAAATGCTGACTGAAACTTCACAAAGCTTACCGTTTTTTATCCTGCCTTTGAAATCTTTTTCGGGGAGCGGCGCAGTCCTGTCGGTGATGCACGCACTGCCCGTCATATCCATAAGCTTTGATACGATCCTGCCGTCAAAAACAAGATCGCCGTGCAGCATAAGAATATCATCGTCAGCAATAAATTTTTCCGCAAGATACATCGAGTAAATATAGTTTGTTTCCGCATATTTTTCGTTCATGACAGCAGTTATTTTCATGCCCGATCTGACCGCTTCGGCATATATCATCTCGGAATATCCGCCAGTTGTTATCACGGCTTCGCTTATTCCGTTTTCCGATAAAATGCGCAGCTGACGGGACAGAACAGTTTCGCCGTCCGCAAGCGGAAGCAGGCATTTCGGCCGTTCTGCGGTAAGCGGACCCATGCGCATTCCGACTCCCGAATTGAATATCAGTGCCTTCATTTCAGCTTCTCCATTATACGTTTTTTGTTTTCCGCAGGGGAGAGTGACGGTCTGCCGAGATCGCTCCTGGAACCCTGTTTTGTGTAGATTATCATTGCCGCTTTTTTGTGCGAAAGCAGTGACATTCCCGACCTTATGCCGTCCCCGTCATATGCTTCGCAGACTTCAAATCCGCAGCCTTTGAGTATTGTTTTCATGCTTATTTCAAATCCGACGGTTTTTTGTCCGCCGACCGATTCATGCGCACCGTTGTTAATGACGATATACTTGAAATTATCGCCCGCTGTCTGTGCATTTACCGCATTTGCGCCCATATGCATGAGAAATGCGCCGTCGCCGTCGATGCAGTAAATATTTTTGTCGGACGACAGGCTGAGTCCCAGTGCTATCGATGATGCGTGACCCATAGAACCTACTGTAAGAAAGTCATTTGCGTGTCCGGAATTGTCCGCTTCACGCAGCTCATAAAGCTCCCGTGAGGTCTTTCCCGTTGTGGATATTATAATGTCATCATCTCCGAGACATGAAACAGCCGCCCTCAGTGCCTGTTCCCTTGTAAGCTTGTGATCGCTTTTTTCGGGGATATATCGGTACTCGGAAAAAGTGTTTTTCCTGATGATAAGTGCAGTTATGCATTCTGTTTTCCGCATTTTTTCTGCACATTCCGAGATGGTTTTTTCATAGTCATCGCCGAGTATGACAGTTTCTATGCCCATAGCTTCAAACAGCTCCAATGTGACCTCGCCCTGCTTTATGTGCTGAGGTTCGTCATGCACACCCGGTTCGCCGCGCCAGCCGACAATAAGCAGCATCGGTATGCCGTAAACGGCATTGTCAGCAAGGGAGAGCAGGGGATTGACAGCATTTCCTATCCCCGAATTCTGCATGAAAACAACGGCAGGGTGACCGCTGCCAAGATAGTGTCCCGAAGCGATGCCGACAGCATTGCCCTCGTTTGCGGCGATAACATAGTTGTTCCCCGCATTGTCCGACAGACAGGCGCAGAGGTCTTTCAGCAGAGAATCAGGGACTCCCGTAAAAAAATCAAAGCCGTTTTGCAGCAGACATTCGTAAAACTTTTCAGTATCTATCATTTCTATCACCATCGGTTATTTTGAGTATATTGCCGACAGATTCACAGTAATTTTCATCGGCGTATTTGCTGCACCCGTTTCCGAGAATGGAATTTGCGGCGGCAAGCATTGCTTTGTATGCGCTTCTCGTCAGCTGATTTGCATAGATGATAATATCCGCACCATGCTGATGAAGCGTGTCGCAGTCAAAGGAATTGTACATCGTCGGAATAAAAACAAGCGGAATATCCGGGTGCATATCTTTGAACATCTCAGCAAACAGAAAGATGTTTTTTCCGTCTGTTTCCGCACTGTGGATAACTATCCCGTCAGCACCCGCAGAAATGTATTTTTCCGCACGGGACAGTGCATCGCGGACGTTTTCTCCTGCGATAAGACTTTCTGTCCTTGCAAAGATGAGAATGTTTTGTGAAGCCGAACGTGCGGTTTTCAGTCTGTCCGCAAAAGCGTCCGCAGACTCCATTTTATGCGGCTTTGAACTGCCGTAAAGCGAGTTGTGCTTTACCCCTTTTTTATCCTCGATAACAGCGGCGGACGCACCAGCTTTTTCATATGCGGATATGCTTTCGGGAGAACAGTCCGTGTCGCAGTCAACGAATATCGGCTTGTCGGAAATGCGTTTTATATCGCCGATAACGTTGCATTTTTCGCCGACGGGAACGCTGCCGTTGTCGGGCATTCCCTTTGCCGCAGCATGGCATAATCCGCTGAGCCAGAGTGCATCAAACGTTATTTTTTCACTGTCTGCACCGCATGAAAATGCAGCTTCTGCGGCATATGCTTCAAGGCAGTTCACAGCTTCAATAACACGCAGAAACGGTTTGCGTGAAAGCAGCTTATTTATTGCGTTATCCTGTTTCAAATCAAAATGTCACTCCTTTCGGATCCCGAAAATCATGCGTTCTGCAAGTGATGCAATAAGCCGTGATGTGCATCTGATATATTCCGTCGGGCTGCATTTTTTCATATAATCCGCATATTCATCGGAATTTGTCCTCGGGATATATCCCTCGAAAATACAGTGCTTTTCCATAAGCATATCCATGTCGGGTATCGAATATTTCCAGTAAGATCTCGGCATATCGAACAGCCCCGAAAGCTTCAGTATTTTCGCTGTAAAGCTCATGCAGTTATATGTTTTCGGTATCGGAAATCCGTGGATAATGGGCATTGTCATCATCGAAAAAAGGTTGAATTCAAGAGTTTTGTCCTTTTCGCAATAAGCAATAAAATTTCGTATCCTGCGATAATTTTCATCAGGAATATCAAGCGCAAATATTTTGGCTTTGAATGCTTTGTGGCTGCCGAATGCATAAAAATCACGCTTTTCATGCATAAATCCCGCATCAGCGGGCAGATAGTGCCGTCTCCTTGAAAACGACAGAAAATCGGTCATTTCAGGCGAAAGACTGACAGCGATATGAGTATACCCGTATCCCGAAAAAAGCCTTGCAAAGCATCCCAGACCCGT
>OLGV01000595.1_pt1 | contig 14639 bp, 11 predicted proteins | sample 1605761 | NCBI WGS metagenome assembly OLGV01 (sample SAMN03283245) | human gut metagenome | biome: human-associated habitat; material: feces | host: Homo sapiens | place: Peru | collected 2012
ATATGATCGATGGAGAGGCGGAAAAGGAACGTCAGAAGAAGATCATTGCCGATTACCTCAGCGAAAAGCTCGGCGTTGACAGGGCTAAGATAGTTGAAAAGTTTGAAAAGGTCAACCGCCGTCAGGAGAATATTGCGACAAAGATCGAAAAGCCTGTTGTCGATGAGATAAATGCGTATCTTTCCGAGCAGGACGTAACTTCAAACCTTGTGTTCACTATTGCTGACACTAAGCGTTATTATCCGCAGAATGAGCTTGCTGCCGCTGTTATCGGATTTACAAATGCCGAAGGTGACGGTCAGTACGGCGTTGAGCTTCAGTATAATGAATATCTGTCGGGCGTGGACGGAAAGATCATCTCCGCAAAGGACGGAGCGGGTCAGCAGATGCCATATAAAAATGACAAGATATATGAGGCGCAGGACGGAAATTCACTCTATCTCACGCTTGATATGACGCTTCAGCATTATCTCGAAAAGGCTCTTTATAAGGCTGTTTCCGACTTCAATGCAAATAACCGTTCATGCGGAATAATCATGGAGGCAAAAACCGGTGCAATACTTGCGATGGCAACAGCTCCCGGATTTGATCTGAACGACCGTTCATCGCTCTATTCGGCTGTTGACCGTGCAAAGGTCGATGCTGTCGAGGACGAGGAGGAGCGTGACGAGCTGTATGCCGCTCTGCGTGAAAAACAGTGGAAAAACAAGGCTGTTTCCGAGAGATATTACCCCGGTTCGGTATTCAAGGTAATTACGGGATCATCGGCACTTGAAGAAAAGGTCATCTCGCTTCAGTCAACGTTCAACTGCGGAAGAACTATCTGGGTTGCCGATACGCCGTTCAACTGCTGGGCAAACTATTCGCACGGAACTCAGGATTTTACGACTGCTATGACAAACTCCTGCAACCCTGCGTTCGTCCAGATAGGACAGGCACTTGGTGCGGAGAAATTCTGCGAATATTTTGAGTCATACGGTCTGACTGAGCCTACGGGCATCGATCTTCCGTCAGAAGCTACGAGCTTTTATGTTCCTTACAGCAGAATGGGACCTGTTGAGCTTGGTTCAAGCTCCTTCGGTCAGACAAATACCATCACTCCCATACAGATGATAACAGCTTACGCTGCGGCTATAAACGGCGGCGATCTCGTTACGCCGTATGTTGTCAGCAAGATCGTTGACGCAAACGGAAATGTAGTCAGGACAACAGAACCGAATATCCGCAGACAGGTGATTTCCGATGAAACATCTGCTGAGATGCGTCAGGTGCTTGAAGATGTTGTCAATACGAAAAACGGTTCAAATGCATACATAAAGGGTTACAGGATCGGCGGAAAATCAGGTACATCGCAGAAGCAGGAAGAAAACATCAAGCAGGGCAGAGATGACCTCTATGTATCGTCCTACTGCGCATTTGCTCCCGCTGATGATCCTGAGATAATCATGCTTATAATGGTCGATGAGCCTACAGGCAAGGACTATTACGGAAGCGTTGTTGCTGCTCCGTCAGTTGCTGAGGTGCTTTCGGAGGCTCTGCCTTATCTCGGATATTATCCCGAGTACACTGAGGAAGAGCTTGAACAGATGGATATCACCGTTCCCGATGTTGTCGAGCAGTCCGTAACGACAGCATCCGATACGCTTACAAGCCTCGGATTAAAGGCAGTAGTTGTCGGAAACGGCGATGAAGTCGTTGCGCAGGTCCCCGAAAGAGGAAGTGCAGTCCGCAGAAACGGCAAGATCATCCTTTATACTGAGGATGATTACGAGGAGGAGACAGTAACAGTTCCTAACCTCTCGGGAATGACGCTCTCGCAGGTAAATGAAACACTTTCGGCGTATGACCTGAACCTTAAGGTCAGCGGCGGTGCTGCACAGAGAGAGGGCGCACTTGCTACTGTACAGAATTACGGCGAAGGCGCAATAGTCACGAAGGGAACTGTCATCGAGGTAGTATTCGTTGTAAGATCTGACGGATGATCTGCATAATATCGGAAATAATTGTTCACACTACTTTATATGAATTTGGGAAGGATCACATATCATGAAGCTTTCAGCGCTTTTGGACGATGCACGGAAATATGCGGGATTTACTGCGGACAGCACACTTGCCGCAAATGATCCCGATATCACGGGCATTACGGATTTTACGGGGAATGTAACCGACGGAAACATCTTTGTATGCGTAAAAGGCGGAAAATTCGACGGACATTCCGCCGCTGCGGATATGCTTGCAAACGGTGCTGCGGCGATAGTCTGCGAACGTGACCTTGGTCTGCCTAATCAGATAATCACTGAAAACAGCCGATATTTCTACGGCTATCTCTGCGCTGCGATGCACGGTCATCCCGAAAAGAAAATGAAAATGATAGGCGTTACGGGAACAAACGGAAAAACCACCATGACAACGCTTATCCGTGATATTTTCGAGGCAGCCGGAAAAAAGGTCGGTCTTATCGGAACGACAGGCGTTTTCTCGGGACATGAGCCTATCGAACGTGATGAATCAACGCCGACAACGCCGAAGGTGGGCGAGCTATACGCTATCCTCGAAAAAATGCTGAACGACGGCTGTGATACGGTCGTTATGGAAGTGACCTCTTTTGCGCTCGATCAGAACAGGATAGGTCCTGCGCATTATGATTATGCCGTGTTTACAAATCTTACGCAGGATCATCTCGATTATCACGGCACTATGGAAAACTATTATCTCGCAAAAAGAAAGCTTTTCGACAGATGCGATCATGCGGTAGTCGATACCGATGACAGCTACGGAAAGCGTCTGTTTTCGGAGATATCCTGCGATAAATATTCCTACGGACTGACAGAGGGCGCAGATGTTTATGCACATGACATTACTCCGGGCGATGATATGATAAATTTCACGCTGACAATGGACGGCTGTGATTATCCGCTGTCGATAAATCTCATGGGAAAATTCAACGCCGCAAATACCGCCGCTGCCGTAAAGATCGCAATGATGTCGGGCATTTCGTATAAGACGGTAAAAGCTGCGCTCGAAGAAAACAAGGGTGTCCGCGGAAGATGTGAGATCATTCCCACGGGACGTGATTTCATGATAATATGCGACTATGCACATTCCCCCGATGCACTCGAAAATGTTCTTCCCGCACTCAAAGAGCAGGTCGCAGGACGGCTTATCTGCCTCTTCGGCTGCGGAGGCGACAGGGACAGGACAAAGCGTCCCAAAATGGCGCAGGCTGCGGAAAAATACGCCGATTATCTTGTAATTACATCGGATAATCCGAGAAATGAGGATCCCGATGCTATCATCGACGAGATATTCACGGGACTTACAGGTGCAAAGCCGTGCGACCGCATAACCGACAGAAAGGAAGCTATCTTCCATGCTGTAAAGATCGCTCGGAAGGGTGATCTTATCCTGCTTGCGGGCAAGGGACATGAGGATTATCAGATACTTGCGGGCGGAAAGCATATCCATTTTGATGAGCGGGAGATCGCAGCAGAAGCACTGAAAGCACTTGATTAAGGAGAAATATCCATGGAAAGCCTGACTTTGAAAGAGATATGCGGCGCTGTCGGCGGAAAGCTCTGCGGTGCTGATGAAAATACAGTCATTACTTCTATATCGACAGATTCAAGAGATATCCCGAAGGACTGCCTTTTTATTGCGATAAAGGGCGAGAGGTTCGACGGACACGATTTCCTGCATGATGCCGTAAGGCTGGGTGCGGCGGCTGTTGTTTCCGAACGTGAAGCGGACGGTGTGCCTGCGGTGATCTGCCAAAGCACACGAAAGGCCCTGCTTGACATTGCGGCATATTACCGAAGAAAAATGCCCGTGAAGGTCATCGGCATAACGGGAAGCGTCGGCAAGACGACAACAAAGGAAATGACCGCTCTTGCGCTGTCGGCAGGCGGAAAAACGATGAAAACAGAGGGAAATCTCAACAATGAGATAGGTCTGCCGAAAACGCTTTTCAGACTTGACAGCAGCATTGAAAGAGCCGTTATCGAGATGGGTATGTCAGGCTTCGGTGAGATCGACAGGCTCTCAAAGACCGCATCGCCCGACATTGCAATGATAACGAATATCGGAATGTGCCATCTTGAACAGCTCGGTTCGCAGGACAATATCCTGAAGGCAAAGCTGGAGATACTGAACGGCTCAAAGCCGAATTGTCCGCTGATCGTGAACGGCGATGATGTGCGGCTTGCACCTCTCAAAGAGAAATTATCGGACAGGAATGTCATCACGTTCGGCATTGACAATAAGTGCGATCTCAATGCCGAAAATATAAGATCATCAGGCGAATCGACCGTATTCGATATCGTTCTTGAAGGAAAAAGCGTTCACTGCGTTATCCCATGCATCGGAAAGCATAATGTATATGATGCGCTGGCGGCAGTCGCTGCGGCTTATGTTATCGGCGATGATATTGTCCCTGCCGCAAATGCGCTGAAGGATTATGTTCCGTCGGGAATGAGGCAGCATACCGAAAGGATCGGCGGATTTACTGCGCTGATCGACTGCTACAATGCATCTCCGACATCAATGCAGGCGGCAATCAACACTCTCTGCGAGATGAAATGCGACGGCAGGAGAGGTGCGGTACTTGCGGATATGCTGGAGCTTGGCGAAATGTCACCCAAGCTGCATGAGGATACGGGAAAATATGCTGCCGAAAAGAAGCTTGATTTTCTCGTATGCTACGGCGAAATGTCGAAGCACATGGCTGAGGGCGCAGAAAAATGCGGACTTCATGCCGAGTGGATAACCGACAGCGGAAAGCTTGCCGAATATCTGAAAGAACACATAAAGGACGGAGATACCGTGCTTTTCAAGGGAAGCAGAGGAATGAAGCTGGAAAAGATAATCGGGGAGCTTCGTGAAGGCAGGTCATAAGGGATCTGTTCGGCTTCAAAGCATAAAACTCTAAAAAGGAATGGTCATAAATATGGCACTTTGGATTAATATCGTTACTGCGGCTGTTTCATTCGGAATATCGGCAGCTGTCGGAATTTTTCTGATACCGCTGCTCAAAAAGCTGCATTTTGGTCAGACGATAGAAAAGTTTGTCGGCGCAAAGCTGGAAAGCCAGAAAAAGAAGCAGGGAACCCCGATGATGGGCGGATTTATGTTCATTATCGGCTCGCTGGTCGCCTGTGCGGTCGGCTTTATGCTGTGGCGTGCGACTTCGGACAATTCACTTGAGATCGGCAGCAACACACCTGTTTTCAGGCTGCTTGCCTGCATAGGATTTGCGTTTTTAAACGGCGTTATCGGCTTTACAGATGACTACATAAAGGCGGTAAAGAAGCAGAACAAGGGACTGAATCCCAAGCAGAAAATGGTCATGCAGTTCGTATTTACGTCACTTTTCCTTTGGGTGCTGAACCTTCTCGGTGATGATACAAAAATACTTCTGCCATTCTTCGGCGACGTGAATTTCGGAATTTTCTATTATCCGCTGATGCTTCTCGTCCTTATATACATCGTCAATTCCATCAACCTGACAGACGGCGTTGACGGACTCTGCGGCACGGTGACTGTCGTTGCGTCGCTGTCCTTCGTCATGATACTGTCGGCTATGAAATACTGGGAATGTACGATATTTGCGGTGGCGATAGCAGGCGGCTGTCTTGGATTTCTCGTATGGAACCTGCACCCCGCAAAGGTGTTCATGGGAGATACAGGTTCAATGTATCTCGGCGGCTCGATCGCTGCACTCGGCATGATGACGGGCGAGCATCTGCTGTTTTTCCTTATTGCGATAGTTTATATCTGCGAGGCGCTTTCCGTTGTTATCCAGGTAATAAGCTTCAAGACTACGGGCAAGCGAATTTTCAAAATGTCTCCGATACATCACCACTTTGAGCTGTGCGGCTGGTCGGAATATAAGATAGTTATCGTATTTTCCCTTGTAACGCTGGCTGCGGGCGTGCTTGCAAATGTAATTTATTTCACAAGATAAACCAAGATCAAATGAAAGGAAGGCTGAACTGATGGCTGAAACTCAGGCACGAAAGCCGAAAAGCTTCTGGAAAAGTTTATTCAGAACAGGCGGATATAACGAGAAATACGTCAGAGGTCCTATGGATCTGGCGTTCTGCTCGATAGTGCTGATACTTCTCGTTATCGGAATAATCATGATGTTCTCGGCAGGATATGCGTGGGCTATCCGAAAGCAGGGCAGCGGCACATATTATGTCGGACGACAGCTCATATTCAGCGGTGTCGGACTTGTTGCGATGTTCCTTATCTCATTCTTTGATTATCATAATTTCCGCCGCCCGATCATTGCATACGGACTTTATGCTGTTCAGCTTGTGATGCTCGTGCTGGTAAAATGGTCGCCGCTCGGAGTCGACAACAACGGTGCGAGAAGATGGCTGAAGATCCCCGGATTTCCCGAATTTCAGCCTTCCGAGATAACAAAGTTTGCGATAATCATTATTTTTGCATATCTCATTTCGATGAATTATTCAAAGCTTGAAAAATTCTCCTACGGAGTTGTGCCGTTTGCGGTGCTGCTTGCTGTCCCTGCATTCCTTATTATCACGCAGACGCATCTTTCGGCGACTATCATTATCTGCGCTATCGGATTTGTGATGATGTTCGTCGGCGGCATAAGCAAAAAGCACCTTATCCTTATCGGACTTGGCGGTGCGGCACTCATAACAGTGTTCGTCTTGTATAAAGTGCAGGTTGACGGAATCGGGTACTTTATGGACAGAATAAATGTATGGCTTGATCCGTTCTCGGCATCTGCGCAGGAAGATCCTTCGCTGTGGCAGACGCAGAATTCACTTATTGCAATAGGTTCGGGCGGACTTTTCGGTCTGGGACTGGGAAATTCACGTCAGAAATTCCTTTATCTCCCCGAATCTCAGAATGACTTCGTTTTTGCCGTAATATGCGAGGAGCTTGGCTTCTGCGGCGCAGTTCTCGTGCTGCTCATCTTTATCATGTTCGTGCTGAGAGGATTTTATATCGCATCGAAAGCACCCGATAAATTCGGCATGATGCTCGTTGTCGGTCTGACATTCCAGATCGGACTTCAGGCACTTTTCAACATTGCGGTTGTTACAAACGCTATCCCGAATACGGGAATATCGCTGCCGTTCTTCAGCTACGGCGGAACGGCACTCTGTATGCAGCTCGCTCAGATGGGTGTTATCCTGAATGTATCACGGCAGTGCGTATTCTCCGAACCGAAACAGGAAATCGTCAAACAAACAGTAAAGGAATGATCTTATTATGCTGAAAGTTCTTCTTGCAGGCGGCGGAACGGCGGGACATATCAATCCTGCGCTCGCCATTGCATCAATAATAAAGGAACGCCGTCCCGATGCGGAATTTCTGTATGCAGGCACACCGAACGGCATGGAAGCAAGGCTTGTCCCGAAAGCGGGCATAGAATTCACTCCGATAAAGGTCAGCGGATTTCAGAGAAAGCTCACGCCGAAGAATATTGCAAGGAATATCAAGGCAGTGGCTTATCTCACAACTGCGGGACACCGTGCAAAGCAGATAATCACCGAATTCAAGCCTGATATCGTCATCGGAACAGGCGGATATGTCAGCGGTCCTGTCGTAATGAAAGCGGCGCAGATGGGCATTCCGACAGCTATCCATGAGCAGAATGCGTATCCCGGCGTAACAACGAGGATCCTTACGAAGCATGTCGATGAGGTAATGCTTACCGTTGAAGCGGCTAAGGATTATTTTGACAGCTCGGTAAAATATACCGTAACGGGACTTCCTGTCAGACGCGGATTTACACGCAGAAGCCGTGAAGAGGCAAAGAAGGAGCTTGGCCTTGACGATTCTATCTGCATTCTGTCAACAGGCGGAAGCCTTGGCGCAGGAAGAATAAACGAGACTGTTGCCGACCTTATCGAATGGTCGCAGAAAAACGGCAAAAGGATAAACCATATCCACAGCTACGGTCAGATGGGACGTGACACATTCATGCAGTCCCTGAAGGACAAGGGCATTGAAGTTGATGGAAATCCCAGACTTATGATAAAGGAATACATCGACAACATGGCTGTCTGCATGGCGGCTGCCGACCTTATCATAAGCAGATCGGGCGCAAATGCACTCTGCGAGATAGAATCTGTCGGACGTGCGTCTATACTTATCCCGTCGCCTATCGTTGCGGGAAATCATCAGTATCATAATGCGATGGTGCTTGCTGACGCAGGCGCAGCGGTCGTTTTTGAACAGAAGGATCTGACATCGGAGCTGCTGATAAAGACTGTCGAGGATCTGTACAGCAATCCCGACAAGCTTTCATCGCTCAGCATGCACGCAGCGGAGCTTGCTATAAACGATACTCCCGAGCGTATTTACAGCGTTATCTCCCGACTTATCGACAAGGAATAAACAAAGGCTGTCAAATATCCGCCGAAATGCATAGAATACACTAATTTGATGAAAAGGAGTGCTTTCTATGCAGAAGCTTGTGATAGACGGCGGCAGGATGCTTTGCGGCGAGATCGCTGTTCAGGGCGCAAAAAATTCGGCTTTGCCTATCCTTGCCGCAGCTTATCTGGCGGGCGGGGAGGTCACGGTGCATAATGTCCCTGCGATCTCAGATACATATTCGGCGATGAGGATACTCACATCGCTTGGATGCAGAGTGATCTCGGAGGGCAGCACGGCTGTTGTGAATTCTGCCGATGCGGACGGCTGCGAAATATCCGAGCAGCTTATGCGTGAGATGCGTTCATCGGTCATATTTCTGGGTGCTGTTCTCGGAAGATCGGGAAAATGCATACTGTCATATCCCGGAGGATGCGAGCTTGGACCAAGACCGATAGATTTTCACATTTCCGCACTCAGGAAGATGGGCGCAGAGATAATCGAGGAATACGGAAGGCTTGTCTGCACTGCCGCAAACGGGCTGAACGGCATCACGCTGACTCTGCCGTTCCCATCGGTCGGCGCAACGGAGAATATAATGCTTGCGGCGGTATGCGCAAGGGGCGAGACTGTCATAAAAAACTGCGCCCGTGAGCCTGAAATATCCGATCTTGCGCAGTTTCTGAGATGCTGCGGTGCTGATATCGAGGGTGACGGCAGCGGAACGATAGCCATAAAAGGCGTAATGCGGCTCCATGGCTGCGAATATCGTGTCATGCCCGACAGGATATGTGCGGCAACATGGCTTTCGGCATGTGCGGCGGCAGGCGGAGAGCTGTATATCACAGATGCTCTTCCCGAACATTTAGATGCAGTTCTGCCGATATTCGAGGAGATGGGCTGCCGTATGACAGCGGGAAAAAGGAGCATACACATCCGCAGTACAGGTCGGCTCAAAGCCCCCGAAACTGTCAGGACCATGGTTTATCCCGGTTTCCCGACTGATATGCAGGCACTGCTTATGGCTGCGATAAGCCGCGCGGAGGGAAGCACGGTGTTTATCGAAAACATCTTCGAGAACCGCTTCAAGCATGTCGGCGAGATGCGCAGAATGGGCGCAGACATCATAGCCGAGGGAAAGGTCGCTGTTGTGAACGGCGTGAAAAAGCTTTACGGCACAGGCGTTGAAGCCGCCGATCTCAGGGGCGGTGCGGCGCTTGTCATCGCAGGACTTTCGGCGGACGGAGTAACAGAGGTCAGCGGAGTGAAATATATCGACAGGGGATATGAAAGCATAGAAGGCGTTCTGTCGGCGGCAGGTGCATCTGTCAGACGCATGGGATAAGATAGCAGAGAGGATTTTTATTTATGCAGGATATCGTAAAAGGAGACAGCCGCCGAAAAAGCAATGCTGAACGTCAGCGGCGCAATCGGCAGCGTATCATCAGAGCATATGCGCAGATGATCTTCATAATCGTTGCGGTCATTGTCACTGTGCTGTCGTTCACGGTGTTTTTCAATATCGAACAGATAAATGTTGCGGGCGACGGCGATTTTGACAGAACGGAGATAGTGACCGCTTCGGGACTTGATATCGGTCAGAATATGCTGCGCACCAAAATGTCATCTCATGCCGAAGATGTCGTGAGGAGCGTTGTTTATCTCGAATCCTGTACGATAAAAAGAGAATTCCCGAACAGCGTCAATATCTATGTTGAGGTCTGCAAGCCTGCGGCGTGCCTTGAAACCGACAGCGGATATCTCATAATGAGCGGCACGGGCAAGATATTCGATACTGCGGATACACCGCCCGATGGGATATATCTGATAAAAGGTTCTGAGCCTGCTCCCGGACTTATCCCCGGAGATATGTTTGAATCGGACGACGAGGGCAAGCTTTCGGCTATGCTGACAGTCATTGAAGCGATGAACAGCCGTCAGACAGACAAAGTGACGTATATCGACATGACAGACAGGTATAATATAAAATATATGTATGACAACAGGATCGAGGTATGTCTGGGTTCAACGAATGAACTTGACTATAAGCTGAAGTTCACGGATGTTATACTAAAGGAAAAAATTGGCTCGAAAACGGAAGGCGTTCTGACTATGTTTTCGGGAAGTGCATCGTTCCGTGAAAAGAGCGGCATCGAGCAGTATTATCAGAACATTCAGGACAGGCTGAACGGTGTTACCGAAACCGAGGCTGAAACAGATGAGAACGGTGATCCGGTCGAAACGTCCGAAACATCAGCATCAGAGTAAAAAAGCAACAAAAAAATGCTGATTTTTCAACAGCAATTTATACAAGATTTAAAAGTTATTTTCAGCAAAAAAAAATTTGCTTTTTTACTTGATATTATAGAATTAATGTGTTATTATTATATTATGTATTATTGGGCATTCTATATAATAATGCGCCGGATCTGCACATGAAAAACGCCGGCTGATCATCATTCGGTCTGTCGGAATATATATTAGGAGGATTTTCAAATGAGCGACTTAATGCTTGATTACGATAACGGTATTATTGATGACGTTAACATAAAGGTTGTTGGCGTCGGCGGAGGCGGAGGAAATGCGCTCAACTGCATGGCTGCCTCCGGTATCAAGGACGTGGATTACATAGCTGTAAATACCGATGCTAAGGCTCTTAACATCTCAAAGGCTGATACAAAGGTACAGATCGGCGTCAAGCTGACAAGAGGAAGAGGCGCAGGAAACAGACCTAACGTCGGCTCAGAGTCCGCTCAGGAAAACAAGGACGAGATCGCAGCTGCTCTCAAGGGCGCAAATATGGTCTTTATCGCAGCAGGCATGGGCGGCGGTACAGGTACAGGTGCAGCTCCCGTTGTTGCTGAGATCGCTCAGGAAATGGATATCCTCACAGTCGCAGTAGTTACAAAGCCCTTCAACTTTGAGCAGAAGGCTAAGATGGAGCAGGCTGAAAGAGGCATCGAGGAGCTCAAGAAGCACGTTGACTCTCTCGTTGTTATCCCTAACGAAAAGCTGCTCGTCGGCTCTGAAAAGCCCCTTACAATGAAGGAATCCTTCGCTCTGGCAGATAATATCCTGAAAACAGGTGTTAAGTCCATCGCTGAGCTTATCACTGTTGACGGTATGATCAACCTCGACTTCGCAGATGTTGAAACTACAATGAAGAATGCCGGCTATGCTCATATGGCTATCGGTCACGGTTCGGGCAAGGATAAGGCGCAGGAAGCTGCTTCCGCAGTTATCTCCAGCCCGCTGCTTGAAACATCTATCAAGGGTGCAACAAGACTTCTCGTTAATATCGTAATGTCCGAGGACGTTCTCGCTTCCGATGTTGACACAGCTACAAAGCTTATCTCCGAGGCTGCTGCTCCTAATGTAAGCATGATCTTCGGTACATCCTTCGATGAAAATCTCAGCGATGAGATCAATATCACTGTTATCGCTACCGGATTTGAGGATGACGGCAAGCCTGCTGTTGAGTCTGTTGACAATTCCAAGGTGATCGAATCAGTTCAGGAGTCCAAGAAGACTACATCAAGCCAGGACGATTATGCTGATCTTATGAGCATTTTCAACGACAGAAGATAATATTCCAAAGAGAATAATTTCAGTCCGAAGCAGATATCAATGCCATTTGCGGCATTGATTGTGCTTCGGATTTTTTCTTGATATAAAAATCGGAATGTAATTTATGTAAAATTGCTATTGAAATAATATGCAGAGTGTGGTACAATAATACTTGTTCGGTTGAAAACTTTTTGTGCATAATATAGAAATTATGTTCCTGATATGCAGTGAAATAATAAGGCTGTAAACGTATACGGAGATTTGAAATGAGGAGAAATACATACCGTCCCGTGTCGAGAAATTCGAGATACAGGAAAAAACAGATCATAAAAGCAAGGATCAAGCTTGCATGCATGACCGCCGCTGCGACACTGGCTGTCGTTCTTGGCGTTAAGGGCGTTTCGCATTTTGCTACCGACCTGGCATCGGCGAGCGACGATCAGCAGCAGGCAATGGTCACAGAAACATACCGTGACGAAGAACCCGATGTATCCTTTGAGTCGGTCGAAACGACGGCTGCGGAAACTGCCGAAACTGCGGCTGATCCCGATACATATCCAATAGAAATGAACATAACGTCAAAGTATGCGGTTGTCTATGACGTTACAACAAATACTGTGCTTTATGCAAAGAATGCCGATGAAAAATGCTATCCCGCAAGTACGACAAAGCTTATGACAGCGGCGCTTGCGCTTGATTATGTTGATGAGGACTTCGTGTTTACGGCGGGTGATGAGCTGGATTTCGTAAATCCCGGTTCAAGCCTTGCATATCTCAACAAGGGAAGCCGGCTTTCAACGCAGATGATAATTGATGCGCTGATGCTTCCTTCGGGAAATGACGCTGCGTATGTCACAGCCGCAAATGTCGGAAGAGTGATATCTGATAACGACAGGCTGTCGGATAAGGGTGCAGTTCAGGCATTTGTTGATATGATGAACCGCAAGGCCAAGCGTATCGGTGCGGTGAACACGCACTTTGCAAATCCCGATGGATTTCATGACGATGACCATTACACAACGGCTATGGATATGCTGAAAATAGCACTGTATGCCAAGGATTGTCCGATGATAGCAGAGTCTGTGCAGAAGGTCGATCTTGAAGAGACGTTCCTGACAGGCGAGCAGATCTACTGGAAAAATTCCAATGTCATGATAAACCCGTACAGCCAGTTTTATTACTGCTATTCAAAGGGAATGAAAACAGGAATGACCGATGAAGCGGGCTACTGCGTTGTTGAGATGGCGGAGCGCTACGATCATCAGATAATAGCTGTTGTTCTCGGCGGAAAAACAGGTCAGGAGAGATGGAACGATACCATTGCACTTCTTGATGCCGCATTTGCAATAGCGAAAAATTATCAGTCAGAATAAAAAATATGCCGCATTTCATTGTGAAATGCGGCATTTCTGTTTTATATTGACGATCACATTGCCATGTAGCTGCCTGTTTCGGAATGGCGGACATTCCTGCGGTTCATGCAGTATTCAAGGCGGAGCTTATCGGTGATAAGCGCAATAAATTCGGAGTTTGTAGGCTTGCCCTTGCCGACGCTCACTGTGTAGCCGAAAAGAGAATTGATGGTGTCGATATCGCCTCTGTCCCATGCTGTTTCGATTGCATGGCGGATAGCACGTTCAACCCTTGAAGCTGTCGTATTGTACTGCTTTGCGACAGTCGGATAGAGGAGCTTTGTAACGCTTTCAAGCATCTCCTTGTTTTCGAGTGAAAGCAGGATAGCAGTCCTGAGATAATGATAGCCCTTGATATGTGCGGGAATTCCGATCTGGTGTATCATCTCGGTAACAATAAGCTCGAGATTTTCAGTCTGTGCGGATACTGCGGGCTTTTCGGCGGATGTGAATGCAATTATCCTTTCGCCGAGTGATTCGCAGTCAAATGGTTTAAGCATGAAATATGCATTTTCATTCTGCATGATAGCACGTTCTGCGGCAGGACTGGGATATGCCGATGTTACCATGAAAAACGGCTTTCTGAACGGTCCTGCATTTACTTTCCTGATTACCTCAGCAGCGTCTATGTTCGGCATAACAGCATCGCAGATAACAACATCGGGCATCTCTTCGCGGATAGCGTCCATGACTGCAAGTCCGTCCTTAGGGCGTGTTATCGTGAAAAATCCTTTTGTTCTGAGCGCATTCGAGACCTGAACGCCAAATTCTGCGGAATTGTCTGCTATAAGTACCTTGATCTTTTTTACCATTATGATAACCTCCGTATTTTCAATCTTTTCCATATTATACCATGCGATTCTGCAAAAATCAATAGGTTTTGGAAAATAAATGGAAGAAAATGTAAGAAAAATTCGGCTTGATTTTTATGTATAATTCACAAATATTGGAAATTAATTGGAGATGCATAAGAAAAGGCGGCGATATATGCCGAAAAAACGCAAGCTAAATTAGGGCATTTTATAACAAAAAACATAATTCAATGGGCATTTAATATTAATGTGCAGAATATCAGCGTTTTTTAGGCTTTGCATCGGGCTTTATTATGAAGCATTCATCAAAAAGAGCCTTGTATTTCGGCGGAATAAGCCTGTTTTTGTGGCATTTTCCGAAAAACCACATCTTAAACCGGCAGTTTTCCTTTACAGCATTGAAAAATGCGTGCATCTCGCTTGTCTGGCGGGAATTGGGATAGAATATCTCTTTTAGCGATCCCGGAGGCTCATGCGTTACTATGTAATCCAC
>OLGV01000601.1_pt1 | contig 14559 bp, 10 predicted proteins | sample 1605761 | NCBI WGS metagenome assembly OLGV01 (sample SAMN03283245) | human gut metagenome | biome: human-associated habitat; material: feces | host: Homo sapiens | place: Peru | collected 2012
TTCTGCATACGGACATCAAGACGGGCGATATCCTCTGCACATTCCCGAAGCTCTTTTGAGATCTCTTCCGCATTCGCACCGAGATGCTTTTTATATTTTACCTTGTGTTCAAGGCTTGCCCAGAAGTCCATCGCGATCGTGCGGAACTGGACCTCGACAAGCATATGCTTTGTTTCGTTGAAAAGAAATATGGGTATATCGAGTATGAGATGCAGACTGCGGTAGCCGTTGCCCTTGGGATTTTCAACGTAATCCTTCTTCTCTATCAGCCTGATATCGTCCTGCTTCGTCAGCATATCCGCAACGGCGTAAACATCGGAGATAAACGGGCAAACAACACGAATTCCCGCAATGTCGTCAAGCTTGTTCACCATGTTGTCAAGCGTCACCTCATAGCCCTTGCGGTTAAGCTTTTCGGCGATGCTCATCAGCTCCTTTATCCTGTACCTGATCGAGTCGATAGGGTTGCGGTTATTGTTTATGTGAAATTCCTTGCTGAGAATATCGAGCTTGTTCTTGACCTGCTGGACTGCGCCCTCATAAAGCAGCATTATCTGCTGGAACTGCATGGCAGTCTGAAGTATTGCGGGATTTCCTCCGGTAGATATAAGTCCGTACATACCATCGGCAGACTGATCCTCCTCATGCTCGGAATTATCCTTTTTCTCCGTATCAAGATGAATATATGTATCCGATTTTATATTGGTAAGAGCCATTTCACTTCGTCCTTTCCTCGGAATGTTGTTTATATTATACAAATCGAATATGATATCGGTGTGATATTTTTCTGAAAAAATATATAAAAAGTCCCCGAACACGAAATTTTTCCAAAGCTGCTTGTCATTTTATCCTAAAAGCAAATGACAAAGCCTGCAATACGGAACTTTCTTCGGGGACTTTCAGCTGTCGGATAACAGTTACTGCTGTGCTTTGAGCGACTCGACAAACTGCTTTGCGGCTCTTGCGGAACGTCCGCTTCTTCTGAGAGCAAATTCCTCAGCCTGTCTTTCAAGCTCCTCCTGAGCTATGCCGACCTCGTATTCCTCCGCGAGATGATTTACAATGTCAAGGTACAGCTTCTTGTCTGGCTTCAGGAATGTTACCTTCAGACCGAAGCGGTCGGACAGCGAGATAAGCTCAGCCATGCTGTCGTTCTTATGGATATCGTCACCCTCACGGTCGGAGAATTTCTCCTTGACAAGATGACGGCGGTTGCTCGTCGCATAGATAACAAGGTTAGATGTCTTATGTGAAACAGAACCCTCAAGGATAGCCTTCAGCGCGCCGAAATCATCATCGTCGGCGGCAAAGGAAAGATCATCTATAAAAAGAATGAATTTCAGCGGATTTTTCGATATGCTGTCGAGAATTATAGGCAGGCTGTGAAGCTGTGACTTTTTGATCTCGATAAGACGGAGTCCCCTGTCCTTGAACTCGTTGACGATCGCCTTGACAGTCGAGGATTTTCCCGTTCCCGCATCGCCGTAAAGCAGGACATTTGCGGCAGGCTTGCCGTCAAGCAGAGCGATAGTATTGTCGATGACCTTTTTGCGCTCGTCGGTATATCCCCTGAGCTGTGAAAGCTTCTGCGTATCGGGATTTCTTACGGGAACGATCCTGCCATCACGGAACATGAATGTGTGGTATTTCGCATAGATGCCATAACCCTTGGTTCTGACATTTTCAATGCGCTCGGCATATATCTTGTGGAAATCGTACTCTGTCGTATCCCACTGAGCGAGATATCCGGAGTAACCGAGATTGAAGCAGACCTCAAAGCTCGAAAGCTGCGATACCTCCTGAAGTATAGTCAGCTCTTCATCAACGGCACGTTCAAGAACAGCGCTTGCAGTGCCATCCTCAGCTCTTTTGAGCATATAAGGATTTTCGTTTTCGAGGGTGATATTCAGCACATAATCGGAAAGATTGTCAGTCGTTTTAAACAGCTCACCCGCAAAATCGGAATAGCAGTTTATAAACTCCTCAGTTTCGCCGCCGCAGTCCAGCAGGGTTTTCAGCTTTGATATGACGGGATCGCTAAGAAGTCCCCTGAAAACAGTCAGGGAAGAAAGTTTTTCAGCATAATTCTTATTCATTTTTATATCTTATCCGCACGCTGCGGATATACTCCTTTCAGTTTCACTTATAGTTATTATACCATCTGACAACGGATTTGGCAATGTCATAAAGAATAAATCGGCAGAGAAATTGCAGCGTGTTTTCGTCGATTTCAGAAAAAAAGCGGCAGGCTTTTACACCTGCCGCCGATATTTTGCGTGATACCGATCATCTGGAGTTTCTGAGCTTCTTTACTGTAACAGCAGCAGCAAATACTGCAGCCGCAGACGCTGCGATAACAGCGATAACGGGAAGAACGGAATGAGAAGCTGTCTCAGTTTCAAGAGCTATTCCCTGTGCGGAATCAACATTCTCATAAACAACATTGGAAGAAGCTGTGTTTCCTACAACTACCGCATATGTCGAGAAGTGAGTAAGACCAGACACATCGACCATGCCGTTAGCCTTTATCTTGCCCGAGGAAATGAACTCAACAGCATCGTCAATGCAGAAGAGACTTGCATTTTCCTTGAAGAATTCCTTGCCTGCATTCATGCTGAGAATTACTTCTGTGGGAAGCTGACCGCTGTAATTTGTCCTGAAAACAATGATCTTATCAGCATTCGGGAACATTTCCATAATGTCTGTGGAAACGCTCATATAGGAGATGCCGAGGTCAATGCCGCCTGTCAGATCAAAAAGATCGTTGGGCTTTGAGCCGTCAAATGTAAATGCATACGAACCCATGTTAGCCTTGAGCTTATTTTTGGACTTCAGGAGAGCCATTATAAGATCAACATCAAGAGTATTGTTTGCTGGGATAAATGATACATCTGAACCGAACTTGAGCTTATTTGCCGCCTTTTCTGTTTCAGAGAGAGAAGCAGCGCCCGGTACGCTCGGAACATTTGTGAAGATGCTGTCCCAGATAGAGGGAACAACGGGTGTAACAGAGGGCGTAACAGCGGGTGCTGTTACTGTGACAGTAAATTCAGCATAAGCATCGCCGCAGAATGCTGTGATAACTGCTGTGCCTGCCTTCTTGCCTGTAATAATGCCGTTTTCAACAGATACAACGGATTCATCGGAGCTCTTCCATGCTGTAATTGCAGCACCGTTTGATGCTGTTGCTGTCAGGACAGCTGTATTTCCGACTTCGATGGAATTTACAGGGCTGGAAATAGTAACTGTAACAGTCTCCGAAGGCTCATCGGATCCGCCTGCGGACTTGACTGCAACTGATTTAAGTACAACGCCGTAGCCGCTGACAACCATGCCCTTTGCCTTAAGTGCGGATGCATCAGCTGCACTGATCTTTACTTCATAAGGAGAAACGCTGAGCTCAACGCAGTCCCATTCGTTTGTCTTGGGAGATGCAAGAGGAGTCCAGTCGCCGTCCATGATCTTGATCTGGAAATAGTCTGCACTGCCCTTTGTGAATGTGAATACGAGTGTATCGCCTGCCTTGATGTCTGCAAACTTCTCAGCAGGAATGGAAACGCTTGCGCTCCAGTCTGTCTTGAGATCCTCGGAGCCGCTCCATAATACGCCGTCTGTGGGTCCTACGGGATCAACGGGATCAGGATCGGGTTCAACGGGATCGGGATCTGGCTTAACAGGATCGGGGTCGGGTTTTACAGGTGTTGATGCTCTGTTGAGATAAAAAGTATCACCCAGATTCATGCTTTCGATCGCAGGAACATCTCCGCCCTTACAGGTGATCTGTAAGCCCATAGTCTGAATAACATCATCTTCATTATAACTGCCGAGGATATCAGCGATCTTGACACTTGCTGTGGGTGAAGCAAGAGTGCCCACGGAGTAAGACTTCCAGTCCCAGCCACTGCCGTGCTGAATATATAATGAAAGTGAAAACTTATCAGCACCTGCATTAAGATCATCATTCTTATACTGAATACCGTTTAAAGATATAGTGGAATACATCTTAAGCAGTTCAGCGGCCGTTGTTTTTCCGAGTTTAACTCCTGTTATAGTGGATATCGGGCACACAGCCTGACCTGCCTTTGTCGTGCTGGCGTCTCCCCAACCACTTGCATCATTTATTGTAAGGCTGATAGGACCTGTGGTGAATTCATAAGCTAAATCGGAGTCTGCGGGTGTCGAACCTGAATCTCCAAACTTTACAAGCTGTACGGAATCTATCGTAACAGTGCTGAATCCGCCTGTCTGAAAATTGCCCTGGAGCTGATTGTATTCATCAAGTCCGAACTTTGCTATCGGCGCATATGCAACAGCATGTGAAGATGTACTTGAAGAAGCAGGCGCAAATGTTACCTCAAACTGATTATCTCCCCAGTTTCTGTACATTTTAGCTATTGTTACCCAGCCGCTGTAACCGTTCCATGTAACGATTTCCTCAAGCGATGTCTGATTTTCTCCGTTGTCACCTGTGGTGTATGTTCCGACGCTGCTTGCAGAAACCTTGATATAAACATCAGCATCTGTCATGTATGACGTAAGAGAATCGCCGGGCAATCCGGAATCAATAGTGCCTGCATTATTCCATGTTCCGGAATATGATCCGCTATAATCAGCACCATCGAACTTAAATGTAGCAAGAACTGTTTCCGTTCCGCTCGGAACAGTATCAACACTGTCTGCTGCACTCGCTGTCAGCGGAGCAATCGCCATAGTTGTCAGTGCCAGCGCAGCGGAAGTAGCCGCAGCCAGCAGTTTTTTAAGCTTCATAAAAAATCTCCTCTCAATAAAATTATCCGCAGTTACGCAGAATACTATATAATAATTGTATCAAATTATGAAATTGATTTCAAGAGAACAAACAAACAATAAGAAGTATAGTTTTTGTGCATTTTTCACAATACCAGGAAAGGAAACTGCTTTTTTGGCTTAAAATTGCTGTAAACGCAAAAAACTTATTGACATTTCCATGAAGTTGATGTATAATTTTAAATATTATAGAACGTATATTATTGCGGATTGCGTTCTGCTTATTGAAAGGATTGATAATATGTCCGATTTTACAAGACGTCTCCCCGTTTATCTCCTGCTCGATACGTCAGGTTCGATGTCGGGTGATCCGATAGAAGCCGTAAAACAGGGCGTTAAGGCACTTATCTCCGAGCTGAGAGGCGATCCTCAGGCACTGGAGACCGCTTACCTCTCTGTCATAACCTTCAACTCGCAGGCAAGGCAGGTATCCCCGCTGACCGAGCTAATGCTCTTCAAAGAGCCGCAGATAACAGCAGGCGGAGCTACTGCTTTCGGTGCCGCTCTCTCCCTCCTTGCCGACTGCATCAGAACAGAAGTCAGAAAATCCACCGAAACTCAGAAGGGCGACTGGAAGCCGCTGGTATTTATTCTCACAGACGGCGCACCTACCGATGACTGGCGTCCCGCTGCCGAGGAGCTGAAGGCTACTCACCCCGCAAACATCATTGCGTGTGCGGCAGGCGCTTATGCGGATACGACCGTGCTTCGTGAGCTGACAGAGTGCGTGCTGATGATGAACAATCTCTCCGCAGGCGACCTTGCTCAGTTCTTCACATGGGTATCAAGCTCGATCAAAATGTCATCCAAAAGCCTTGACGCTAAGCCCGGCGCAAATATCGAGCTTCCTCCCCCGCCTCAGGGCTTCGTGATCGTTCCGTAAGGAGGGGATATACTTTGCCCGAAAACCCTATAAATAATCAGCTGACAGACGGCGAAGTTACGGCACATACAGCGTCAATGTGGAAATATACTCCCATTCCCGAAAGCCCCGAGCCGTTCCCCGAATTCAGGAATTTCTATGCAGATCACGGGGATTATACGGTAACGGCTGCGTCCGTAAGAGGCAAAAAGCACAAGCATGACGGAACTAACTGCGATGACTGGTTCGAAACGGAGCAGATAGGCGGATGGATCATAGCCGCAGTATCCGACGGCGCAGGATCAAAGAAATATTCCAGGATCGGCGCAAAGGCCGCCTGCACATCGTTCGTTTCCGAGGTAAAGGCGGCATTCATGAACGCAGGTCAGGAGGAGGATCTCACAGCTTCGCTGTCTCTCCCCATCGGCGATGAAAAATTCATGAAAACGCTCAGAAAGCTCACGGAGATCATGCAGAATGCGTTTCTCCATGCCGCAGATGCGGTCGAAGCGGAGTTTTTCTGCCGAAAGGATGATCCCGAATATTTTGCGGACGGCGAAGAGCCGAAGCTCTCTGATTTCGCCTGCACGCTCGTCACCTGCTCGGTGATACCTCTTAACAAGGACGAACAGCTCGTCATTGCGATACAGGCGGGTGATGGAATGGTCTGCGAGATCTCACCGTCAGCGGGATATGAAAATGCGCTCACTCTCCTGGGAAATGCCGACAGCGGAGATTTCTCGGGAGAAACGGAGTTCATCACATCATCAAAAATGAGAAATATCGCCGCTGTTCAGAGCAGAACAAAGCTTAAACGTTCCGCAAGATCGGCTGTACTGCTTATGTCAGACGGCATTGCTGACGATTATTATCCGAATTCACCGAAGCTTCTGAGCCTGTGGACAGATCTCACGATAAACGGCATCATCCCGAAATTCGGCGATGCATCGGAAGAAAATTCTCCCGTTTGCGAAGAAAATGTCTGGGTAAATGACCGTGATATCAAATACAACATTGCATATTCCGACAAAACTGCCGAAAGCATGGAGCTTTCCCCCGAAAAATTCTGGGAAATGCGCAATTCATTCGCAATACCTGCCGACACGGAAACAGCGTCCGCACTGAGCGGCACGCCCGATGAAAAGCTGAAAACATGGCTCGACTCATACCTTAAAAGAGGTTCGTTTGACGACAGGACGCTTGCGGTGATCCTGCCCGGCGGGGAGGTCTGACAGATGGAAAGAATAGCTCAGGCTACGCTCGCAAGCGGCAAAAAGATACCCTACGTCATCACCGACAACCCGCCGAGAGGCGGCATGAAATACACCTATTTCTCACCCGACAAGTCCTATGTCGTGCAGTTTTTCAACGACCCGAACGATGCTGCCGATCCGAATATGCATTCGCGCCTTGAAGCGATCATTTCGAGATATAACCCGACTCTCCCCGAGTCAAAGGGCGGTGCAAAGGGCAATGACGAGCGCATCGCCGCATATTTTGCGGGACGCTTCTGCTGGCCGACAGATATAATTGTCGATCCCGAATTCGGTCTTGTATCGCCCGCTTATCCGAAAAGCTTTTTCTTTGATGAATCCTCGTCCGCAGTGATAAATCTCAAAGGCAAGGACAAGAAAAGCAACTGGTTCACGTCGAAAAACAGACGTTATCTTGCGCCCCATGAGCTTGGCGATCTGCGCTCGATGATGCAGATGTCGCTGCTTCTGGCACGTTCGATCAGGCGTTTGCATCAGGCGGGGCTTGCACATTCCGATCTCTCAAACAACAATGTTCTGATAGATCCGAAGTCGGGAAACTGCGTTGTTATCGACATTGACTCGCTGGTAGTTCCCGGGCTTTATCCGCCGGAGGTCGCAGGAACGAGAGGATATATAGCCCCTGAGGTGCTTGAATCCCTCGACCTTGAAATGACCGACCCCAAGAGAGTTTCACCGTCAAGCTATACCGACCTTCATGCGCTGGGAGTGCTTATCTATGAGTATCTTTTCCTGCGTCATCCGCTGATAGGTCCGAAGATCTATGATATGGATTCAGCGGAAAATGATGATTATCTCGCACTCGGTCCGAAGGCGCTGTTCATCGAAAATCCCGATGATACGTCAAACCGCCCGAAGGATCTTTATGTGACGATACACGACATGGGTTCTATCCTCGAAAAGCTCTTTCTGAGGACGTTTGTTGATGGCCTGCACAATCCCGAGAACCGTCCCACGGCTATGGAATGGGAACGGGGTCTTGTCAAAACATGGGACCTTCTCCACCACTGTTCAAATCCGCAGTGTGAACAGAAATGGTTCGTTTTCCACGACATAAACAATCCGAGATGCCCATACTGCGGACACCGCATCGCGGAAAAAGAGGTCGTCCGCCTGAAGCTCAAACAGGAGATCAGAGGACGTGAGGGACAGTGGCGCGACTATTCCGAAGTGGATATCGTCAACAACACTCCCCTTTTCAAGTGGCATTTCCAGTCGGGCGTTTTCCCCGATGAAAAAGCGGATAAGACGCTGATGGCTTACATCTGCCGCCATGAGGGACAGTGGTTCCTTATCAACCGCAACGCCGAAGGTCTTATGTCACCCGAGGGCAATTCAGTGCCGCAGGGACAGGCGATCAGACTGTTTGACGGCGCAGTTTTCCGTATGTACAGAGGCGAAAGAGGTCTGCTTGCCGAGATATCCATAAAAAAATCATGAGATAATCTTTAAGATTTCTTTATGTTGATGAAATATAGGTGAAAATCTCGGGAAACTATGGACTTTTTTTGATATATGATGTATAATGTTTGTCAATACAGCAAAAAGTGACATAAAACTTTTTCAAACGGAGGAATTTTATAAAATGAATTTCACAGGACTTACCGATGCCCAGGCAGAAGAATCACGGGCTAAAAACGGTACCAACAAGCTTTCGGAGGTCGCAAGCGAATCCTTCTGGGATAAGCTCAAAGGCAACTTCGGAGACCCTATGATAAAGATCTTATGCGTTGCGCTCATTATCAACGTTGTTATCTTTATCCTCGGTGCTGTCGGCGTTATTGAGGCAGCTGTTGAATGGTACGAACCGCTCGGAATCGCTGCGGCTGTTGTTATTGCAACATTCGTATCCACGATCTCCGAATACAACAACGAAAACGCATTCCAGAAGCTTCAGGAAGAAGCTTCCAGGATACTCTGCAAGGTATACAGAAACGGTGCTGTCGTTGAGATACCTATCGATGACATCGTTGTAGGCGATCTTATCATGCTCCAGTCGGGCGACAAGATCCCTGCTGACGGCGTTCTTGCAGACGGAACCATCAAAGTCGATCAGTCCGTCCTGAACGGAGAATCCAAGGAAGCGACCAAGAAGGTAATGCCCGAGGGTTACGTTGAAGAGGAAAAGACTCTTGACACTCTCAACGAATACAAGGTGTTCAGAGGAACGATAGTCTGTTCCGGAAACGCAGTTATGCGTGTAACAACAGTCGGCGACAAGTCCGAATACGGAAAGATCGCTTCCGAGCTCCAGCAGGACGATGACCGTGAGTCACCCCTGAAGGTAAAGCTTTCAAACCTCGCAGACGGCATATCAAAGTTTGGCTACATCGGCGGTATCGCTATCGCAGTCGCACTTCTTATCTCCAGAATTTTCATCGACTACGACGGCGGTGCGGCAGCATTCTTTGCACAGCCCGCAGCCGAGCTTTTCCCCGCACTTATCACCAATATCCTTGATGCTGTTATCCTCGCTGTTATCATCATCGTAATGGCAGTTCCCGAGGGACTTCCCCTTATGATCGCTATCGTTTCGGCGCAGAACATGGGCAAGATGCTCAAGGATAACGTCCTTGTCCGCAAGATAAACGGTATCGAAACAGCAGGTTCTCTGAACATTCTTTTCTCTGACAAGACAGGTACTATCACAAAGGGCAAGCTTGAAGTCGTAACATTCGCTGACGGCTTCGGCACTGAATACAAATCTGTTGATGAAACGGACGGCAAGCTTAATGAACTGCTCAAAATGTCCATCATCAGCAACTCAACATCTGTTGTCAATGAGGGCAGAGCGATCGGCGGAAACGCAACAGAGCGTGCAGTCCTGACCTTTGCCATAAACAGCACTGCTCCCGAGGGAGTTCAGAAGATCGCAAATATCCCCTTCAACAGCGACAACAAATATTCCGCAACAACAGTTGAATATCAGGGCAAGCGCATGACTCTTATCAAGGGCGCACCCGAAAGGATCACTGCAAGATGCTCGAGCTTCTACAACTCAAAGGGCGAAAAGGAACCCGTTACGGGCAACTGGGTGATCGAAGACAAGATGAACGAGCTTGCAGAGCGTGCTATCCGTGTACTTGCTCTTGCTATCTCCGACAAGGAAATTGATCCCGAGAGTGAAAAGCTGCCTGAGGGCGACTGGACTCTCGTAGGTATCCTCGGAATAAGAGATGAAGTTCGTCCCGAATCCGTTACCGCTATCAAGGAAGTTCACAGCGCAGGCGTTCAGGTCGTAATGATCACGGGCGACAGAAAGGATACTGCATGCGCTATCGCAAAGGAAGCCGGCATCATCGACATTCCCGATGCTGTTACGCTCACTTCCGATGAGCTTGCGGATCTTTCCGATGATGAAGTAAAGAACATTCTGCCGAGACTGAGAGTTATCTCCCGTGCGCTGCCTTCCGACAAGTCACGTCTTGTACGCATTGCGCAGGAGCTTGACCTTGTTGCGGGCATGACGGGCGATGGTGTAAACGACTCGCCTGCACTGAAAAAGGCTGATGTCGGCTTTGCAATGGGCGGCGGCACAGAGGTCGCAAAGGAAGCGTCCGACATCGTTATCCTCGATGACAACTTCAATTCCATCGACAAGGCTATCCTTTACGGACGTACTATCTTCAACTCCATCAGAAAGTTTATCATATTCCAGCTGACCATCAATGTTACGGCTGTTGCTGTTTCCTTCATCTGTCCTCTTCTCGGAATGGATAATCCTCTTTCGATCACTCAGATCCTCTGGGTAAATCTCGTAATGGACACACTTGCCGCACTTGCATTCGGCGGAGAGCCTGCACTTAACAGATATATGCATGAAAAGCCGAAGTCAAGACAGGAAGCTATCGTTTCAAAGTATATGTGGTCCGAGATATTCACAGGTGCTGCATGGTCTCTCATCATGAGCCTTTCATTCCTGCTGACATCTCCTATCCAGAAATTCTTCGCTGAGACAGGCGATCCCGGCTTCTTCCACATTCCTCACCCGGAAATGGATCATATCTATGACAAACTTTTCTCAGGATATTTTGCACTCTTCATCTTCCTTGCAGTATTCAATGCATTCAACGCAAGAACGGAAAAGCTCAATCTTTTCGACAACATCGGCAAGAACAAGGGCTTTCTGAAGATACTCGGCATCATCACGGTTGTACAGGTGCTTATGATCTACGTAGGCGGCAAGGTAATGAACTGTGTACCTCTTTCGATCGGTCAGTGGGCAGTTATCCTTATCATGGCGATATCCATTATCCCTGTTGACCTTATCAGAAAAGCTATCGTTAATCCCAATAAAAAATAATAAAAAGGAGTGTATTTATCATGGCAATCAGTTTACAGAAGGGTCAGAAAATTGATCTGACAAAAACAAACCCCGGACTCACAAAGGTACTCGTAGGACTTGGCTGGGACACAAACAAGTATGACGGCGGAGCTGATTTCGATCTCGATGCTGCTGCATTTCTTCTCGGCGAGGACGGCAAGGCACAGTCCGATGCAGATTTCGTATTCTACGGCAATCTGAAGCACGCAAGCGGAGCAGTTGAGCATCTGGGCGACAATCTGACAGGTGCAGGCGATGGTGATGACGAGCAGATCAAGGTTGATCTGTCGGCAGTTCCCGCAAACATTGCAAAGATCGCATTTACTGTAACTATTTACGATTACGAGACAAGACGTCAGAACTTCGGACAGGTATCCAATGCATTTATCAGAGTTGTAAATGAGGCTACCGGTGAAGAGCTTATAAGATTTGATCTTGGCGAAGATTTCTCCATTGAGACGGCAGTTGTAGTAGCAGAGCTTTACAGAAACAATGGTGAATGGAAATTCAATGCAATAGGCAGTGGTTTCAGCGGCGGTCTTGCAGCTCTCTGCGCAAACTTCGGCATCAACGCCGGCTAAGCGGGGCGTCCCCGCGGTTTTTCCGCGTTACGAAATCCCGAGCGTGGTCGGATTTGGGCTAGCCGTCGCCTTACTTTTGTGGAGTGAATCAGTTTGAGTCCGCGCATTGGTACTTTTGTGATTAGTTTGTGCGGCAGGCATATTTGTTGTACTTTGGCGCATTGATACTTTTGTGATTAGTTTGAGCGTATGACACATTTGCTGATTTTACTCGGGTAACGGCGATTGCGCTGAGGCGCTTTTGGTTTGACATCTCTTAATTTGTACTTTATATCGGAATGGTTTGCTTTGGGGTACTGCTTTACAGCGGTTCAGGTTATATGCAAACCATTCCGAAATATGATATTGGGAAGTGAAAAACAATGAATTACAATGCAGTCGGAACACGTGAAAATGTCAAGATAATCGACACAAGCACCAACAAGAACATGAAGGTCGAGATACTCGAATATCAGAAGCTTCTCGGCGGAAAAAATCCCTATAATGCACAGATGATGTATTTCATGGAACAGCAGAACATGAAGGCACGTCAGGCAGCTATATATCTTGAAAATGATGCTGTAAGAGTCGAGCCGGGTGCTATGAGCTATTTCATGGGAAATCTTGAAATGGTATCGGGTGTTACACCGGGAAATCTCCTCGGCAGGATGTTCACAGGTGCTGTAACGGGTGAAGCAACGGCTCAGCCCGAATACAGAGGCACGGGAATGATCGTCCTTGAACCCACATTCAAGCATCTCCTTACGCTTGAACTTCAGGCAGGCGAAGAGATCATCGTTGACAAGGGAATGTTCTTTGCGGCTCAGGGAAGTGCAGTCGTAAGCGCATTCATGCAGAAAAATCTGTCAAGTGCGGCTCTCGGCGGCGAGGGTATTTTCCAGACATCTATAAAGGGACCGGGACTTGTTGTTCTTGAATGTGCCGTGCCTATGTGCGAGATCGACATAATCGAGCTGAAGAACGATGTTCTGAAGGTAGACGGCAGCTTCGCCGTACTGAGAACGGCAGGCATCGACTTTACGGTTGAACGTTCCGCAAAGACGCTTATCGGCTCTGCTGTCAGCGGCGAGGGACTTGTAAATGTATACAGAGGAACAGGTCAGGTATGGCTTGCCCCGACGATCAAGGTATATCAGGAGCTGGGATTTTCTCCCGCAGGCACTGTTACATCATCGAACTGATACTGAAAGGAAGTAGAAACCATGTCAGTTAATCTCCAGAAGGGTCAGAAGGTTGACCTTACAAAAGGAAATTCATCTCTTAAAAGAGTTATGGTAGGACTCGGCTGGGACGAAGTTAATCAGAAAAGAGGACTTTTCGCACCCAAGCCCGCACCGATCGACTGCGATGCATCGGCTATCCTCCTCTCTGTCGGCGACAAGCTTGCAAACAAGGACGATTTCGTATTCTATAACAACCTGAAGCACAAGAGCGGTGCTGTTGTGCATATGGGCGATAATCTGACAGGCGCAGGCGACGGTGATGATGAGCAGATCCTTATCGACCTGAGAGATGTTCCGCAGTATGTTGAAAAGATCGTTATCGCAGTAACTATCTATCAGGCAAGAGAGCGTTCACAGCATTTCGGACTGATCGAAAATGCATTCATCAGGATCGTTGACGCAGACACGAACAAGGAGCTCTGCAAATTCAATCTGACCGATAATTACAGCGGCAAAACAGCAATGATATTCGGCGAAGTTTACAGATACAACGGCGAATGGAAGTTCAGTGCTATCGGCGAAGGCACAAACGACAACGGCATCGCAGACGTAGCAAGACGCTATCAGTAAGGGGGAAAATGAAGATGGGTGTAAATCTTTCAAAGGGTCAGCGCGTAAGCCTTGACAAATCCATGACAAAAGCACTCGTAGGACTCGGCTGGGACACAAACCGCTATGACGGCGGCTATGATTTCGACCTTGATGCATCGGCATTCATGCTCGGTGAAAACGGCAAGGTAACAAAGGACGAGGACTTCATTTTCTACAACAATCTTTCGGGATATGACAACGCTATCGTCCACACAGGCGATAACCTGACAGGCGCAGGCGACGGCGATGACGAGGTAATTCTCATCGACTTCAACAAGATCCCCTCTCATATCACAAAGATCGCTATCACCGTAACTATCCACGACGCAGTAAACCGCCATCAGAACTTCGGTCAGGTGTCGAACGCTTATGTGCGTGTGGCAAAGCGTTCTTCCGATGACGACATGAACGGCGAAGAGCTTCTCAGATTTGACCTCATGGAGGAATTTTCCATCGAAACAGCACTCGTTGTCTGCGAGCTTTACCGCCACAACGGCGAGTGGAAGTTCAATGCAGTAGGCGCAGGCTACAGCGGCGGACTCGAAGCCCTCTGCCATGCATACGGCGTAAATGTCTGATCGCTCAGACAGGATTATATCTCAGCTGTCCGAAAGGGCAGCTGTTTTTTTGGATAATTTTACTTTTCTTAAAGGATAAAACAAAGAAAAACACCGCAGCTTTATCCCGTACCGTCACAAAGTCCTTCCGGCGGATATTATCACGCCCCGTAAAAAGTGTGTCCCCATGCGGATATACTGCCACCCGCCGCACATTTATCCGCATTATGCATTTTATCCAAAAAAGAGTGCTGTATTACTTGATTTTATCGTCAGGAAATGTTATAATAAAAATGTATGCAGATTTGAAATAAAAAGGGGGTTTTTGTGTGGCTGATACT
>OLGV01000604.1_pt1 | contig 14463 bp, 14 predicted proteins | sample 1605761 | NCBI WGS metagenome assembly OLGV01 (sample SAMN03283245) | human gut metagenome | biome: human-associated habitat; material: feces | host: Homo sapiens | place: Peru | collected 2012
AGAATGATATGGATTACCCGTCATTTCAATCTTATAGGAGGTTCAAAGCCTTTGTCGAATATGCCAAGCTCTTTCTTTTATAAGGAACTTGATAAATATAAGGATTATCTTATTAATATCAAAAAGCGTGGAAACTGTATATACTAAAACAACAATGATTCGACTTGATGAATTTTGACGATAATACCTGCAAATAACTGATAATAAGGAAAGAAAGTGCAAAAACCAAATCATAAATAGATTTAAACGAATCAAAGTTTATTGGGGATATGTGGGAACATTTACGGGAAAGATATTACCTTTGTGGCTGAAATAAAAAACATAGGAACATGAAGATTACCATCATCACAAAGGAATGCAAGACCAAAGACAAAGACGCTCCTGCAAAAGCCAATCTTTGTTTTCGACTCCGAGATAAGGATGTTGACCTCAAAGTCCGTTCCGACATTGAGGTTATGCTTGACTATTGGGACAATGATGCACTTTCCTATCGAAGGACAAAGAAAGTACCATCTGACGAGCAGAAGAAAGTCAAGGTTTTGGTGCAGACCATTACAACGGCTCTTAGCGAGCAGTATAACTCTGCGACTGCTGATGTTGCATGGATGAAGAATGTGATTGATGAATGTGTCTATCCTACTTCAAATCCAGCAGAGGCATTGACTACTGTTGCTTTGAGAATGGAGCAATATATCACGGAACATCCCATGAGTCCGAAATCAGCACTCGTTTATAAACCAACAATCAAGAAGCTTCAACGCTATGAAGCCTACAAGAGGGAAATAGAGGGAAAGGAAGGCTTCACGCTCTATTGCGAGACAATCCGCCCCGAAGACTATCTTGATTTTCGTGAGTATGTCATAAACGAATATGTTCATTACAATGACTACCCAGAGTTTTACGAACAGTTCAACCTTGGCATGCACCCTCCCAAACAGATGTCAAGCACACAAATTATCGGTATCATGCATCATCTGCGTATTGTTGGGCATTGGTGCATCAAGATGGGGTTTACAACAAACCGCTCATGCGATGCATTCACTATTCCTGCAGCGGTGCAAGGCACACCTTTTTATCTGACGATAGAAGAACGTGATAAGGTTTACAATGCAAACCTACACAACAAGCCAGAGTTAGAAGTGTATCGTGACTTGTTCATCTTCCAATCAATGGTGGGTTGTAGAGTCGGAGACATGTTCTCTTTTACCAAAGACAATATAGTCGGTGACATATTGCAGTATCTTCCACACAAGATCATGCGCAAACGGTCGCAGACCGTGAGCGTCCCGCTTACCACAAAGGCTATGGAAATATTAAAACGTTACGATGGCAAGCAAGAAAAGCTTCTGCCGACAAAGCAAGTGTATCAATACAACGAGGGCATCCGTGCCGTGCTTCGAGAATGTGGCATTAACAGAATGGTTACTATCCTTGACACCGTCACAGGAAAGGAGGTTCAGAAGCCAATATGTGATGTCGCTACAAGCCACATGGCAAGACGCAACTTTATCGGCAACCTATACAAGAAAGTGAAAGACCCCGAGCTTGTGAGTTCCATGACAGGACATGTAAACGGAAGCAGAGCTTTCGCCAGATACAGAGAGATTGATGAGGAAACGAAAGTAAATCTTGTCAACCTCATCAACTAACGTTTATACAATCTACCAGTCATACATCATTATATATATAGAGTAGCATGAAAGTAACAGCATTCATCCGAGAAACATCGGCAAAGAACAACATAACCGACCAGGCGCACGTTTATTTCCGTGTGCGTGACGGCAAGACTGACATCAAGGCTGTCAGCGAGTTATCCATCAATCCTAATCATTGGAGCGCGGAACGGCAGGGTTACAAGACACGTGTGGCTCTTGTAGCGGAGGCAAAGCGCACAGCATTCGACAAAGCCGTGCAGGACTTGACGGCACTTATATCCGCACAATATTATCATGGAGCGGACAGCCGTTGGCTAAAAGGTGTTATTGAGGAGTTTCATCATCCTAACATCAACATCCGCCAAGGCAGAAAAGGTGACGAATACAGCCTTGTGTACCAATGCCAACAGTATGCCGAGAACCATCCGATGGAAAAGGAATCCATAAGGCATCATGAGCATAACGTACGTAAGCTGCAGCACTTCGAGCGTTTCCAAAGGGAAATCATGCGTAGACGAGGTTACACCATGCGACTTGATGCCATAACAGCCGATGACTTGCGTGAGTTTCATAAATATCTGGTAAACGAGGCTGAATATTATGAGCATTATCCTCAAATCTTCGATGACATAGAGGAGCGTTTCAAACCACGCCAACTAACGGAAAACTCCATCAATACTATATTCAGAAGAATACGCACGGTTGTGAACTGGTGTTTGAAGCATAATATCACGACAAACGACCCTTTCGCCACCTTTGAGATGCCTAAGGTGCTGGACAGCCCTCCATTTTATCTTACACTTGAAGAGCGTGACAAAGTCTACTATGCCGACCTCAGTAACGAAACGCCATCCACACAAGTATATCGTGACATATTCATGTTTCATTGTCTCATCGGCTGCCGTGTGGGAGACCTTGAAAAGATGACACGTGCCAACATCGTTGATGGTGCTGTGGAATACATTGCTGAAAAGACAAAGAACCACAAACCACGCACCATCCGAGTACCGCTCAACGATAAGGCGAAAGCGATTCTCGCTAAATATGCAGACCTTGAAACGAGGTTGTTGCCAAAGATAAATCAGAACATATACAACCGTCAGATTAAGAAAATTCTGAAACTGCTCAGCATTGACCGCATGGTGACTGTTATTGACAACAAGACTCGTGAGCCTATACAGAAACCAATCTGTGATATTGCGACAAGCCACACTGCAAGAAAGACGTTCATCGGCAACCTATACAAGAAGGTGAAAGATCCAAATCTTGTTGCATCTCTTTCGGGACACACAGATGGCAGTCGAGCTTTTGCACGTTACAGAGAAATCGACAACGAGATGAAACGCGAGCTGGTGAAATTGATAGACTGACCTATTGCGAGTTTGCCAAAATTGCGTTTCAAAAACGGATATTCAATAAAAACGTTGGCGTTTAGAAGAAAATACTATACCTTTGCAGACAAACAAGAACCAAAAATATAATAAAAAGGTTTCAAAAATATGGTACAGACATCAAGCCAAAGCACTGTAAATAAGATAGAAATGAGGCTTAGAGGACAAGGACGTGGTTTGATAGTCTTCCAGCAAGACTATGCAGACTGCGGAACACCATCAGCCGTGAAGTCAACATTCCATCGGATGTACACCGACGGAATGTTGGTGCGGTTGGCTCATGGCATCTATTATTACCCCAAAGAGGACAAGGAATATGGACTTGGCATTATCTATCCGTCTGTTGAAGACATTGCCCAGGCTATAGCCAAACGAGACAAGGCGAAGATTGTACCTATGGGAGCATATGCCTTGAATCGTCTCGGATTGTCCACACAGATGCCCATGAATGTCGTGTTCCTGACCAACGGCGCACCACGTAGGATAAAGATCGGAAACGGGCGCGGCATCCTGTTCAAGCATTCTTCTTCGGGCAAGAACTTTGCCTATAAATCAGAGCTGATGATGCTTGTTGTAACAGCCATGCGCGCCATAGGCGAGAACAAAACAACCGACGAGGAACGCAACGTGCTTGTCGAGCACGCAAAGAATGTAAACGACAACGATTTCAATCATGATATAAAACTTGCCCCTGCATGGGTGCGCAAAATACTAATTGCACGATGAAATTCATAGACATACCAGAAGATAGACAACGTGAAGCTATCAATACCGTGGCATTGCAGACCGGATTACCGCCGTCAAGTATCGAAAAGGACTGGTGGGTAACGCAGGTGTTGAAAGCCCTTCATACTTTGCCATATGCAGAACATATTGCTTTCAAAGGAGGTACAAGTCTCAGCAAATGCTGGAACTTGATAGCCAGATTCTCCGAAGACGTGGATATTGCACTCAGCAGAGAATTCCTTGGCTTTAGCGGTGAATTGTCGAAGACTCAAATCAGCGACAGACTACGTCGCGCCGCCTGTTCTTTCGTAAGAGAGAAGATGCAGTATGATGTAAGGAAGGCTTTAGTGGATTTGGGCATACGGGCAGATGCCTTTAGTGTGGATGTTGTAATCACACCAGTTACGACAACAGACCCAGAAGTGATAACAATAACCTATCATAGTTTGTATGAAGTATCACCATATATCAAGAATACGGTAAAGATAGAAATCAGCGGCAGATCGATGATGGAGCCTATTGAGAAAAAAGCAATCAACGCTGCTATTGACGCCCATTTCAGCAAAGCTCCATTTGCAGAAAAGCCATTTGAGGTGAACGCAGTCATCCCCGAGCGTACTTTCCTTGAAAAGGTTTTCCTGCTGCATGAAGAGTTCAGGAAGAGCAAGGTCAGAGTGGAGCGTATGTCTCGCCATATATATGATTTGGCAATGATGATGGATTCTGAAAACAAAATTGCTGACCGTGCAATCCACAACGAAGCCCTGTATAAGGCGGTACTTGAACATCGCAGAAAGTTCATCGGACTTAAGGGCTTCAACTATGATGAGCTATATCCTGCCACATTATGTATCGTGCCCAACGAGGATATTGCAAGACTATGGCAAGATGACTATAAATTCATGTGTGAGCACATGATTTTCGGACAGGTGCCTTTTTTTGATGAACTGATTAGCAAGTTGTCAATGCTCAACGAGCAAATTAGACAGTTAAATTACCGAAAGGCATGAACATAAACGAACTCGGCGAGGATCTTGAACAGCAGTTCGGCAAACCTCGCAACATAACAGAAGAGAACGTTAGGTTCATGCTTTCGCTCATAAAGGAAGAGTTTGATGGAACGAAAGTGAACGAGAATGTCGAAAAGCCAAGTCTTGAAGCCTTCGGCATGACCATTCTTGCTGTTATGTCATACCAAACTACACCTTGGGAAGAATTGGCAAAGAAACCTTCAATCCGCAAGACACTCAAATATATTGCCATTAGAGGAAACAGCCATTATGACGAGATGGAGGCATTGACCAAGGAACTGATACGGAAGCACTTTGATGGCATTACCCAAAAGATGGTATTAGGGTTCTTGAAGATTATTCGTGGGGTGTCGAATGAGGAACGTCCTACCAAACTTATTGAATATACTCCATTCGCAGCCCAATACTATGCTATCCAGTACGGACTTCACCAGCTTATCAGAGGTGAACATCCAGATGATGCAGCCGTCATTATCCATTGTGCAATAGAGGACGGCATATTGTTCCCAACAATTCCTCGCAGTCTGCTGGTCGATGAGTTCAACCTGAAGAAAAGTAGTTTCGACAAGTATTTCAGCAAGTATCATATAAACCTGAAATACGAGTCCGATGCTGTCAAGAAACAGGTTGAGGAGAAAATCAAGTATCACAGAAGGTCTTTACGAAATGCCATAGGCTACAATGTCACCGATAATAACAATGTACACTTCTACGACCGCAAATTAGGACGCAAGAACTTCCTTTCTATGATTATTGCATATTGTCGCAGCATATTTCGTTTCTGACAATCTGCTACCATTTACAATCCTTAGCCAAACGTAAAACAGCATTTGGCTAAGGATTTTTGATGTTGTCACGTTAATTCCATTAACAAAGAGTAGTCAATAGTAGTCGCATCCTACCGCCTATTCAAATCTCATCGAGAGCTGTCAAAAGCCATATACCTTTGCACCGTCAATCCGACAAACCAGCGGATTGGCGGTGTTTCTTTTTTATCACGCTGCGAGAAAGAGCATCCTGGTTTATGAACAAAACAGCGTATGTATAACGAAAGCGTCCGACTAAACGCATATCGGATTCTGTAGGATTCCAGCATAACTTTGCGCAGTTTGGAGGAGTCTGCCAAGTTTTGTGAAGTTCAGCGAAGTTTGACGAAGTCAGATAAAGCTGGCGAAGTTCAGAGATTACTTTGAGTCCTCTTTGGAAGCATCCTCTTCGGTGACCTTTCTCTTTGACCTTGATTTCAGGATGGCGGCCACGTGTTCCTCCTCGGTTGTGTGATGGACCATCGAGTGGGATTCCGGATGAGACTTCTTCCATTCACCGGGAAGCAGTCTTTCCATAGTTGCGAAGTCATCAGGGGCGATGCCTTTCATCCGCGGCATCACATCCTCCATCCATTCCCTTGGATTGACATCTGCCTTGTTGCAGGTGGCTATGAAGGAGTAGATCATGGCAGCACGATAGGCGGCATCATGATTGTGGCAGTAACCGTAGTTGTTCAGACCAACCTTCAACGGCCGTATGACTTCCTCGATGTCGTTGTTGTCAGGCCTGAAGCGGCCATCGTTTACGTACCTTGCCAACTTGGGCATATGCGTGAGGGCATAGTTCACTGCCTTGGCCATTGGAGATTTCTCGGGATATATCCCGACCTTTGTATAAAGCCATGTCTCAAGGTCCTTGATTACAGGATACGCCTCCTTCTGCCGTTTCTCCTTACGCTCTTCTATGCTGAGTCCGGCAATATCCGCATCGTGCTCTATTGTGTACAGCCTGTTGATGGCTGCAATGGCGGTCCTCGCTGTCGCTTCGTCCTCCGCCAAGCCAGCGATGAAGTATCTCCGACAGTGGATCCAGCAACCGAGCATCACTTTGGTAGGGTCTTTCTCGAACTGCTCGTAAAGTGCGCTGGCATCGGTCTGCACCGTACCGTTGTACGACTTCAAAAGAGACCTCGCTATCTCGTTGTTCTTCTTGCCCAGCTCATACTGGAACAGTACATCCGGCCCCAGAGCATCGCTCAGCGCCCATATCGACACATTCTGCACCTTGTGCTGTTCCTCGTTATAGACGCTGAACGCACTTTCGTCACAATGTATGTATGACGATTTCATTAGATGCCGTCGCAAGGCATTGTACAGAGGATGGAACAGGTCGCACGTTCGGTTGTGCCAATCGTTGATAGTCGAACTGCTCACCGTGACTCCGGCCTCCTTGTATTGCTGTATCACCCTGTAGTGAGGCATGTGGTAGAAGAACTTCTGCACTTCGAGATCCGCCAGGGTGGAGACTTCCGCGAAGCAGCCCGGGAAGACGACCTCCTTCGGCCAAGGGGCCATGACCATCGCCTTTCTTTCATCCCCTGCCTGCTGAAGTGTCGCTTTGAGGGCATACTTGCGGCGTCTGTTCCTGCGGATGTACAGTTTCTTGGGCTCGGTAACGAGGGTGTCTGTCGTCTCTTCTCCAACCAGGACATAGTCTTCCGGAGTATCCAGCACTTCCTGAGGATCACTCACATTCTCTATAACATCAAGACTGGAGTAGTCTATTGTACGTTTTCCGGAATGACGCTTGTGTTCAGGTACTGAAACGAGTTTCTTCGCCTCCTCTTCCTCTATCTTCTTGAGGCGTTCCTGAGCCTCGGCATTCTCCTCGCCGGTGAAGAGGTCAAGAGTGAGCTGAACAGCATTAGGGTCGGAAGGAAGGTTGCGTTCACATTTGCCGCCGTAGAGCTGCAGGCGGAGTTTCAGGATATAGGCTTCAAGTTCGGCAATCTTACCGTCTTTCTGACAGAGAAGATTCACGAGATCTTCCTTCGAGAGAGACTCCAAATATGTACGCTTAGATGCTTCCATTGCCGTTTTTCTATATATCAAATATAAGTAAAATCTTTTGATTTACAATGGATAGCGTCAAGTATTTCTATAAATTTCTGCAATTATTTTTGAAGTGGTTGAACCCTTCGGACACGCCGGTAATGATGATGTTCATCGACTATTATTCCTTCTATCATCACCACCAGTTCGCGCCATTCGATGGCCTTTGTCCCCGGACCGGAAAGCCTCTGGGGGACGTGCAGTTCACCACGTTCAAGAACCTTCGTGTACAGCACCAGACCACCGGGCTCCATATGCAGGAGTTTGATCCGGCCGCGCCTCGCGTTGATGAACACATAGACACTTCCGTCAAGAGGATCTTTCCCCATCTTCGTACGGACAAGTCCGCTGAGGGTGTAAAAGCTCTTACGCATATCGGTCGGCTCCGACCAGAGCCAGTAACGAAGACTATCGTTCAGACTAAACATTGCCCAGAATGGTGCGGAGCATCTCCGTGCTGAAATTCCCAGATAGGCGCATCTCCGCTCCGGACGATGTCCTGACCTCAATCGTCATCAATTCCGTCTGTACTGATGCATGCTTTCGCCTTGACCTTCCAACCGGCATTGAGACTGCCGGCATCAGGCCGGCGCTGGACATTATCGGGATGAACTGACCTCCTTGAAGTTCCTCTTCAGACAACAGACCACGCGTGTAGTAGTATGCCGCACGGCTCAAACCCAATTCATCAATCCTTCGTTTCCGGGCAATCCCGTGCTCATCGCAGTAACGCTCTATCTCGATTACCTGCTCCTTTGATACTTTTAATACGCCTTTCATCTTGATGATTCTTTTTGATTTGGAGCAAAACTACGGAAGAGATCCACACTATGCTATACGTACTGGGCCGGACGCTTTCTGTATAACGAATATCAACAGAAAAAATATGGTTGACATCATGTCATTGACAAAGATGGGAGGACAGGTAGCACTAACCGTTACTCCCGAAGACCTTCACCATTTTGCAAATGCTCTCTTGGCGCAGTCACGCAAGGAATGGGAGGAACAAGCTGCGTCTGCTCGCAAGGAAGAATCTGAGGAAACCTTTCTTACAACAGAGGAGGTTTGCAAAATTTTCAATGTATGTCCTGCTACCCTATGGCAGTGGCATCGCACTGGCTACTTGCAACACATCAAATTTGGCAACAAGAACATGTACCCAGCCTCGTCAGTCAAAGCTATTACACACGCTCGCTCTATGAACGAAACAGTTGCTGGCTATTGTAAACGGACAAGTAAGGTGGATAAAGAGATCGCATCCTTGAACAATAATGAGAGAAAGGAGGTTGATGGAAATCATGCATGACACTACATCCATCTATGAAGAATTCTTTGGCACCAAAGAGGGAGAATGTCATTCGTTCTCCTTCTTTCGAAGACCAATCCGCAATATTGAGCCATTGCGTTGCATCGACATTCCCGACATATACCGCTATATTGTCAGACCTTACGCCAAGCAACAAACGGAAATGCTACGTTCTATCACAGACAAAGACAATGCACGGAAATACAAAGCAGAGAACTTTGATTTCTGCACATTCTCTGGCATATTCCGCTCACGCAACAAGAATGACCTCCTGTTACATTCTGAACTATTGTGTATAGACTTCGACCATGTGGCTGACATTCCTTCTCTGAAAGACAGACTGTTGCATGACGAATATTTTGAAACAGAACTGTTGTTCCGCTCACCGTCTGGAGATGGTTTGAAATGGATTGTTGCCATTGACAGAAAAGGTTGGGAGCATTGCCGTTTTTACCAAGCCGTGTACAATTACCTTGTGGCTAAAGGTTATCCCGCCCCAGATAAGTCAGGAAGCGACGTGGCACGTTCCTGTTTCATTCCGTTTGATGCGGAAGCATACATTAACCCTAAGTACAAAAAATTAAAAGATGAAAACTTTTTTACCACAAGAATGGGAGAATGTCCGTTCTGATGAAACTAAGCCAAGCGTCAACAAGGCTCAAGACATTAATACGCAAACTTCTTCATCAAACAATAATGATGAAGATACAAGACTAAAGGTGGAGCGTGTTGTTAATCTTATAGAACAAAGTAAGGTTGACATAACCATCGGTTATGACGCTTGGCTAAAGATTGGCTTTGCTCTTTCTGACGAGTTTCAAGAGACAGGAAGGGAGTTCTTCCATTGTGTCAGCAGACAAAACGGAAAGTATGACCAACGTGAGACAGACAAACAATATGACAAGTGTCTTTCGGCAAAAGGAAGCGGTGTCACCATTGCTACTTTCTTCCAACTGGCAAAAGATGCCGGTATAGACATTTCGGCTTCGAAAATCCAAAGCATAGAGAATGGTTCTTTGGATTTTTGGAATTTTGGTTCTAGCAAGAAGCGAAATGAGGGGTCGGGAAACGCAGATGGCACAACTTCGGAAATCCAAAAGTCCAAAAATCCAAAATTCCAGTCGGGTGTCGTTGGGTCAAAATGGATTTTGGATGAAGCAGAGCTGCCACATTTCCCGATAGAGATATATGATTCTCTCCCGTCATTCTTGAAAGAAGTATTGAGCAACTGTATTTCCGATGATGACCGTGACATGATGCTCATGGGGGCTTTGGCTTGTCTGTCTGCCACTCTTAATAACGTGGTTGGCGAATACGACAATGATGATTGGGCCCCTATGATATATTTCTTCGTCATGGCTGATGCTGGTATGGGCAAGGGTTCATTGAAATACTGCCGACAACTTGTAGCACCAATCCACAATGAGTTACGTGAAATCTCGGAGCGACAGATTAAGGAATACAAGGCAAGCAAAAAGGAATCGAAGCAAGGAGATGACACATCATCCTTTGAGGAAGAGCCACATCGTCGTACTCTTTTCATCCCGACAAACAGCAGTGTAGCAGCCGTCATCCAGCAGTTGGATGACAACGGAGGTATTGGTCTTATATTCGACACAGAATGTGACACACTGAGTGCCGCGCTCAAATCCGAATATGGCGATTACAGTACCATTATCCGCAAGGGCTTTCATCATGAACCCATTGATTTGAACCGCAGAAAAGATGATGAATACCGTGTGATCGAAAATCCTATGCTTGCAGTTTGTTTGTCTGGAACACCTGGGCAGCTTTACACCTTGACACCACAAGCAGAGGACGGAACGTTTTCACGAATCACTTGCTATCATATACCATTCAAGATGGAGTTCCGCAACGTGCTTGTTGAACGCACTTCATACGAACAAGGCAAGGATGTTTCATTGCGTGACAGGTTTTATCAACTGGGTATAAAGTACAAACTTATGCGTGAGGCTTTCTTTCGTGGCGGAAATTATCGTATTGTTATTCCGCAACAATTCTGTGATGAGCTCAACGCACAGTACAAGTTAATGAACCAAGAAACGGTAGAGGACATTTCACATGACATGCAGAGCGTTGTCCGTAGATTGGCATTTACCATATTCCGCATCATGATGCTGTTTACATCAATACGCTTCATGTGTGAGCAACCCAATCCATCTGCGTTTACTCCAAAGAATGACGGTCGTATTGTATTACGATGCACAAGAGAGGATTTTGTCAATGCAATGGCTATAGGTGATGTGCTTATATACCATACCGTATATTGCTATGCTCACTTTCCACGCAGCAGGGTTGCAACCAGTATAGACGGCAAGATTCTCTCCAAGAAAGACAGGATGAACATACTTTACGACACATTGCCAGAAACTTTCGACAAGTCGCAATATGTGGCTGCGTCTACAAAACTTGGCTACTCTCCGAGTACGACAAGCAAATGGATTAACAGCTATATTCTTGAAGGTCGCTTGGGGCGAAAAGGACAAAACGACTACTGCAAGGTAGCAACATATTCCCTCTGCAGTTCTGGCGTCGGATAGTATGCCGTGTTGAGTATGTAGCGGACTTTCATAAAAGTCCATGAACATAATAGGGACTTTTAGATTCACTTGCTGACGCTGTTCACTTAAAAAGTCCTTCTATTATGCTCAGGCTCCGCCCGAGACCTGTCACCAGTCATACTATAACAATGTTACAAACTCAAACAAGATTCTTATGGAAAGAAACATACCACGTGCCGCCATCCATGTAGGCACAGACAAGAAATCGTTCTCGTCCCAAGTGGGCAACGAGGCGGAACGCAGAGGTTGGGACGAGAAGCGTTACCAACTCAAAAACGCAGACATAGACAAGAACAACCATTATAACTACTCACGCAAGAGACTCAACTTTGAGATAGTCAAGGGTGGAAAGATTGTGCCTCTTGGTTCCCAGTCTGTGCCGTTGCATGAACGCTTGCAGCACAGACTTGATGAACTTGGCTTCAAGCCGTATATGGATGCCAAGCGTCCCGACCAAGTTTCAAGGAACAGTCCGAACTGCACTGTCGGCATCATCTTCAGTGGTGACCATGATGTGCTTAACAGGCTTGCCTTTGGTGAACAGAAACTCAACACATCATATCCAAATGCTGACCACAGCAAAGTTGTATTGCAAAAAGGCATCTATGACTGGGCATTGGACACCTACCGCTTTGCATGTGAGAAATGGGGAGAAGAGAATGTCATCGGCTTTGATGTGCATTGTGACGAGACAAGCATCCATGCCCATGTGCAGACCGTGCCTGTTGAACAAGTAAAGAAACGTGGGCGCATCGGAAGCAAGTACATTCACAAGGATAATCCAGAAAAGGTTCTCTCTACCAAGGAATGGAGAGCACTTCCAAAAGAAGAACGTGACAACTACACAAAATCGGAAGCGGCAAAGGGTGTTGTTGAAAGGGTCTCTTATGCCAAAGTGTGGGGAGAGCGAGCAAAGGACAAATCACAATACCTTTCCCAACTTCATACCGACTATTACAACAAGGTCGGTCATAAGTATGGCTTGGCAAGAGGTTTCTCCTATGATGAACTTTCAGAGGAAGAGAAACGGGGACGCAAGCATAAGAATAAGGTGGTACTTGAAGCGGAACGTCAGGCAAAAGTCGCTCTTGACAAAGTGGAGAAATATGCAGTGCTTGCCACAATCGACAAGAAGGAGCTGACCATTCCTTTTCTCAACATCAAGGTTCCTGTTCAAGAAGCGATGAATGCCGTAAAGAAAGAACTTGCCATCCCAATTCCTACTATTATCGGGCAAAAGGCGTGGCGTGAGGAGCGGACAACAAACATCAATGATGCTATCAAAGCTCTTGTAGCAGCCATCAATGCAGAACGTGACAAGCAGAATGAAGGTGTACGCAAGTCTGTCAACAAGACATACACTTACTATATGCAGAATCTCAATAAGCAGATAGAGGAGAACAAGTCGCTTCGTGCCGAGAATGATGCGCTAAAGACAGAAAACAACAAAGTCAAACAACGCATCTCTCAACTTGACGAGAAGGCTGTGGAGCGAGTGACTACTCAACTTGTCTATGCGAAGGAAGAACTCGCCAGTGCCAAAAGTTATAATACTACACTTATGGAAATGTACAATGATTTGAAGGCTCGTTGGAATGCCATTTGGCAAGAGCCTGAAATGACAGACGCATGGAGACGAGTGGAAGCACGTAAGGAGGAAGATGCAAAAGAAAAGGCTCGGCAAGAAGCCGAAGCCAAACGTGAAAGCATGGCTCGGCAAAATAGATACATAGGAGTGCTTGACAAGTTCATCCATGAGGGACATGAAGCTTTATCATCCTTTGCAAAAACAGACAGAGTCAACTTCAACGAGAAAGAATCGGCTTCCATATACTATGGCATTATGGCATCTGCTGTAAAGCATAATATTGGATTGGACTCTAAAGCCTGTATAGAATCGGCAGCAAAAAGGTTCTTATCTGGTATGTCGTGGAAAGGTTTTACAGACTTCAAGCAAGAATGTGTCACCAGTTGGACAAAACTATTCGCCACGAATGAAGTTCAATTCACAGACAACGCCATTGACAACTTTCTCGCTTTTGTTGACTATATGTCATGCAGTGCAGATACATATGTTTCGCTTGGTGGCTCCAATGGCTGTGCCGACCAACTTACGAATTGGGACGGAACACAGAAGGTAGGGCTTGGAAGCGTTCCACAAAAGAAAAGAAAGAGTATATCGTGTTAAAAAAAACTTGGAAACAAGGAAATTTTAAACAAAAGTGTGCAGCCATATAGAGGCGCACACTTTTGTTTGGAAAGACTAACCGATTTTCATAAACTCGAAATCGTATTTGCTACAGTTGCTCTTCTTGTAGTCGAACTGATACATACGCATATACTGCTCCTGTATCTCTTTTGCCCCATTATAGAAAGGGTCAGATGTGTATGACTGTGTAGTAACTGTAATCTCCATATCAGGAGTCAATACTTGCCCATTTGCTCTTTTGATACGCACGGGTCTTACTCTAAATACATTTCCCATAATCTTAACAGTTTAATGTTTTACTTTATGTTTTTATATGTAATATCCTTTATCAACTCTTTCAACTTCCCTGCGACGGTATTCGCATCAGCCTCTGTGTTTGGTACAAGAGAGTCTATAGTGGCTATTGTCACATAGCAGTTGTCGGTAGTGTCGATAGCGCTTGTCTTATCCGCGTGTCCGATACGCTCCAATGTCCGCTTAAGCAATTCCACGTTATTGGCTCTGTTGCCCAGCAGATTCAAATTCGGACCGTTAATGATTAATATCTTCTTCATTTTTATTTGCTGTTTATTACCTTTGCATCGAAGCAAAGAATTCTATCTTGCAAAGATAAAAAGTTTCTTTTTCTTATACAAATGGAATAATGTTATGGAATCCTTGAATGATATGTTATTAAGGCGGTAT
>OLGV01000606.1_pt1 | contig 14403 bp, 8 predicted proteins | sample 1605761 | NCBI WGS metagenome assembly OLGV01 (sample SAMN03283245) | human gut metagenome | biome: human-associated habitat; material: feces | host: Homo sapiens | place: Peru | collected 2012
CTGTACCGCCCGTAGGCCAGCATGATGCCGTAGTAGCCGACAGAGCAGTCATTGTCGTGGTCGTGCCCGCAGAAGACAGCCATCACGTCCCCGCATTCCAGCATCTTGCAGAAAAGGCCCGAGTTGAAATGCGAGGAGCAGATTGTCTCACGGTGGGTGCCGTACGCCTTGAAGTTCAGGTCTTCTCTGTACGCGTAGGCATATTCAGGGAGAGGAATATGCATGAAAGCCACGGAAGGAAGCGGCTTTCCGCCGTGTGCTGAGGTGATTGTGCCACTTGTCTTGCCGTACCATTCCACCTGGTCAGAATGGGCGTAGTCGTAGTCATAGCTCTTGATGGCTTTCTTGGAAAGCGGCGATTCGCTTCCGGTATCGAAGCACCATACGACAGAGGCGGTCGTGTCCGCTGAGTGAGACTTTACCTCAAGGAAATAATTGCCTTCTCCGTGCAGACCCGGGGTGTCTCCGGCGACGCAAAGCGGTCTGGTCATCGCATCTTTCAAAAGTGCGGCGTTGGTCTGGTCAAACTCCTTGTCATGGTTGCCGAAGACGATCCCGTAAGGCACACCGAATTTGTCAAGTGTGTCAAGAAGGATCCTGTAGTTCTCAAGAGCAGGCTTGGCATAGACTTGGTCGCCTGTCAGCATGATCAGGTCTGGCTTTTCCGCTGTGATGGCGTTCCTGATGTTCTCCCAGACAAGCGGAGTTGTCTCATTGGAAGGAATCAGATGAGTGTCAGTGAATTGAAGAATCTTGAATTCTCCATCCGAACCGAATCTGAGTGTCGGCTTCAACGGTTTCTTAGCGGAAGTCGAAACACAGACAGCGATTGCCATCAATGCGGAAATCAGTTTTTTAATATTCATGATCAATTATTTGGTCGTTGTTTCTCCTATAATTCTGACTGGTCCTATAAGTCCGGCAGGGAGCAGCGGCTCCTCAGGCTTGAAGAACTCCATCTGGGTGTAGGTGATCTTCTTCGTCACACCCGGCTGGACATCGCCCACGAGGCGGTTGTGCCACATATTGATGACCTTGACCTCGATGGTGTTTTCTCCGTTCCTCACTGCCTTGGTGATGTCAACCTTGAACGGGGCGTTCCAGAACACTCCCAGATTCTTTCCGTTCACGGTCACTTCCGCCAGATCTTTCACATCACCTAAATCCAGAATGACGGAATCCTTGCATCGAATTTCCTTCTTTTTTAACTTGAATATGTTCGAATATGTCACCGCTCCGGAGAAGTACTTGATTCCCGGCTCGGAACTCTCGGTCAAGGATGCGAGTTGATTGAAAGTGGCGGTTTCCGGCGCTCCGCGTCCCTGCTGGAACCTGACTGACCAAGGAGTGTTTATCTCCACCATCGTCTCTTCGCCTGTCTTCGGCAGTTCAACTTTCGCAACATCCGTGTCTTCCGTGAATATGACGAAAACGGACCGGTGCTGCGTCAGGTTCATCCTTACGTTGGTCCTGCCGTCAGCCATCTCATAGCTTACAGGCTCGGTGGAAGCGTCGTCGGCATTCCAGATGACCGGCTTCTTGCCTGTGGTCCTGAACGAGGCCGTGATGTCTTTCGTGTCCTTTGAAAGGTTTGTCACCCAATAGATTTCGCCATCAGAAATGCTTCTGTGGACGAACTTGATGTCCTTGTTGTTTCCGCTTGCTATGCTGAAATCCGGCTTGAGATTTATAGAGGAAAGGACTTTTTCCGCAGGCACTCCTGCGGTGACATTCTTGCGGCCAGTGTTCCAGATGTCGTTCACAAGAGCCTTGAACTCTTCCTCCGTGCCAGTGTTGCCGGCGAGTTTCTGAGGTTTCGCTCCGCAGATCACGACTCCGGCGTCGGCGAACTCCTTAATCTTGCGCAGGATGTCAATCGAGATATGCTTCACGTTGGCGTCGAGCATCAGTACCTTGTACTTCATGCCGCTCGGAACGGTAAGAAGTCCGTTCTCGGCCTTGGCCAGATCACGGATCACGGACGGGCTGAAATAGTCGTAGTTGTAGCCGTAAGGAAGGGCCGGGACTTTCTTGAGCATTATTCCCGTTGCGTTGTTGTCCTCACCGTAGTAGTAGGCGACATCGGCCACGAAACGGCCTTGCTGAAGCATATAACAGCTGCGGGACAGATAATCCGTCCACGACTTCGCCTGGTCGGCCCAGGTCTGGTGACGGTCGAACCATTGGCCGTATTTTCCGAGACCGAGTCCCGGGACCTTGTCGTCAACCGGCTGGTGAGGTGATGTGTGGATCACGAATCGGTTCAGTCCGGCGGCCATCGCTGCATCGGCTGTTGGTTTGAGCACGGCAGGGGAGAAGACCCAGGCCCCGTCCCTGTAGCCGTCGGATGTGAACGACTCCGCGGCGGCGATGTTCTGGCCGTAGATGTGAGCCACGGAGGCGGATTCGCGCACGTCGGCCTCGAAACGAGGATTGAATATTTTCCCGTTCTTGTAGTCCATCCAGAAGGCTGACATCGGAATCTCGGCGTACCTCTTGCAGTCCATTCCGTCGGAGAGGTTGGCGCGGTAGTTCTCGTGGCTTTCCGTGTATCGCTTCATTCCGTAAGGCTTCAGGATCTCGTTCTGGAGGTCGTAGTGATATTCGGAGATCATGTCTCCGATCGTCCTTCTCCAGTCGAACAGGAAACGCTCGGTCTCCTCGGTGTTGTTCAGAACCATTCCTGTCAGTGCTGGCATCCAGCGGAGAAGATCGTAGCCTTTTCTGGCCTTGAACTCTTCGAACATATTCCCGGTCCACGTCTGCGCTCCCGCCTCGTAGCTGTCTGTGAGGAGATATTCAATGCCACCCTTGCCGAGCTTTCCGCCGGAGGCATCGGCATAGGTCTGGAGGTAGTTGTGGAAATATTCAGTGATGGCCTTCGGGTCGAGTTTGTCCACTTCAAGGCCGGTGGCTTCCGGTGAGGCAGGGTGGTTGGTCTTGCCGGTCAGGCTGTAGCCGAAACGGAATATTCTCCAGTTGCCTTCCGGAGCGTTCCAGGTGAGGGTTCCGTCCTTGACGTAAGGTGTGAGATCGACCACATCCTCAAGTCTGGCCGCCTCACTGCTGTATGGAGTGTCCTCCATCCAGAGCAGACGGTAGAAGCTGTTTCCGGCCTTGTCGCCCGCAAGCTGGATCCTGGTGACGGTGGAGAGGGCGAACTGGGCGACTCCAAACTCGCAGTCTTTCTTCCCTTTATTGTCTTTAAGGCTGAGCCTGAAATATTTGGCTGTGGTGGCCGGGATCGCGTAGGTCCTTTGCGCCGTGGCCTGATAGGAAAGATTGATGCTCTTGAAATTGATTCCGTCGTCGCTGTACTGGAGTTCCTTTGTGTGGACGTAAGGATTTGTGTCCTTCCTGAGCTCGGAGACCACAACGGCCTTGATGGTCTGAGGCTCGGCGAACTCGTACTGGATCCAGCACTTGCCGTTCTTGTCGGCTTTCACGTCGAGGTAATCTCCTACGCTGTCGCCGGTGATCCTTTCGAGCATTTCCTCGCCTGTGGCATCGCAACCGCTTGAAGTGATTACAGGATGCAACTCTTTGAGGTTGATGTCCTTGTCACTGAGCTGCACTCCGACAACGGCAATGTCCCTGTAGAACTTTTTCCTGAGGAAAACCTGAGATACTCCGTCGAACGAGCCGGTGAAATCCATAAACGGTCCGGTGATGTCGAAGCCCTCCGGGAGTTTCAGGCTGACAGGCTGTCCGCCCTTGATCTCGACCTGTCTCCAGACGAGTTTCTTCATAGCGTCCTCGTCCTTGACCCACGGGCCGCCGGTCTCGCTCCAGCCTGGGGAACTTGCGATGGTCATCTCCATGTCAAGGCTGTCCGCGAGGTTGATGGCGTACTTGAAAGCGTCCTTCCATTCCGGGGTCATATAGATGAGCCTCTTGTCCACAATCTGCGGGGTCTCAAGGCCGGCGTCGAAGTTGTGGAATCCCACGATTCCGGTCTTCTGCATCCACAGAAGGTCTTTCTTGATTCCGTCCTTGGTGATGTTTCCGTTCATCCAGTGCCACCACACCCTCGGGCGGGCGGACTTCGGCGGATTCTGGAACTCCTTGTAGAGATCCTGCCCGGTCGCTGAGCCTGTCGAAGCGCCGGCGGCCACATTTTCTTTACTATGCGCGAAAGCCGCGACCGACAATGTCAGCGCGGCGATCGCAGCAGCAATATTCCGTGATTCCTTAATCATAGATGCTGTTGTTCTTCAAATATTTATAAAATACTACTGTGCAAATATTTATAAAATACTACTGTGCGAGCAGTTCCTTTACGATAGTCGAGATCAAACGGCCGTCAGCCTGTCCTGCCAACTTCTTGGTCGCCGCTCCCATAACCTTGCCCATATCTTTAGGACCGGTCGCTCCGACCTCGGCGACAACCTCTTTAAGAATATTCCTGACCTCGTCCTCGGAAAGTGCCTTCGGCAGGTAGGCTTCCATCACCTTCATCTCGGCGAGTTCTTTCTCGGCGAGTTCCGGACGGTTGCCCTGGGTGTAGAGCTCAGCGGACTCCTTGCGCTGCTTCACGAGCTTCTGGATGATTTTCAGCACGTCAGCGTCTGAGAGTTCGTGTTCCGTTCCTGATGTCTTCGCGAGGAGAATCTCTGACTTGATGCCTCTTGTCGCGTTAAGGCGAGACTCATCGTGGGCCTTCATCGCCTCCATTATGTCCTTCTGGATCTGTTGTTCGAGTGCCATAGTAAAATGTGTTTTTAATGTTCGTTCTACAAATTTACACATTTTACCACCAATTATGTAATCCTTAAAGAATAACTTGGCTATCTTTGAATGTCTTTTCGGTCTATATGTCTTTTCCCATCAGCCATGTGCCACCGGCACACTCCTACCTCCCAAAGGCATCATCCTCTAAAATACCGCCAAATCTTTACCAAGATTATTTCACCTCAAAGAACATTTCAAACTATTCAAAGCAGCATCTTATTTATTAACGCTTACTACTATGTTTGCGAAGTTTCCTGGAAGCCCTTTTACTCTGTTTTTTGGCAAATTACTTTTCAATTTCCTAAATTTGGCAAAAATTTGATTTTATGAGACAGATAAGCACAGAAAAAGCCCCAGCGGCCATCGGCCCGTACAGCCAGGCCATCGAGCATAACGGTTTCATCTTCGTTTCCGGCCAGCTTCCTATCGATCCTGCCACCGGTGCGTTCCCGGAAGGGGGAGTGGAGGCCCAGACCCGTCAGTCCCTGACCAATCTCAAGTCAATCCTCGAGCAGGCTGGCTCCGACCTCAACAAAGTCCTGAAGACCACCGTATTCCTCGCTGACATGAATGATTTCGCCGCGATGAACGGAATCTATTCCGAGTTCTTCAAAGCCCCGTTCCCGGCCCGCTGCGCCTTCGCCGTCAAGACCCTCCCGAAAGGAGCCCTCGTCGAGATCGAGTGCATCGCCGCCGCGGAGTAGCTTCGCTGGTTCCAATGAATAGGATTACCGTCTCTCTCAACGATGGACTCGAGTGCATCGCCGCCGCAGAGTAGCTTCGCTGGTTCCAATGAATAGGATTACCGTCTCTCTCAACGAGGGACTCGAGTGCATCGCCGCCGCGGAGTAGCTTCGCTGGAGCGCACAGCCTTTCATCGAGCCAAGATCGCAGATTTGGATTATTATTTCAAGCTGAGACATCACAGTCCAAACGAGCTTTTTCGGAGGGCTTGGCAGATAATGTATTGATTATTAATTAAAAAGGCTTTCTCGTGGTTTTTAAATGATAACCACGAGAAAGTTTATTTTGCACATTATCAAGTATTTAGGTGCCAAGGCGATTCTGGATAATGTGCAGGAACTTCATCGCGTGGCATTGCCTGACACCACATTGGCTGACAAGTTCGTCTAAATATTCCACTAACTTTCCTAATGGGAGATTGATCACCTCGCCGATTGATTTGAACCTGTTGTCCCTGGCCAGATAGTCCGCCATTTTCCGGTATGCCTGACCGGAATGCGGGTCAAAAGGCTCGCTGATCTCGTATTCACTTCCAGTGTTGCTGGCGAATGCTATAAGCATCTTGTCGTAATCGCCATAAAAACTGATGGCCTGGCGGAAATCAACGATTGCATATTCATTGATTATCAGGTCCACCAGTTGTTGTTTTTCTTTTATTGCAAGCGAGTCGAAGAGGTTGTCAAGCACTTCGTATGTCAAAGGTCTTTCGGTCGCATGCAGGTACTTCACTTTGGCCACCGCTCTCCTCAGCCTTCTTGATGCAATGCCTAAATTGACCTTCTCTGAATATGGGTGGTCAGAGTCCGAATATGCCAGAAAGTTCCATCGCCACTCCTCGGCTTTCCCGCAGATGTGATCTTCGACCGGGTTGTTGTTGACGTAAGCCAAAGCTGTCCTAATGGCTTTGTCTCCTTTCTTCAGCGACACACCGTAGCTATCGAACAGCACTCCGGAAAGCCCATACCTGCGGTTGTATGATTTGCAGAAGTACGACATCAGATCCTTGATGAACAGTCTTATAGATTCTTTGTCATCTGTGTCCAGCAGAATGTGAACATGATTGTACATCAGGCATAGTGCCAACACCTTGACACCATGCCGTCGGGCGATAATACAAAATGATGTGATGAAAAACAGTGAATCTTTGACGTTGTAGAACACAACGAATCCATTCCGTGCCCTTTGGAATATGTGTGCCACAGTGTTTCCCTGATGGCTCCCGCACCTCGACCCTATCATAGTCATTAGTTTAGTAAGTGTTTAAATTTGATTCGCCGCTTGTTGGAATCTGTTTAGATTGTTTTCTTAGAAGAGTTTTCCTCACAAAGAACATTTCTAACAAATCAACCTTTAATCATTTACAATATAGACAATTCTGCACTGACTCCAAAATATTTTTGTGGTGCACTGGATATTTTTGTGATGCCCGGGCTTGGGCACTGGCCGTTGCACTAGCTGCACGTGAGAACTGGATGGGTGAGGTTGGCAGATAATGTGTTGATTTCCAATTGATAGAACTATTTCGTGGTATGGTTTCTTACACCACGAAATAGCCCTTTTGCTTAATATTCAATTAGTGGAGTGCCACGGCTGCTTTTTACTACTTCGCTTCCCTGAAAGTAGAGCGGGCTTGAGGTGATGATCCGGAGGACGATTGAGGCTGAATTAGTGATACAGTTGAGAGTCAAGGGTTGAAGTTGAAGTGAGTGTTGAAGTGGAGGCTGAGTGTGCCCTGAACGCTCGTGGCAGATAACATCTTGATTGTCAGAGAAAAGAAATGTCTCGTGGTTCATAAAATTGGACCACGAGATACCTTTTGATGCTCATTATTAGTTGGTTAGGTGCCACGAGAAGAATTCGAGCAGCCGCGCAACGTCAGATGTCGATGTGCCAAGTTCGTGGCTGTGCATCGGCTAAAACAGGCTAAAGCTCCACAGCGTTCAGCTGGGCGAGGGCTTGGTGATAGTCACGCTCGGCTGAAAGGGTCTGCTCCAGGGCTTCATAGTACTGGTCGGTCTCGACGAGATATTCAATCATAGAGATCTCGCCTCGGGACTGGGCTGTCAGCAGGTAGTCACGGCTGTCGGTCTCGCTTAGGGAGGCGCGCATCAGTTCGGAGTTCTCCTTGAGGCTGGCGGCGCGGTTGTACTGGACCAGAAGGTCGAAATAGAACTGCTGCTCTGCGGCAGCCTTGCGGGATTCTGCGGCGGCGATCTTCGCGCGGGACTGCTTCACTTTGTTGGCGTTGCTCCACAGAGGAATATTCACACCCACTGTCACGCCTCGAAACTTGTCTGATGTCGTGAGCTCGCTCATATAGCCGACGGTTAGTTCAGGTACCCAGGCAGTCTTGTCGATGGACAACTGTTTTTTGCCTACAGTAACCTCCTGACGGACATATTGCAGGACTGGATTTTTCTGCGACGCCGACTCGTACCACGAATCGAAATCGGATGGCAAGTTGTCTGAAAGGCCGTAGGCGGAATCTTCAAGAGCGATGTCGTTCCCACCGTTGAGGCTCTTCAGTTTCGCCAGCAGGGTCTGACGCTCAACTTCTACTTGTGAGATCTGGCCACGTACGCTTGTCAGATGCACCTTGGCCTTGTTGAGGTCGAGGACATTGGCTCCACCGGCTTCCAGCCTTTTCTCAAAAGACGACACGAGAGTCTGTGCCTGTGCCAGATGAGTGTCCAGTTCGGCTTTAAGGGCGTTGTAGTAGATGAGATCGATGCAGGCTTGCTTGGCTTCGAGTAGCACGTTGAGCCTCTCGGCTTTGTATTGCAGTGTGGCAAGTTCGTTCTGTCCGGCTACTTGTCTGGATTTCATACCGGTCAGAGTGGCTGCATCGAACGCTTGGGTAACGCGGAAGTCACGTCTGTTGCCGATGCCGTCGGCTCCCCACAGGTAGTTGAACTCGAACTCGGGGTTCTCTAATATCGCGCCGGAACGGTTCTCCAGTTTCTCAGCTTCCACGTCGGCTGCCGCCGCTTTCAGTTGAGGGTTGTTTTCCTCGATTTGCCGGAGGACGGCTTCTGTGGAGGTCTGTGCGTAGACCGCAAAGGTGCTTCCTGCACAGATATAAATAGTTAATAATAACTTATTAATATTACGGTGTTTCATATTAAAATATTACTATAATTCTTGTTGTTTTGGTTGGCTCGCTGTGGCGGGTTCAGCGACCAATTGAGTGTGTGACGATGATTTTTCATCAGCCATGTTTCTTGGACTTGGAGTTGATGAGATAGATCACCGGCACGACGAACCCGTTCAGCAGGGTGGAGGAGAATAGTCCGCCGAGGATCACCTTAGCCATAGGGGACTGGATCTCGTTGCCCGGCAGGTCGCCACCGAGTGCCAGCGGAAGCAGGGCAAGAGCCGAGGTGATGGCTGTCATAAGAATCGGGTTCAATCTGTCCAGCGAACCGATCATCACGGCCTCTTCACGTGAATGCCCCTGCGAAGCGAGCACATTGTAGCGGTCGATCAGCAGCATGCCGTTGCGGGTCGCGATGCCGAACAGCGAGATGAAGCCGATGATGGCCGGAATGCTCAGGATCCCGTCGGTGAAGAATATGGCGAATACCCCTCCGATGAGCGCCAGCGGCAGATTCAGCAGAACCACGAGCGACTGCGAGATGTTCTTGAACTCGCCGTACAGAAGCATAAAGATGATGAATATACTGAATATGCTCACGAGGGCTATGGTCTTGGATGCCCTTTCCTCGCTCTCGAACTGTCCACCGTATTCAATATGGTAACCATCAGGGAGTTCGATGTTCTCGGCTATCTTCTCTCGGATGGCTCCGACGGCCTTGGCGAGTTCTCCACCGGTGGCGTTGCAGGAAACGACCAGCTTACGGCTGACGTTCTCGCGGTTGATAGTGTTCGGTCCGGCTGATGACTTGATGTCGGCCACATAGGACAGTGGAACCTTCTTGCCGTCACCGGTGTCTATGGTCAGATCGGAAATCCTCTCGATGCTTGAGCGTGCATCATCATTGACTTTCAACGTGAGGTCGAACGAGCGGTTGCCCTCATAGACTGTCGAAACGACTTCGCCTTCCATCATCACCCTCACTACTTCGGCGAACTCCGGCAGGGATATTCCGTAACGGGCAAGCATCTCGCGCTTCGGGGTGATGTTCAGCTCCGGCCTTTCGACCTGCTGCTCCACATTGATGTCGGCGATGCCCTCCACACCAGAGATTGATGTCTTGATCTTCTGTCCGATCTCGTACATCTTGTTGAGATCCGAGCCGAACAACTTTATGGCGATGTTGGCCTTTGTTCCGGAGAGCATCGCATCGATTCTGTGAGAGATAGGACCTCCGATCTCAATGTTCACTCCAGGAAGCACGGCTAATTTCTGACGTACCTCTTCGGTCAACTGCTTTCTGGTTTTCTTACCAAGCTCGAACGGGCATTCAAACTCAGAGCTGTTCACTCCGAATGCGTGTTCATCGAGTTCCGCCCGGCCTGTCTTACGACCCACGGTCTTGATCTCCGGGATGCTGAGCAGGAGCTCCTCCGCCGTGCGGCCCATACGGTCAGACTCCTCCAAGGATATTCCAGGAACAGTGCTGATGGAGATTGTGAACGAGCCTTCGTTGAAGGCCGGGAGGAAGCTTCCGCCGAGGGTGAAGAACATCACCACAGCAGCCGCAAGCAGCGCTCCGACGCCGAAGAGTAAACTCTTTTTGTGTCCTACAGACCAGTTGAGGGCCTTTTCATAGTACTTCTTGAGCCAGCGTACCAGAGTCGGTTCCTTGCCGGTCTTGTCGCTGTTCTGTGAGCCGAGAAGGAATGAGCTAAGGACAGGTGTGACAGTCAGTGCCACAAGCGTGGATGCCATCAGGGAGATGATGAACGTGATTCCCAGCGGCTTGAGCATCCTTCCTTCCATTCCGGAGAGGAAGAAGAGAGGCAGGAAGCTCGCGATGATGATGAGCGTTGAGTTAAGCATCGGCATACGGACCTCTTTCGAGGCCTCGTAAACAACTTTGATTACGCTCTCCCGCTCATTTTCAGGTTTTTCTCGGTTCTGCCGCAATCGCTTGAACACATTCTCCACGTCCACAATCGAGTCGTCCACAAGCGAACCTATGGCGATGGCGATTCCGCCGAGGCTCATCGTGTTGATCGTCAGTCCCATCCAACGGATCGCCAGCAAAGAGAAGACGATGGAAAGCGGGATTGAGATGAGGGAGATGATGGTGGTGCGCCAGTTCATCAGGAATATGAACAGCACGATTATCACGAATATCGCACCCTCGATCAAGGACTTCTTCACGTTGTCGATCGAACTGTCGATGAACCTGGACTGGCGGAAAATCTGTGAGTTGATCTTAACGTCAGCCGGGAGGTTCGCCTTGAGCTCGCCAAGTGCGTTGTCAAGCCTTCCGGTGAGAGCCAAAGTGTTGGTGTTCGGCTGTTTGGTCACGGTCAGCAGCACGGCAGGCTTGCCGTCGTTGGAGGCCACGCCGAGAACCGGAGTCTTGGGGCCGATACGCACGTCAGCGATTGCGTCCAATGTGATCGGCAAACCGTTTTCCGAGGTCTTCACCACAGCCTTTTTCAGTTCGTCTATGTCGTTGGTGGACAGGAGGCCACGGACGATATATTCATTGCCATATTCATAGAGAGTGCCGCCGGAGGCGTTCTGGTTCATTCCTTTGACGGCGTAGATGACCTCGTCCATCGAGACTCCGTGACGGCGCATCTTGCCTGGGTCCATCAGGATCTGATATTCCTTGATGTCTCCGCCCATCACCGCGACTTGGGCAACGCCGCCGGTCGAGAGGAGTCTTGGCCTGATCGTCCAGTCGGCGATCGTGCGAAGGTCCTGCATAGAGGTTGTGTCGGCGGTCAGGCCGATGATCATCAGCTCGCCGAGGATTGAGGCCTGAGGTCCGAGAGTCGGGTTGCCGACATTCTCTGGAAGGTCAGCACCGACCATCGCTATTTTCTCGGAGACGATCTGGCGGGCTTTGTAAATGTCTGTTCCCCAGTCGAATTCGATGTTGACGATAGAGAATCCGGTTGCGGATGACGAGCGTACGCGGCGCACGTTTGTCGCACCGTTGACGGCGGTCTCGATAGGGAAAGTGACGAGTCTTTCGACCTCTTCCGGAGCCATCCCTTCTGCTTCCGTCATCACGACCACAGTCGGCGCGTTCAGATCCGGGAACACATCGACTTCAGTGTGCATTGTTGAATATATCCCCGCTACGAGGCAGAGTGCGGCGATCACAAGGATCACCATTCGGTTGTTGAGTGAGAACCGGATGATTCCGTTCAACAGTCCGTTTTCGTGTTTGAGCTGTTCCATAGGCCTAATGACTGTGTGTGTGACCTGCCGGAACGGCTGTTACGGAAGCGAGTTTCACCTGGATGGCACCTGTGGCCACAACAACATCGCCTTCGTTCAATCCGCTCTTTATCAGGACTCTCTGCCCGTCAGACTGTCCGAGTTTGACCTCGCGTTTGAGGAAGCCGGTCTCGTCATTCTGCACGAAAACGTAGTAAACTCCCTGATCCTCGACCACCGCTCCGACCGGAACGCTTATGGCCCTTGAGGACGAGGATGATTTCAGATAGACATTCACATAGGATCCCGCAATAAGGTCTCCCTTGTTGTCGAACTCGAATGTCACAGGAATATAATAGTCTCCGTCAGAGGCCTTTCCGTAGCCGACCAACCGGCCGTTCAAAGCCTTCATATTGTAGGTCTCGTCGCTGTAGGATGTTGAGAAGTTGGCGTCCTTGATTCCGCTGATGAGTCCGTAGTATTTCTCGGAGACATCGGCGCGGAGCCTCAACCTTCTGTTCTGGCTGACAACCGCGATCGGGGTTCCGGTCTCGACATAGTCCCCCTGGTTGACGTTGAGTTTCTTGATGAATCCGCCAAGCGGGGAAGTGACGCTGACGTTACCATCCTTGGATGTGCCGGAAGCCAGCGCATCGTACTCTGCCTTGGCCTGTTCGTATGCCAGTTTGCTTTGATCCAAATGGCTTTCGCTGACAATGTTGTCCTTGCTCAGTTGAATGTCTCGTTCATATTCTTTCTTCGCTGCCTCGTATGTGGCTTTTACCTTAGCAAGCTGGTCTCCGCCACCGAGTTCCTTGGATGAGATTGTCGCGATCAGCGAGCCTTTACCTACGGCCGAGCCCTCTGCCAGTTTCCCGAAGCTGACGACTCCGGAACTTTTCGCCACTACGGTCATCTCGTCTCCCATAGCGGATAGAATCTGTCCGCTTGTGTGGATCACCTCATTGAAATCACCCACGGCTACAGTGTCGGTCGTGATTCCGAATGTTTTCTGGCGCTCAAGGCTCACCTCGATCTCGCCATCGTGCCCGTGACCGTCCTCGTGCCCGTCAGCCTCACCGTGGCTGTGTTCGTGTTCGTGGTTATGCCCCTTGCAGGTCTCGCCACTATGGTTATGCCCGTGCTCGTGCTCCTCGTGAGCCTCAGCCTCGTGATCGTGATTGTGATCCCCGTGATTTGAATGGTTACCGCACCCTGCCAAAATAGCGCAGAATGCCATCAACGTTATTATCGTTTTCTTCATTTTAAGTGAATATATGTTTTTAAGTGAATATTTGAGTTATAAATATCCTAAAATTATTGAATAGGCTGATTCCGCCTCTCTCTATTCATTGTACGCGTCCCGACCTGTTAATTAGCATTATTGCCTCCGTTTGACGCTTATCACATCGCACGGATGGTCATTCCGTAAAAATGGCTGTTTCCCGTACTGTGTTGATAATCAGTATATTCGTAAGTCCTGCCCTCCGATTTAGCCGGGCAGGGATTTGCAACCGGTTAACATTCAGTAATTTGCGCTTATCGCACTTGATGCGGAACTAAGATGGTGGACTGAATGTTACGCAGCGACGGGCGGGGCGTTGGGAGCCATTGAAGAGACCAATGGCGGTGCGATAGATGGTATGAGATCCCCGGAAGCATATTCATAAGCGGTGCTTTCGGAGGTGATGGTCAGTAGGTTGGAGAGAATGGCAAGGATCGGGAATATGTCGCCGGCGTCAATGCCAAAATCTTGATTGTCAATGTGCAGCCTTTCCGACGGGCAGTACTGCTTGTGCGCCACGCAGTGGCTTTCGTCCTGGTTGTGGTTGGTGTCCGGATGGTGCGTGTGCTCGTCATCGCAGCACCCGTCCATCCCGCAGACTTCCTCCACAATGCAGATCATTGTCTGATGGTGATGATGCGGCAGCACAGTCGCCAGCGTCATCATCATCATCGCCAGAAAGATCGGCACTATGGACAATTTCCTCAACATAAAGTCTTTCAGACAATCCGAGTGCGAATTTAGCAATTATTTCTGAATATGTGAAATTGTGAGATGGTGGCCGTCAATATATTGGCTGCGGATAATTAATGAATATGTAAGTTTAACTGGTAATAATCCCCTTTGGGTGACTTTGGCTCCCGAAGAGGGAGGTAACCCGCTTTCGCGGGGAGGATCACCCGAAGGGGATTATTGCAGTTGGTCCCTATTCTAATTCCTAAAAATATGATTACTTAAGAATATAGGTAATTGGAGCGTAGCGACCGAAGGGGATTCGGGGAATCCTTTCCCCGTGCCCCACCGGGGCTGTCCCGTAGGGACTGGGGGTTGGATGAATCGTGCGCGAAGCGCGTAGCGACCGAAGGGGATTCGGGGAATCCTTTCCCCGTGCCCCACCGGGGCTGTCCCGTAGGGACTGGGGGTTGGATGAATCGTGCGCGAAGCGCGTAGCGACCGAAGGGGATTCGGGGAATCCTTTCCCCGTGCCCCACCGGGGCTGTCCCGTAGGGACTGGGGGTTGGATGAATCGTGCGCGAAGCGCGTAGCGACCGAAGGGGATTCGGGGAATCCTTTCCCCGTGCCCCACCGGGGCTGTCCCGTAGGGACTGGGGGTTGG
>OLGV01000607.1_pt1 | contig 14390 bp, 8 predicted proteins | sample 1605761 | NCBI WGS metagenome assembly OLGV01 (sample SAMN03283245) | human gut metagenome | biome: human-associated habitat; material: feces | host: Homo sapiens | place: Peru | collected 2012
CACTCGTTTTCGGGGCGGCGCACTGCGCCATGCAAAATTCCCGAAAACTTCGTACAAAGTGCAGCTGCTCGACACTCTAAAACACGCCGCCTGTGTAAACCTTAACCGTGGACGGCGGCGTGGCCTCATTTTTCTATAAGACAAAGTACTTGTTCCCTTTAAGCAAAACGCTAGCGTTTTGTCGGGCGAGGGAAGTTCCCTCGCACTCCCTGTAGTCCTTTAAGAAATATAAATTGAACCTTTCAAAATTCGTCCTTTATCTCTTCGCGGATTTTGTCCAGAGCCTTTTTTTCGATGCGGGAAACGTAGCTTCTGGATATGCCGAATTTTTTGGCTACCTCTTTTTGCGTAAGCTCGGGGCCTCCGCCGATGCCGTAGCGAAGCACGAGGATTTGATATTCCCTTGGGGATAAAACTTTTCTTATGACTTCCATTATTTTTTCTATTTGCAGCTTGGTTTCGACGGCCGCAATTACGTTTTCGTCGTTTTCGGCAAGAAGGTCCAAAAGGGTGAGTTCGCCGCCGTCCTTGTCGGTTCCAACGGCGTCGGAGAGGGAAACGTTGCCGAGGTGCTTTTTGCCGGCGCGGAGCATCATCAGAATTTCGTTTTCGATACATCTTGCCGCATAGGTCGCAAGGCCCGCTCCGTGCTGCGGATTGAAGGTGGAAACCGCTTTTATAAGGCCTATGCTTCCGACGGAGATAAGCTCGTCGGTGTCGGGGTAGTTCTGATATTTTTTGGCAATGTGCGCCACGAGTCGCAGGTTGTGTTTTATGAGAATCTCCGTGGCTTCCTTGTCGCCCGAAAGGCTTTTTTGAATGTATTCGGCTTCTTTTTCCGCGGAAAGAGGCATCGGAAAGCCCGAATTTACGCTTACGAACGACCCGAAAAGCATCAGGTCTTTGAACATGCCAACCAAACTTTGAATCATTTTTCCCTCCGAACGTGATACAATATATTCCGTTTTTCGACAAATTTTGTATGTCCCGAAAAAAATGCTTTACAATTTGATTTTTGATGTTATAATAGGTTTGCGAGTTAGCCGGACGGTCGCATCGGTTTCGATGAGGAAAGTCCGAGCATCACAGGGCAAGAATGCAGGCTAACGGCCTGCGAAGGCGACTTCAGGGATAGTGCAACAGAAATATACCGCACCGACCTTCGGGAATGACGACGACTTTATAAGCATTTATATCCGTCGTCTATGGTGTAAGGGTGGAACGGCGAGGTAAGAGCTCACCGGCGGCTTGGCGACAAGTCGGCCATGTAAACCCCATTCGATGCAAGAGAAGTCAGACGTAGGGCGGCCCGCCCGTCTGCAAAATCGCTTGAACGCGCAGGTAACTGCGCGTCTAGACAGATGACCGTTCAAGACAGAACTCGGCTTACAGACTAATCTCGCCGCGGTGCAGGATTTTTCCTGCGCCGTGTTTTTTTGCCGTATAAAAAACTGCGGCGTAGTCAAAAATCATAGTTATGATTTGGGCTATACTTATTGTTATTTTGGTTTTGATATTCGGCGTGGTGGTGCGCTATTCGAGAAGGCTGCTTTACGGCGGCAATTTTTTGTATAATTTTTCGGATGAAAAATTCGCCGTTAAGGTCAGAAGGTTTTTGTCGGCCATGCCTGCGCCCGAAAACGGCGGGGCGGGAGTTTCGGTTGAGGAGATAAGAAAACCGATCGAAAAAGCGTACAAAATTTTGACAAAAAGGTCAAGAAGGGCGAAAAGCTGTTCGAGTACGAAAAGTGGCTTTACGAGAACCATTTCAAAATCACCGAAGCGCTCGAACAAAATTACGACGAATTTTCGTCGCTTCCGCACTCGGGCGGCGCGCCGCGCGTGGTGCTGCTGTGCAAAAAGGTGCTGGGGTATTCGGGCGGCGTACTCAAAAAGGAACAGGTGGAGCGCGCTTTTTCGGAAGCTGACAGATTGCAAGGCTTCGGATACGACGAAATTCTGGCCGCAAAGGCGGCGTTTTCTTATGCGATTTTGCTTCGGATTGCCGAAGTTTCGGAAAAATGCGTCAAATATCACAGATTTTTCGTTTATGCGCTCAATCTGAAAAACATAGTAAAGCGCTACGCAAACGACAACGTTTACGTTTACTACGTTTTGAAAAGGAACTCCGTTTTGTCGGAAAAGCTGAAACATTATATGGACAAACACGGCCTCAGCTACGACGACGTCGATTACGCTTTTTCGAACGTTTTGGTGGAAAATTCGGTGATAACGGAAAACCTCGTTCGTTCGCTTTTGACACTTGAGGAAACGGTTTTTGATTTGAAAGAGGTTTATTCGCCTGCAAAAATTTTGGAGAAAAGCCGTTCGTTTGCGGTTACCGACGACGAGGGAAAGGATTACCTTTTGAAAAAGTTTTCCGCGTGCGCAACAAAGCTGAACGTTTCGGAAACGGACTTTGCCGAAAAGCTTCTGAAAGCGGAAGCGGACGGCGTGGCAAGCGTTCCGCATCTGGTGGAGCTGCCGCCTAAAAAGCTCGAAAAAACCCTGAAAACGGGGAAGCTTTCGGACGTAAACGAAAAAGCTCCGTTTGCGGTCGCGCTTTCGTTTTTCGTGATTTTTCAGTCGTTTTTCGCCGCCGCGGTGAGCGTGGTGGCGGCGCTGTCCGGCGCGCCCGCAAAATTATGGATTGCGTGTGCCTTGCTGTCGGCTTTTGCCACGGTGAAGCAAAGTTACGATTTGGCAATACGGGTGTCCCGGCTGTTTTTTGACAAAAAGCGTATTCTTCGCGTTTCGGAGGACGCGGACGTTAAGCTTGGAAAAACCGTTGTTGTGGTGCCTGCGTACGTTTCGTCCGAAAAGGCCGCGGAGCGGCTGGCGAAACACGTGAACGCGCTGGCGGCCGCCGAGCGCGCCGACGGCGTTGATTTTTTGCTGCTTTGCGACTTTGCTATGAGCAGCGAAGAGCGGACGGAAACCGACGAGAACATCGAAAGGGTACTCATAGAAAATTTGCGTGGAGTGGGGCTTGCCGTCAGAAAGCGCGTATATTCGGACGGAAAATGGCGCGCGAGGGAGCGGAAGCGCGGCGCGCTCGAGGATCTGCATCGCTACTACGAGGAAAACGCCGCAAATCTTTTTGCGACGCTGTTTTCGGTGCCTGAAAAGCCGGAGTATATCGTCGTTCTTGACGAGGACAGCGTGCTTCTTCCCGGCGAAGTGAAACGAGCCGTCCTTGCCGCGGCGCATCCGGAAAACCGAGGCGCAGACATGTTTGCTTTTTCGCCGAAGACGAATATGTTCAGCCTGACGACGAAGTTTTCCTCCGTTTTTGCAGATAACGTCGGCGCGGAGGAATATCCGTCGTATTCGGACGATTTTCAGACGGTGTACGGCAGGGGCGTGTTCACAGGGAAAGGGCTTTACAGGCTTTCGGCGTTTCACGAAAAGCTGACGGGCAGATTCCCCGAAAAAAAGCTTTTGAGCCACGACCTTATTGAGGGCGCGTTGCTAAACACGGTAACTCTGGATACCGCGGTGTTCGAGGAAGCGCCGGAAAACTTTTCGCAATATTTTTCGAGAAGGCTTCGTTGGTCCGCGGGCGACGTTGCGCTCGGCTATTTCCTGACGAAAATGGGGCAAAGCATACCGAATTGTTATCGTTTGTTGCTTTTTACGGGCGCGGCGGGTAAGCTTTCGGCGGCGTTTAAGATTGCGCTTACGATAGCGGCAGGGGCGTTTGGCGGAGTGTGGGCGTTTGCGGCCGCGGCAGTAATCGCTTTTTGGAAAGAACTGTCGGAGCTTGCAAAAAGCTTTTACACTTTCAAAACCTATCGTTTTCGCTACGCGGCTAAAGAGGTGGCGAAAAGCCTTTTGAAGCTTGCCGTCGCGCCTGCGGTCCTTGCGTTCGACGCCTTGGTGGACTTATACGTCTTTATTACGGCGACGGCAAAGGTTTACGGCGGCAAAAATATGTTGGTTTGGAAAACCTTCGGGAGCGGGAAAAAAGCGGAACAGACTGCTTTTGAAGTCAAGAACGCTATGCTTCTTTCGGCAGCCGAAAAGGCCTACGATTTCTTTCAAAAGAACAGGGTTTCGGGGCTTATCGCGGACAACGTAAGCTATATCAAAAAAGAAAAGCGCGCTGCCTATACCTCGCCGACGAACGTCGGCTTTTCGCTCGTTGCGGAAATGTCGGCGGTGATTTTGGGGTTCAAGGATAAGTCCGCGGCAGAGCAAACGGCTTTGGAAATTTTGGCCGCGGCGGAGAGCCTTGAAAAATACAGGGGAAATCTTTTCAACTGGTACGACTTGGAAACGAAAAAACCGCTTCCGCCGAGATTCGTGTCGTCGGTGGACAGCGGAAACTTTGTGGCGGCACTCGTTGCGTGCGGCAACTTTTTCGGCGGAAAAGTGAGCGAAATTTGCAAAAAATTGACGAAAGAAACCGATCTCGGCGCTTTATACGACAAAAAACGAAAACAGTTTTATATCGGCTACAATCTCGACACCGGCAGATTCGAGGGGCATTACGACCTCAAAATAAGCGAGGCAAGGTTGCTCGGTTACGTTTATTCGGCGCTCTATAAATCGTCAAAACCTTATTTCGGAACGGAAAACGTGCTGTCGGGCGAGGAAGGAAATACGCTTTACAGCTGGGGCGGAACGATGTTCGAGTATCTTATGCCCGAAATATTTTTGGATACGCCGAAAAAAAGCCTCGTCGGCTCGTCGGCGAAAAATGCCGTCAAAGTGCAAATCAAATCGGCTTGCGGCGGCGTTTGGGGCGTTTCTGAATGCGGCTATTCGGACGTTGACGAATGCGGAAACTATCGCTACGAGGCCTTCGGACTGAACGCGCTTGGCTTAAAGTCGTCGGCAAATGCCTGCGTGGTGTCGCCGTACAGCAGCGCGCTTGCGTTAGAATTTGCCCCGAAAGAGGCCGTAAAAAACCTTGAAAATCTGAAAAAACAGGCGTACGGAACCTTCGGATTTTTCGAAGCCGTGGACAACAGAAATCAAAAGCCGCAGGTTGTCAGGGAATATATGGCGCATCACACGGGAATGCTGCTGGCGGCCGTCGCTAATTACCTCAAATGCGGAGCAATACGCCGCGCGTTTATGTCGGACGCCCAGATGGACGGCGCGAAAATGCTTTTGACGGAGCCGATAAATCGCGCCAAAGTGCAGAGGAAAAAAGATAACGGCTTTTTGGAAACGGTGACGGAAGAACGCGACTTTAAGACGGTTTATCCGAAAAACCTCGTTATCCCGCGGTTCAACCTCTTGAAAACCGACGACTACGGCGTGGCGGTGAACGACTTCGGCGAAGGGTATTCGTATTCAAACGGCGTTTTCGTGACGAGGTTCAGGCAGAATATGTTCGAGCCGTACGGCAATTTCTTCGTGGTCAGAGATGAGGATGACGACAGCCTTTTGTCGCCGACATTTTCGCCGCTTAAGACGCGCGGAGATTACAGCGCGGAGTTTGGCTTAAATCATGCGCGGTTTTCAAACGGAAACCTTTCGGAGGAGGTGTTTTGCCCGAGCTTTTACTGCGGCGAAACGAGGATTCTGACTTTGTCAAACCCGCACAAAACCGACAAAACGTACACGGTGTTTTTCTATTCGGAACCGCTGCTCGGAACGCAGGAAGCGGATTTTGCTCATCGATCGTTCAACAATCTGTTTTCCAAAACCACCGAAAAAACAGACAAAAACGGCGTTTTGGAGATGAGCATGGAGCGGCGTTTCCCGACGTCGGACAAAAAGGCGTATATGACGCTTACGGCAAAAGGGGCGGACGGCCTTACGGGAGTTACGGACAGATTTCGTTTTATCGGCAAAAACCGAACGGTCGGAAATGCTTTGGCGTACACCGTGCTTCCGAAAAGAGCCAAGGGCGACGTTTCGGAGCCGTGCATGGCGTTTTACGGCGAGGTGAGCCTTAAGCCCGGCGAGCAAAAGTCTGTTGAAGTAACCTTAGGTTACGCCGAAAACGAAAAGGACGCCCTAAGGCTTCTGGAGCGGCCGAAATCCGTTTACTTCGGAAAGAGCCTGAAAAGTCCGCAGACGGTGAACGACAAAACTGAAATAAAACTTACGGGGAAGGCGTACGAATATTTCAACGCCCTTTTCGGCGCGCTTTGTTACGTTCCGTATTCCGACGGCAAACTGAAAAAGCTTGCGGCGGACGAAACGGGACTTTCAAAAACCATAACTTCGGATTTTTGCAGAAAGGCGTTGTACTTCGGTTTCAACGAAAAAACCGAAGAGGACTTTGCCGAGTTTTTAGAAGGGTTCGAGATGCTTCGCGGGTTCGGCGCGGAATGCAATCTCGTGGTGGGGTACGTAGAAAGCGACTTTTACGGCGGCAAAACCTATCGCAGGATTTTGAGCAAAATCAAATCTTCCGTCATCGGAAAAGAAGTTTTTATCGTAAATTTGGAGCTTGAGGGAAAGGGCGTAGAAGATCTGTGTTTCAAAAGCTTTTCGGGTTTTTCGGAAAAACACAAATTGCCCGTCGCAAAACCTAAAAATCGCAAAAAAACGGCAAAACCGTGGAAAATAGACGGCGAATTTGACGTCGGAAACGGAACTTTCGTAATCACAGGCGACAAAAACTTTTACGTTTCGAAAGGCACGAAAGCGGACGCGTTGCCGTATTCCGACGTCGTGGCGGAGCCGCGCGGCGGATTCGTGGCGACCGATAACGGCGGAGGGCACAGCTGGTTCTTAAACAGCAGGGAGTGCAAAACCACGGTTTGGGATCCGGACACCGTGTCGCCGCCGATTTCGGAAAAATTCGTGCTGACGACTTCGGGGAAAAGCTATTTTCTGACCGAAAATTCCGCCGCGGTTTTCGAAAAGGGCGCCGTTACTTTTTTGTCCGATACGGGCGAAGCGCTGACGAAACTCACGGAATATATGCTCCCGGATGGCCTCGGAAAGCGCTACGAACTGGAAGTCAAAAACAAAGGTAAGGGCGAAAAGAAGTTTACGGCGATAACCGATTTCGATTTGTCGCTCGGGGTTATGCCGAACTACGGTTTTTATCTTATCGAGAAGCATCCGCACGGCGTTTCGGCAAAAAATATCCGAAACGGAGTGGGGTGCTATCTGGAGCTTCCAGACGAAGCCGAGCCGGTTACCGACGCCGGAAAGATAAAATGCAGAACGGACGTCGGGGAATATTATTCGAAAAACCGAAGTCTTAACCTGAAGTGCTTTGCTTCGGTTTTGGAGTTTTCGCTTTCGGGAAACGAGAGCAAACGATTTTGCTATACGCTTTATCCGTCTGCCGAAGAAGCCGAAAAACATTTCGGCAAAACGCCGTCAAAGGCTTTGCAGACGGAAAAATGGGAAGCATTGAACCCCGTTAAGATAATTTCCGCCGACAAAAACCTTGCGCTTTTGTTTGATAACTTGCCTTATCAGACGCTGTCCTCTCGAATTAACGCCCGCGCCGCGTACTATCAGGTGGGCGGAGCTTTCGGCTTCAGGGATTTGTTGCAGGACGCCTTGTCGGCAATATGGTTCGATCCGTCGCTTGCGAGGGAAATTATCCTGTGCTGCGCGGCAAAAATCTACGAAGAGGGCGACGCCGTTCACTGGTGGCATAACACGGGTTACGGCATAAGGACCAGAATTTCCGACGACAGATTGTTTTTGTCGTACGTTGCCTGCGAGTACGCTTCGGCCACGGGGGACGTCGGCATCTTTTCGGAAAAAGCGCCGTATCTGAAATCAAAACCGCTTGAAAGGTTCGAAGTGGACAGAATGGAAAAACTGTTTCGGGCCGACTACGAGGAAACGATAAGAGAGCATATTCTTAAAACCTTCAAAAAAACCGCTATGCTCGGAGAAAACGGCTTGGTGAAAGTTTTCGGCGGCGACTGGAACGACGCTTTAAACAACGTGGGCGACGAAGAAAAGGGCGAAAGCGTGTGGCTGACGATGTTCTTTTACAAGTGCGTTATGGACTATGTCGAGTATGAACCCGACGCAAAAATCAAAACGGAATTGTTGATATTTGCCGAAAAATTGAAAAAAGCCGTCGATATGACGTTTGAAAACGGCTATTTCAAGCGTATGGTAACCAAAAAGGGAGTGTGGCTGGGTTCCGAAGAATCGCCCGTTCTGAAAATCGACGTCATATCGCAGGCATGGGCGGTTATTTCGGAAATCGCCGACAAGAAAAAATCCGCTTCCGCGCTTGAAAAAGCGCTAAAACTGGTGTCGGACGACGGCATAATCCGCCTGCTTGGGCCGCCCGCAAACGAGGAATCCGACCTCGGATATATTTCAAAATATCCCGAGGGCGTGAGGGAAAACGGCGGACAGTACACGCACGGCGCGGTGTGGCTTGCTCAAGCGTTTCTTAAGGCGGGGAAAACGGAAACCGGATATAAACTTTTGTCGCGGATGAATCCGATTTGGCAAAACCTCCATAATCCGAATTTCAGGGGCGAGCCGTACGTTTTGTCTGCCGACGTTTACGTTTCCGAAAACGAATACGGCCGCGCGGGCTGGAGCTGGTACACGGGGAGCGCTTCATGGTGCTACAAGGTGATTTTGGAGGATTTATTCGGGCTTAAGCTTTTCGGTGGCAACCTGAAAATCAACCCGAAGGGTATCCCCGATAGGCTTGACGGCACCGTGGTTACGGTGAAAAGGAACGGCGGAACGATAGAGGTAACTTATAAAAAGGGGGCGAGCCGCCTCGTTGCGGACGGCGTGAACGTTTTAGGAAACGACGTTTTTCCGTTCAGAAAAGGAAAAACCCTCAAAGTGGAAGTTTGGCGGGAATAACGTTATTTTGCTTTACAATTTGCCAAGTTATGTTATAATATATGCTTAATAAACGCTTTGAGGTGGACGATGGATCTGTTTGATTACGCAAGCGAAGTCGATATTCAAAAAAACGCGCCGCTTGCCGAACGTATGCGCGCGCGCAATTTGTCGGAGTTTATCGGGCAAAAGCACTTGGTCGGCGAAGGGACGTTGCTTCGCAGGGCGATAAGCGCGGATAAACTGGGCAGCTGCATTTTTTACGGACCTCCGGGGACGGGGAAAACCACGCTTGCAAACATCATCGCCAAAAACACCGACAGCCATTTCGAGCTGTTGAACGCCGTTTCATCGGGCGTTTCCGACGCAAAAAAGGTCATTGAAGAGGCCAAAATCCGTCTGAAAATGTACGGAAAAAAGACGTACCTTCTTCTTGACGAATGTCACAGGTGGAACAAGGCGCAGTCCGACAGCGTGCTGGCCTCGGTGGAAAAGGGCGAAATCATCTTCATAGGCTCGACCACGGAAAATCCGTACGTTTCGATGACAAAGGCAATCGTTTCGAGGTGCCGCGTTTTCGAATTCAAAAAGCTGACCTCGGCCGAAATCGTCGAGGGCTTGAAGCGCGCCGTGGAAGATAAGGAAAGAGGACTCGGAGCCTATCCCGTCAAGGTGGACGAAAAAGCCTACGAGCATATAGCCTGGGCGGCATCGGGCGACCTCAGAAACGCCTACAACGCCTTGGAGCTTGCGTTTATGACGACTGATCCGTCGGAGGACGGATATATTCATATAACCGAAAAAATCGCCGCCGAATCCATTCAGAGAAGGGTGCTGTCGGTGGACGAAAGCATGTACTACGACATGATTTCCGCTTTCTGCAAAAGCCTCAGGGGCAGCGACAGCAACGCCGCGCTTTACTGGAGCCAAAGGCTTATTCAGGCGGGTTGCGATCCGCTGCTTATATGCCGCAGGCTCATAGCGCACAGCGCAGAGGACGTGGGCATGGCAGATCCTCGGGCGCTTCAGATGGCGGTGGCCGCGCTTACCGCTTACGAAAAACTGGGGGTTCCGGAGGGGCTTATTCCGCTGTCGGAGGCCATAATTTACGTTTGCGAAGCGGAAAAATCAAATTCCGTCATACTCGCACTGAACGCCGCGCAGGCCGCGGTGGAGAAAATCGGCGTCGAGGAAGTGCCGAAATATTTGCAGGATCCGAACTACAAAACCGAAAAAATTTCGGGCTACAAATATCCGCACGACTACGGCGGCTGGGTTGAACAACAATATCTTCCGGACGAGGTGAAAAACGAAGTTTTTTATCGCCCGTCCGATCACGGCTACGAGGCCGACGTGAGGGAGCGTCAGGCGCGCCGTAAGAGCAAAAAATAGGAGAGAAAAATGCTTAAAATCACAAACTTTTCAAAAACTTACAACGGCTCCGTCAAAAAAGCGGTTGACGACGTTTCGTTCGAGGTAAAACCGGGCGAAATTTTCGGGTTTATCGGCCCTAACGGCGCCGGAAAATCCACTACTATCAAGTGCCTAACGGGCATTCTGAACTTCGACGAAGGCAGCATCGTCATCGACGGACACGACCTCAAAACCGACGCCATTGCGGCAAAAAAGAGCGTTGGTTACGTTTCGGACAGCCATATTATCTACGACAAGCTGACGGGGCTGGAATACGTCAACTTTATGCGCACGATTTACGGCGCGCCCGCAGACGAACAGCGCCTCAAAGAACTTTTGGACGACTTCAACCTCACAGAGGTTGCTGGTAACCCGATAAAAAGCTACAGCCACGGCATGAAACAAAAAATCAACGTAATCGGCGCTTTGATACATAATCCGAAACTTCTCGTTCTGGACGAACCGTTTACGGGGCTCGATCCGCAGTCGGCGTTTCAGCTTAAAACGATGATGAGAAAGCACGCCGAAAACGGCGGCGCGGTGCTGTTTTCCAGCCACGTTCTGGACGTGGTGGAAAAGATTTGCGACCGCGTGGGCATCATCGATCACGGCAAGATCATAGCCGTCGGTTCGGTGGAAGCGATAAGAGAGAGCGCGGACGACAGTTTGGAAAAATTCTTCCTGCAAATCACGGGCGAGGCGGAGAAAGAGGCTTAACATGAACGAGTATCTTCTGATAACCGGACTCATCTTCAAAAACGCATTCCGAAGCGACAAGCTTAAGCTCGGCGCAGGTAGTGGCTCCGAAAAAGCCAAAAAAATAAGGAACGCGGTTTTGCTTGCGGCGCTTTTGCTCGTGGGATTTGCGCCTATTCTGTTCGGTTTTTGTTATATGATTTACGTCTATTCCGAGGCCATGGCCATGAGCGGAGTGCACGCCGACCTTTACGGTATGCTTCTCAGCGTGTCGCAGGTGGTGGTGCTCGTTTTCGGTATGGTGTCGGTGGTCAGCGTGCTTTACAAAGCCTCCGATCTGGAATTTTTGGGACAACTTCCGGTGAAACCGTCGGTGGTGTTCTGGGCGAAAATGACGTACGTTTACGTTACGGAAGCGGTTATCGCAATCGCAATGATAGTTCCCGCAACGGCAAGTTTTGTGATGGGCGTTCAAAAAGCCGGGGTGGAGCTGCCCGCTTTGTTCTACGTTTTGACGCCGATTGCGGTGTTCGTGGCTCCGGTGGTTCCGCTTCTTTTTGCAAACCTTCTGGCAATGCCGATCATTTTCGTGACAAAAAGACTTAAAAACAGAACCTACACGGGGCTTATCGTCGCGGCCGTTTTGTATATCGGAATTATGTTTGCGTACACGATGGTCATGAAAAAGTTCGGCAATGCATCGGGAGACGAAGAGGGAAACATCGTCGTAACCGACGAAATGATAAAGAGCATTCTGCTTACGAGCAAGATTTTCTTCTTCAACAGATGGCTGGCGCTTTCAATGTGCGGGGCAAAGGCTTTGGACTTATTGTTCTACGTTTTGTTCCTTGCGGCGATGGTGGGCGTTTGCTATCTGGTGAGCAGCACTTTCTTCAAGAAAAACGCCAAAAACGCTTTGGAAAATAGCGGCGAGGGCGGCAAAAAAACCTCTGCGGCAATCGTTTTGGAACCTGAAAACGTCAGAAAAGCCCTTATAAAGCGCGAATGGAAAATGCTCGTCGGCGAATTTAACTTTGCTATCAACACGCTTTTGTCGGTGATTATGCCGTTCGTTCTTTTGGGATTTATGACGATAACCGGCGCGTCGGGCGGAATGTCCGGAATAGGGCAGGAGGAAGGGCAGGAGTTATCTAAAGGCGCAGAGATGATGGTTTCTGCGGGATTTGCGCTTATAAACGGCATTTTCTGCACCTGCGGCATAGATTACGCCGCGTCTATTGCGTTTTCAAGAGAGGGGAAGACCTTTTACATAAACAAATATCTTCCTCTTAATCCCGAAGACGTCATCGACGCAAAAGTCGCGTTGGCGGATATTATCGGCCTTGCGGGCGCAATCGTTACGGGTGTGTCCGGCGCAATCTTTTTGAAAACGGGGTTCCATTCTGTGGGTATAATCGTCGTTTCGGCGCTATATAACCTCGGGTTCAACAGGCTCGGCGTTTTGAGAGATCTGAAAAAACCGTCCCTCGGTTGGACTAACCCTGCCGAAGCCACGAAGAATAACATTTATCCGATGGTGCCCATATTCTACGCGATAGGGGTGGGCGTCGTCGAAATGATTGCGGCGATGGCGCTTACCGAGCTTAAAAGCGACGCCTTGGCGGCCGTCATATTCTACGCGGTTTCGATAGCCGTTGCCGTGCCGTTTACGCTTATAAACGCAAAACGCCTGAAAACGAAGGGAGTGGAATATTTCGAGAGAATCGAGCAATCCGTTTAGTTTTGTGGGTAAAAACAATAAAATTACTACGAAAAACCGCCTAATTCATAGCAATCGGGCGAAAGGACGACTTATGGGAAAGAAAATAGGACTTGACGTGGGGGACGTCAGAATAGGCATTGCCGTCAGCGATATGCTGGGTATGATCGCAAACGCCAGAGAAAGCTACACCAGAAAAGGTTTGGAAAAGGATTTACGGTATTTTACGGACCTTGCCAAGGCCGAAAACGCCGACGCTTTCGTGCTCGGACTTCCGAAAAACATGGACGGAACCGAAGGCGAAAGGGTTGAGGTTACGAGAGAATTCGGCGACAAGCTTCACGAATTTTCGGGACTTCCCGTCGTCTATATGGACGAAAGACTGTCCACCGTCGCCGCCGAGCGTATGCTCATACAGGCGGACGTAAGGCGCGACAAAAGAAAAAAGGTCATCGACAAGGTGGCCGCATGCATCATTTTGCAGAACTATCTGGACAGTCATTAAATTGAAATAAAAACGGCATCACGCCGAAAAGGAGAAAAATATGGCAGATTTGTTTGACGAACTTTTGGAATCGGGCGACGACGACATCATCACCTTGTACAACGAAGACAAAGGACAGGAAGAGGATTTTTATCACGTCGCGACCATCGACTATAAGGGCGACTGGTACATCTTTTTGAACCCGGTAGTCCCCGACGACGAAATCGGAGAGGACGACGTGATCATCTATCGTCTGGACGAAGACGAAGAGGGTAACGACGTTTTCTCGCCTATCGAGGACGACGACACTCTTAATGCCGTCTATGCCGAATACGAGAAAGAAGTCGAAAAAATGTTGAAAGAGCAAAAATCCGAATAAAAAAATAATTTTTTTGAAATAGCAGGTCAAAACGGGCTTAAATCGTTTGCCTGCTTTTCGTTTTTATGCTATTATTTACAAAGTAAATCCGCACCGCCATTGAAAATCGGCTGTAGCCTCAGGGTTGCCGAATGTGATATTTTGGCGGGAGGACTAAATACATTTTATTTTGGAGGTCATTATTATGGCAGTTACTTCTATGAAAGCCCTGCTCGAAGCAGGCGTGCACTTCGGACACCAGACAAAACGTTGGAATCCGAAAATGGGCAAGTACATCTATGCAACGAGAAACGACATCCACATCATCGATCTCCAAATCTCCGTTGACCACGTAGAAGCTGCTTACCAATTTGTCAAGAGCGTCGTTCAAGACGGCAAGTCAGTTCTTTTTGTCGGAACGAAAAAGCAAGCTCAAGACGCAATCAAGCAAGAAGCAGAGCGTTGCGGTATGTTCTACATCAACCAAAGATGGCTCGGCGGAACGCTTACAAACTTCAAGACCATTCGCACAAGAATCGATCGCTTGAACAAAATCAATCAAATGGAACTCATCGGCGAGTTCGAACTTCTCCCCAAGAAGGAAGTTTCCGCTCTCAAGAAAGAGCGTGACGACCTCGAGAAGAACCTCGGCGGTATCAAGAACATGAAGAAGCTCCCCGGCGCTCTCTTCGTTGTTGACCCCCGCAAGGAGAATATCGCAGTATCCGAGGCTAAGAAGCTCGGTATCCCGGTAGTTGCTATCGTTGATACAAACTGCGATCCTGACGAGATCGACTATGTGATCCCCGGCAATGACGACGCTATCAGAGCTGTAAAGCTCATCGCCGGCGCTATGGCTGACGCTATCATCTCTGCAAAGCAGGGTACAGAGGAAGCAGCTGCTGAGCAGGAAGCTCCCGCTGAGGACGCTGAGTAATTCCGGATAGGAACGTTATATCAAGTAAAGG
>OLGV01000608.1_pt1 | contig 14382 bp, 14 predicted proteins | sample 1605761 | NCBI WGS metagenome assembly OLGV01 (sample SAMN03283245) | human gut metagenome | biome: human-associated habitat; material: feces | host: Homo sapiens | place: Peru | collected 2012
TCGGATGCGGCGGTGACCGCGACAAGACAAAGAGACCGGAGATGGCGGCGATCGCGGAACAGTTCGCGGACAGGATCGTGGTCACCTCGGACAACAGCCGCACCGAAAAGACCGAAGACATCCTGAATGGCATACGCAAAGGATTCAGTCAAAAGGGATTGGCCAAGGCAATCTTCATAGCGGACAGAAAAGAGGCCATCCGCACGGCGATAATGTTCGCCAAGGACGGGGGCGTCATCCTGCTTGCGGGCAAAGGTCATGAGACCTACCAGATAATCGGCTCCGAGCACCGTCATTTTGACGAGCGCGAGGTTGTGGCCGAAGTTTTCAACAACATCAACGGACAATAGGAGGGGAAAGCGATGATCTACCATCTTTTTGAATATCTCAAACAATACGATATTCCTGGACAGGGTCTTTTCACCTACCTGTCCTTCAGGGCGATGCTGACCAGCGTCACGGCGATGCTGCTTTCGTTCTTCGCCGGACGCAAGATCATCAGATGGCTGCAGCTCAAACAGATCGGAGAGACAATCCGGGACTTGGGACTGGAGGGTCAGATGCAGAAGAAAGGCACGCCGACAATGGGCGGAGTCATCATCATTCTCGGAATCGTGGTTCCGGTCCTGCTGTTCTGCAACCTTAAGAACATCTACATCCAGCTTCTCCTTCTGACAACCCTTTGGTGCGGAGCTCTTGGATTCGCCGATGACTACATCAAGGTGTTCAAGCACAACAAGGAAGGCCTCCACCCAAAGGCCAAACTGATCTGCCAGCTCGGACTCGGACTGGTCATCGGTCTGACGGTCTGCTTCAGCGACGACATCGTGGTCAGGGAGAAAGTTCCTGTGAAGGCCGGGGTGGCCAATGTGGTCGAGCAAGGCAACAGCGGTTCCCTGAACGTTGACTCGGAGACGCTTGTGGCCCAGGACGCAGGATGGGAGATGGAGAATGTGATCAAAAGCACAAAGACCACAATACCTTTTGTGAAAGACCATGAGTTCGACTACAAAAGCTTCTCCCCGTTCAAAGGCAAATGGGGATGGTACTGCAAATGGGCGATATATGTGCTGATGATCGTGGTGGTCATCATGGCCTGCTCCAACGGAACGAACCTGACGGACGGCATGGACGGACTGGCGGCCGGGACAAGCGCGATCGTCGGAGTGGTACTGGGAATACTGGCATGGCTGGGAGGCAACCTCATCAATTCCGACTACCTGAACATCATGTACATCCCCGGCAGCGGAGAGATAGCGATCTTCATGTCCGCGTTCGTCGGGGCACTGATGGGATTCCTGTGGTACAATTCCTACCCCGCACAAGTGTTCATGGGCGACACGGGAAGCCTCACGATCGGAGGGATCATCGGAGTGAGCGCGGTGCTGATGAGGAAAGAGCTGCTGCTGCCTGTCCTCTGCGGGATATTCCTGGTGGAATCCCTATCCGTCATCATGCAGAAAGCGTATTTCAAGTACACGAAGAGAAAATACGGTGAAGGCAGAAGGATATTCAAGATGGCTCCTCTGCACCATCACTATCAGAAGGAAGGCATTCCGGCGCTTGTCAGCAGACCGGAGCACGCCATCCCGGAAGCGAAGATCGTGACCCGGTTCTGGCTCATCGGAGTCATCCTCGCGGTCACCACACTGGCATTGTTGAAGATTAGATAAATTTATGAATATGAGCAGAATTGTAGTTTTGGGAGGCGCTGAAAGCGGGGTCGGAGCCGCTGTTCTCGCAAAGGTGAAAGGATTCGATGTCTTCCTTTCCGACTACGGAAAGATTTCTGAACACTTCGCGGATGAGCTCCGCAAATGGGACATCAGCTTCGAGGAAGGGCGCCACACAGAGGATCTCATCCTGAACGCCGACGAGGTCATAAAGAGTCCGGGCATCCCGGGCACCGCCCCGATCATCAAGAAGATCGAGGCGAAAGGGATCCACATCATCTCTGAGATCGAGTTCGCGGGCCGCTACGACACCGCGAAAAAGATCTGCATCACAGGAAGCAACGGAAAGACCACCACGACGTCCCTGATCTACTATCTGCTTCAGAACGCAGGACTCAACGTGGGCCTCGGCGGCAACATCGGCAAGAGCTACGCCTATCAGGTCGCCACTGAGCGCTTCGACTACTACGTCCTGGAAATCAGCAGTTTCCAGCTTGACAACTGCTACGATTTCCGTCCGGACATCGCGATCATCACGAACATCACTCCGGACCACCTTGACCGCTATGACTATCAGATGGAGAACTACGTGAAAGCCAAGTTCCGCCTCACGCAGAACCTCCGTCCCGAGGACTGCTTCATCTTCGACTCCGACGATGAGATCACAATCGAGCACCTCAACAAAATCATCCTTTCCGCCAAACGTCTGCCGTTCACCCAGAAAGACGAGGTGAAGCAGGGCGCATTCCTCAAAGGCGACAAGATCGTCGTGAAGTACGGCGAGGAGGAATGCGACATATTCCTGAAAGAGCTTGCCCTTGGCGGCAAGCACAACATCTACAATTCGATGGCCGCCGCCTTGGCCGCAAAGGCTTCCGGAATCGACAACAAGACCATCCGCGAGGCCCTCTCCACATTCCAGCCCATCGAGCACAGGCTTGAGCCTGTCCTGAGCATCAAGGATGTGCTCTACATCAACGACTCGAAGGCCACCAACGTCGATGCCGCATGGTATGCGCTTGAATGCCAGAAGCGCCCTGTCGTGTGGATTGTCGGAGGGACCGACAAGGGCAACGACTACGAGGTCCTCAAAGATCTGGTCAAGGAGAAAGTCAAGGCCATCGTCTGCATGGGAATAGACAACCACAAGTTCCATGAGGCTTTCGAGGACATTGTAGGCAAGGACAAAATCGTGGACACAAAGTCCGCCGACGAGGCCGTCAAGGCCGCAAGCGGATTCGCCGGATCGGGAGATGTCGTGCTGCTCAGCCCGTGCTGCGCCAGCTTCGACCTCTTCACCTGCTACGAGGACCGCGGCGAGAAGTTCAAGGAAGCCGTGAGAAGACTCTAAAGGTTCAATGAATATGGCCGAGGAAACAAAGAAAAAGAAGACTCTCTGGAACTTCGTGGATTCTCTCGAAGGAGACAAGGTTGTGTGGATGATCGTCATCCTGCTCATCCTCTTCTCCATCGTGGCCATATTCTCATCCACCTCCCTGCTGGCCCTCCAGCAGAAGACCACCAGAATGGCGATCATCAGCGAACAGATGGTCATGTCCCTGGTCGGCCTCGGGGTGATCATCGTCTGCTGCTGCATCAAGAAGATCGGCTTTTTCAGGATAGTTTCCCAGCTGGGCTACGCGGTCTCCATAGGCCTGCTGTCAATTCTGGCGCTGCACATCTCCGCCGGCCCGGTCAAAGCCCTCTACATCAACCATGCGTGGCGAATCGTTTCCGTCTTCGGATTCCAGGTCCACGTCTTCGAAGTCGTGAAAGTGGCCATGATCATGTACCTGGCATGGGCCGTCAACGCTTTCCGCAACGACAGCTTCGTGATAGCCAACCTTCTGGGGGAGAAGTATCCTTTCTGGAAAAAGCCTCTTGTCAAGAAGTTCGTCTATATCTACCTCCCGATCTGCAGTGTCTGCCTGATCATGATGATGGGAAGTCTGTCCAGCACGGTGTTCATCGGGGGCATGATGTTCATCACGATCCTGATCGGAGGAATAAGCGTCAAGGAACTTGTCAAACCGGCCGGGGCGCTGATAGTGTTCCTGGGAATAATCGCGGTCGTTGACTCGAACCGTGACGGCAAGAAACTGTTCCCGCATCTGGATTCGGCCATCAGCCGCGTCACAGGAGCCGGGACAGAGGACAATCTGAAGATAATACGTGAAAGTCCGCAGAACAGCAAGGAGTTCCAGGACGCGCTTGACGACATCAAGCAACCGATGAGCGCGAAGATCGCCATCCATGAGGGCAGAGTGGTCGGCAAGGGACCTGGGCGCAGCACCCAAAGGTACGTCGTGCCGATCATGTTCGAGGACTACATGTACAGTTTCATCGTGGAAGAATACGGGCTGCTCGGAGGGCTGCTTGTCATCATCCTCTACATCAGCCTTCTGGCCAGAGGCTCGATCATCGTCAGGAACTGCGACAACCATTTCGCCAAGACGGCGGTGGCCGGGCTGGTGCTGCTCATCACCTGTCAGGCGATGATGCACATCGCCATCAACTGCGACATGGGACCTCTCACGGGACAGACCCTCCCGATGATCAGTCACGGAAACTCCTCGTTCCTCATGTTCAGTCTGGCGTTCGGCATCATCCTGTCCATCAGCAAGATGGCCAAGAGAAAGATCGCAAGGGAGGCCGCCAAGGCCGAGCCATTGGTTGACAGGGCGATAAAGGACGAGGTAAGCAGCGGACTGGACGATCTGGACCAGATGGAGAGCGGACTTTCAGCCCGGGACAGCGAGTTCACGGGGCAGGATGAGGAGGTTCCGGTACATGAGAATGACATCCCGGACTACGGGATAGATGACCATAACAATGAATAGGATGGAACATAAAGCATTGAGAGTCATAATAAGCGGAGGCGGCACAGGAGGTCACATCTTCCCGGCCGTCTCGATCGCGAACAAACTGAAGGAGCAGAATCCCAAGACCGAGATCCTGTTCGTCGGGGCCGAGGGCAAGATGGAGATGGAGAAAGTGCCGGCGGCGGGCTACAGGATCGTTGGACTGCCTATCGTGGGTCTGCAGCGCCGGCTCAATCTGAAGAACATACTCAACGACCTGTGCGTGCCCTTCAAGGTTGTAGCCAGCCTGTTCAAGGCAAAGAGAATCATAAAGGAATTCAAGCCTCAGATCGCGATCGGAGTCGGAGGCTATGCCAGCGCTCCCCTGCTCTGGGCCGCGACAGGGATGCACATCCCGGCGCTTATCCAGGAGCAGAACGGATTCGCCGGGCTTACCAACAAGAAACTCGGCAGCCGGGTGCAGTGCATCTGCGTCGCCTACGAAGGGATGGAAAGGTTCTTCCCCGCCGACAAGATCGTCATGACAGGCAATCCGATCAGGAGCATCATCGTCCCGGCCACCCCGGAAATGAAAGAGGCGGGCATCAAGGAATATGGTCTCGATCCATCCAGAAAGCACATTTTCATCGTGGGCGGAAGTCTTGGAAGCGCACGGTTCAACCAGTGCATGAAGGAATGGATCTCGGACGGATGTCCCGGACTTGACGGTGTCGATGTACTTTGGCAGTGTGGAAAGCACTACAGACCGGACATTGACAGGTTCATGGACGAGCAACGGACAAAGAACCCGGATGTGGCCCGGCATATTCATCATTCGGATTTCATCGGAAGGATGGAACTCGCCTATGCGGCGGCCGACGTGGTGATCTCACGTTCCGGGGCCAGTTCCGTGTCGGAACTCTGCGCCGCGCGCAAGGCCGTGATATTCATTCCGTCCCCCAATGTGGCGGAGGATCATCAGACCCACAACGCGATGGCTCTGGTGAAGAAAGACGCAGCTGTGGTTGTCAAGGATGCCGAGGCGATGGAAAAAATGATACCGACAGCGCTGGAACTGCTCAAGGACCCGGCGAGGATCGCCAGCCTTGAGGAGAACGCCGGGAAGATGGCGCTGCCTGACGCGGCGGAAAAGATTGCGGAAGAGGTTTACAAACTGATCAAGGATTAGAGATGTCAAAATATTCAAAGATTTATTTCATAGGTGTCGGTGGCATCGGCATGAGCGCCATCGCAAGGTACTACAAATTCAAAGGGTATCCGGTAGCGGGCTACGACAGGACACCCTCTGACTTGACTCACGCCCTTGAGAAAGAAGGGATTGACGTGCATTACAATGATGATCCGGACTACATCCCGAAAGATGTGGCCTCGACTTTGGTCATCTATACGCCGGCCATCCCGGCGGATCTGAAGGAACTGGTGTACGTCAAGGAACACGGTTACACACTGGTCAAGAGATCCCGCATGCTCGGCGAGCTTGCCGAAGGGCAGACATGCCTTGCCGTGGCCGGGACGCACGGGAAGACCACCACAAGCACACTCGTGGCGCACATCCTCACGGAAAGCGGCAAAGGCTGCTCGGCTTTTCTTGGAGGAATCTCCAAGAATTACGACACCAACCTTCTGACAAGCCACACGCCGACCATCGTGGCGGAGGCTGACGAGTTTGACCGCTCCTTCCTCCAGCTGCACCCGGCGATCGCCGCGATCACAGCCATGGACGCTGACCATCTGGACATCTACGGAACTCTTGAGGAGTACCGGAAGGCGTTCAAGGCATTCGCCTCGCAGGTAAGCCGCACCCTGATCGTGAAACTTGGGCTGGACATCACCGCCGAGTACACAAACGCCAGAATCCTGCACTACAGCTACGACAACCCGGACGCCGACTACCATGCTGCCAATCCGAGACCGGACGAGGTAGGGCATTACATCTTCGATCTGGTTTACCCTGGAGGCGTGATCGGTAACATCAGGGTTGGCATTCCAGGCTGGGTCAATGTGGAGAACAGCGTGGCCGCCGCCGCGGTCTGCCTCTGCCATGGTGTGGCCCCGGAGGCCATCAAGGAAGCGATAGGGACATATTCAGGAGTCAGGCGCAGACTGGACGTGCACCTCAACACTCCGCATCTGTCCTACATTGACGACTATGCCCACCATCCGAAGGAACTGGCTTCGGCGATCTCCTCAATGAGGGGAATATTCCCCGGCAGGAAGCTCACGGCCATATTCCAGCCTCACCTTTTCACCCGCACGCGGGATTTCGCCGAAGATTTCGCAGCCGCTCTGAGCAAGGTGGACAAGCTGATTCTGCTGGACATCTATCCGGCAAGGGAAGAACCAATCCCTGGAGTCACGTCTGAGCTTATCTTCGACAAGGTCACGGCTCCGGAGAAAGTCCTGCTGAGGAAGGAGGAGCTGATGGACTACCTAAGGAACGAGCCGATCGACGTTCTGGCCACATTCGGGGCCGGCAACATCGACAGGTTCATCGCACCTATCACCGAACTTCTTGAGGAAAGGTTGAAGAAATGAAAAAAGGTCTCAGGATAACCCTCGTCGCCGCGGCGTTCTGCCTGCTCGGTCTGATCTGCCTCGTCATCCACGGGATGAACGAAAGGCGGATCGGGCAGCTCACCTGCGCCGGTGTCAAGGTGGAGTTCACGGACGACTTCAACTTCGTGACCGCCAAAGACGTGGAAGGCTACCTGAACAAAGGCTACGGCGCCTACATAGGGCAACGGCTCGACAGCGTGGATCTGCGGAAGGTTGAGAGCGTTCTGGACGGCAAGAGTGCCATCCTGAAGGCCGAGGCCTACACGACTCCGGACGGCTACCTGAACGTCAGGATCAGGCAGAGGGAGCCTGTGATCCGGTTCCAGAAAGACAACAACGGGTACTACGCCGACGAGAAAGGCTTCCTGTTCCCTCTCCAGAAGAACCACACGTCCATGGTCCCTGTCATAGACGGAGCGGTGCCGCTGAATGTGGAAAGAGGCTACAAGGGGGAGCCAAAGACCGACATGGAGAAACAATGGCTTTCGGAAGTGATACAACTGGTGAATTTCATGCAGGACTCCCGGATCTGGGCGGAAAACATCTGCCAGATTACGGTCAAGGACAACGGGGATCTGCTCATGATCCCACGCCAGGGGAAAGAAAGGTTCATCTTCGGGCTTCCGTCCGGCTTTGAAAGCAAGTTCGACCGGATGGGCCGCTACTACACCACCATCCTGCCGGAGAAAGGAGCGGGATACTATTCGACAGTGAATGTTAAGTACAACGGGCAGATTGTCTGCAGAAAATAGAGCAAGTGAATATGGAAGAGAGATACATAGCATCCGTTGATCTGGGAACGTCAAAACTGGCTGTCTGCGTGGCCAGGGTACAGGATCAGAATGTCGAGGTGATCTACTACAAGGAATCACCTTCGCTTGGCATACGCTACAGCTATGTCCTGATTCCCGGGAAAGTCAAGGCCGGGCTGAGGACTGCCATAAGCGAGGCGCAGCAGGCCCTCAGGATCAAGATCCAACAGGTGATCGTCGGACTGCCGCGCTGGTACGTCCGTCAGGAGACGGCATCCGCCAGCATGACCAGACCAGAACCGGACGATCTGATCCAGGAGAACGAGATCCGTGCCCTGAAGTCCATGGCACTGGAGTCCTACCCGTTGGAAGACTCGGCAAAGGAAGTCATCTACGGGGCTGTGGCCCAGTCATTTTCCACCGAAGACTGCATCAACGAGCCGGAGAACGACATCGTCGGCATGGCCGCCGAGACTCTTGAGGGCAACTTCAAGGTGTTCATCGGGAACCGGAGATATTCATCGAACATCGACAGCGTCTTCAATGACATGGGGATAGCCATAGCGAAGAAATATTTCACCCCGGGCATCACGGCGCGCGCAGTGCTGAAGTCCGAGCAGATGGAGAACGGTGTGGCACTGATTGACATCGGAGCCGGAGTAAGTTCCGTCACCATATTCAAGGACAAGATCATGCGGTTCTACGCCGCCATTCCTTTCGGAGGGAACAGCGTGACGAACGACATCAAGTCCGAATGCAACTTCTCCTTCGAGCTTGCCGAGAACATCAAGAAGGCCTACGGAGCCTGCATGCCGAACAAGCTCTCCTCGCTTGGGGAGAAGTCCATCCAGATCGTCGATGAGGACGGGAACGCCACCGCACAGGTTTCCGTGAAGTACATCTCGGAAATCATCACCGCGCGGATGAAAGAGATCATCGAGGCCCTCCTGTTCAGGATTCAGGAAAGCGGCTACGCCTCCGAGGATGACCTCAGGGCCGGCGTCGTCGTGACAGGAGGAGGGGCTGAGCTTGTGAACTGCACCAACCTCATCAAGGAACTGTCTGGCTATTCAGTGAAGATCGGCCGCCCGAGACGGTTCTTCTCCTGCGAGGGATGCCCTGAGGCGAGCGAGGCGAGCGCCGCGACCTCAATGGGCATGATACTGTCCGCCAAAGGCGACCGCTTTCTGAACTGTGTCAACGAAGTCACGGCGAGGGTGGTCAAACCAGCCGCCGCCGAGGATGCCGCCGCCACGGCTCCGAATGAGCAGGAGGTCACCAGCCAGGAGCCGGAGGCGGCCGCTCCGGAAGAGAAGGTCACCACAGATGAAGGCGCTTCCGTCACACGCGATGAACCGCACGATGAAGTTCCCGAGACTGAATACGATCCATATTCCACCATTGAGCCTCCTACCATAGAACCATCAGTCGCGGCCACGCAGAATGAGGATGATGTGCCGGGAGTCTTCGACAAGCCGACTGACAAGGAGGTCAAGGAATATGAAGCCAGGAAACAGAAGGAGAAAAAAGAAAGGAAAGAGCACCGGAAGCTGTTCAGTTTCACTTGGACAAAACACTTTCTGGGCAAGGTTGGAGAGACAGTCGGAGGACTGTACGATGAAATGAATAACGAAGAGGTTTAACAAGACAAGATTATGGGCGACATGATTGACGATTTGATAGATATAATTGAGACCTGCCCGACGATGACACCCATCCAGTCGATGATCAAGGTCATCGGAGTTGGTGGCGGTGGCTGCAACGCCGTGAACTACATGTTCAGGGAAAAGGTGGAAGGTTGCAGTTTCATCGTCTGCAACACTGACCGTCAAGCACTTGACGGAAGTCCCGTCCCTGTGAAGATACACATCGGGGACAACGCCCTCGGAGCCGGAACCGATCCGGCCAAAGGCCGCAAGGCAGCACTTGAGGCACACGACCAGATTGAGAAGGTGGTGCTTGGAGAAGACACCCAGATGCTGTTCATCACCGCGGGAATGGGCGGAGGAACCGGGACAGGAGCCGCCCCGATCATTGCCAAGATGGCCAAGGACAAGGGTGTCCTGACCGTCGGTGTGGTCACACTGCCGTTCGAGAACGAAGGCGAGAACGCCATGTCCCGCGCGATCGACGGCATCCATGAGCTCGTGAAGAACGTGGACAGTCTTCTGATCATCAACAACGAGAAGCTCTACGATTTTTTCGGCAGCCATCTCGTGCATGAGGCGTTCCCGAAGGCGGACGAGGTGCTCTCCACCGCCGTGAAAGGAATCACCGAGATCATCAGCCGCCCGGGCTACATCAACGTGGACTTCGAGGACATCAAGACCATGATGCGCAACAGCGGCATGGCCCTGATGGGTTGCGGCACAGGCTCCGGGAAGAACAGGATCGAGGATGCCGTCAAGGGTGCGCTCCAGTCCCCTCTCCTGAACGACTTCGACCTCAAGACGGCAAAAAGTCTGCTGATCAACATCACCTGCGGCAAGAACGACAAGGGCCTCACGATGGACGACCTCTCCGAGATCAACCACAAGATCTCTGAATATACCGGGAATGTCAAGAAGTTCAAGACCGGTCTGGTCTGGATGACAGATCCCGAGATCGGGGACAAGATTCAGATCACCGCCATCGCCACCGGATTTAAAGTCAATGACTTGAGGAAAATCGCAAGGACAGACCTCGGCAACATGATCCTCATCGGCAAGGACTTCAAATTCGAAAGGCAGCCCCTGCCTGAGGTTGTTCGACAGTTCCACGTCGCCACACTCAAGCACCCTCTTCATCGCAGGCCATTCGCCTATCGCATATTTCAGGGCCTTCCTCAGCAGTTCGCCGCAGCCCGCGAAGTCAGACTTCCGGAACACCTCCAGACGCTCCTCTATCCTCCTCATTATGTCCGCCATGTTCCCCCGGCTTAAGGCGTTGCGCAAGTCTCTCTGCGAACTGAAAGCCCCTCGTCATCCTTGCCTCGGCCGGCGTTACGCTCTGATTTACGCACGAAGTTCCTGCCGCTGAACACGTAGACGCTCTTCGCGGTGTTCGGATTAAGCCTCATCTCATCGCGGACGATACCGCTCAGGCCGGATATTCCCTTGCGCAGGTCCACCTTCTCCCCATACAGGTAGATGGAATATTCACTTGACATCGTCACCATGGCGCCACTATCCAAGCATATTCCTAACCATGCCGAACAGCTCGCTGATGTCGCCCTCGCACTGCGACAGCTCCATACCGTTCGTGAACCGCAAACGCACGTCGCGGATGCCGGGGCCTCCTTCCGGCATTCTGTCTACGACCAGCGGGATGAACCCGCCCGACAGCTGGCGCTCGTCGGCCTCCTTGAGGACGCTGTAATCTTTCTGGCCCCTGCGTGAATATTGCATGAACTTCTCATAGTCATACTCCTCCTCCTCGCAGAACTTCTTCATCGAGCGGCCACGACCGTTCTGGTTGTAGTGCTTGAGCGCGAACGCGTAGTTGATTGTCGGATCTTCCTTCATCTTTGGCTCTGTTTTTGGTTTGAGACAAAGATGCGCAGACTTGTTCAGAACTCAATGCGGAAATGTGGACGCGTACTCTTGAAACTCGTTATCGTCTCCCGCAACCCATCCTTGGCGCGGACTGGCATATGGTCAATGCCAAGAGCGGCCTTGATCTTGGCATTGCTGACGACGTAGTTTTCGGTGAGTTTCTGCATCCGGAGATGGTTGAGAGAGGTGAAGTCAAGTGCCTATTTATCTTTTCTCTGATCCCTGCTTTTAGACTCAAGGTCTTTTTTCATCACATTTCGACCAGTTAAGAACAAACCAACAACGACAACCATTGTCACACTTAGAAAAGATGCAGCAAAAGTGGTCATGTGTAATTTAACAGCAAAGAATATCGCTACCGCGACACAAAGAAAGACTATTATAAAACCAAAGACCTGACCTCTTTTGCTTTGTAATGTTTGACTGCCAACAACTTTAGTTTCCAAAGTCATCCTATGCTCTTGCTGTTTTTCGGCCATTTTCAAAATCCTATCTGCCGAGCCGGGAAGGATTTCCTCATAACGTGCCAATGATTCCGGTGGAGGTATTGGTCCCGAATACATCTCCTCTCGGATAATTGTCAGAGCTTCCTTAACATCCTTCTTCCGATTCTCAGGAACGGCATCTAGGATTACTTTATCTGGGCTTTCTTGTTCTTCTATATGATTGTTCCCAGCAATCAATCCACTATTTCGAATAGTTTTTTCACTCATAATAATCAAATTTTGGTCACTTCATCACTGAATACAAATCCTGACCGACTACGCCAAAGTCAGACTCTAACGCCGTTCTGTCAGCGGCTTCCGCTGACGAGGATTCATTATAGGAGTAATATGGAGAGAATATTCCCAAAAGGTTTCCCATTCCGATCAGAAATGATCCCTTCGCGAAAAGATAATCTGTTCTGTAAAATGACTTTTTCATACAAATAAACATTACCTAACAAATATACAAATTTCAGACTAAACTTTCAACAATAGAACAAACAAAAATATTACACCCTAAAATTCTCCAGCACATCCAGATGCTCCCAGGACAATTCCTTGCGGGCTTTTTCGTTGCTGAAGGTAAGGCTTTTGGTCATCTTTTCAAGTTTGTAACTATTGATTGGAGCCTTATTGCCCAGAAGGTCACCGACTTTGGCCATGCACCACGCCATCCAGTAAGGGATTGAAAGCGGCTTGCGTTTTCCCAACTGCCTTGCGGCTGAAAGGGACAATTCTCCGAATGACGGCTAACGAGTATCGCAGACATTATAGACGCCACCATTTTCCTCCAATTTAGGCAATATATTGGCGATGTCCTCCGCCATCAAAATGCTCTTGACGACCTTACCTCCGGCAATATTCATATAGAAGCCTTTACGGATGCCATTGACCATCGCACCGAGATTGCCGGGCGCTCCTTTTCCGGCAAGAAAAGAAGGACGAAGAATCCAAAGAACCACATTATTGTTCTTGCACCATTTCCTCCGCCATAATCTTGCTCTTGGCGTATGGGCTATCTCCATTCAGGGGATGATCCTCAGTGATCAATTCTCCAAACTCGCAACCGTAAACAGCGACTGTACTGATGAATATCAAAGAATTTATCGGTTAGGTTTACGATCACAATTTTTCAATCTCATTCTCGTATATAATATCATTTGGTTTTATCAACTTTCCCGAAGGGATTAACTTCAAAAAGTAACCATCAGGTATATGATATTTCGATATTAACTTTGTAACATTATCGACATGTTCTACCCCTCCTACCATCTCTAACGAAGCAATCAATTGACCTTGTGTGCATATAGCAGATCCTTTATTATCAAAAAACAAATTGTCGTTATTCATATTACATGAAAATCCAACTTGATCAGGAGTTATAGCTGATTGAATTTCCTCCTGTATTAATTTAGCCGTACCTTCAGAAAACTTGAGACTCACTAATTCATTCTTTATACATTTTTGTATCAATTCTATTTCATTGTAAAATTTGCATTCTCGTTTTTCAAAATCGTTTAAAGCAATAAGAACAAGTCCATTCTCTCCATATTCATTATCTGACATCCTTATAAATTGACACATTGTATTCTGAAAAAGTTTCACCATACAATATAATTTATCATTGATATTTGCTAGCATTAAAATATGTCTATTAGTCTTACCATAATCAATGAAGTCATCTAATAAAGTTTGTTCCGCATTTAGAAGTCCTTCGCCTTCAAAAACAACTTCATCCAAACGACTTACATCTGCATCTCGTAAAATTTCTGAATACTTAATAGCCATCGGATCGTTGTAATATGCAGGAATCTTATCAACTGCGAACTCGTATGCTATTTTCAGTAATCCTATTTTGTAATTTTTCAAATCAATTATAATTTGCATTTTTATCCACGGTTGCGAAATCTCATGAACCGTTCTACACGAGTCCAATTTGAATGTCCCAGGTGTAAGCCCTATTTTATTTATGGTCTTCTTAACCATTCTATCTATCAGTTTTTCATCTTTCTTATCAACTATTATAGTAAAAGATTTTCCATCTTGAGATATATCTGGAGATTTAGGTAAAATATGTGGAACAATAGTGCCTGTTTTTTCCTCTTCCATTCTTACTTTGGTGCCATTATCTTCAATAATTCCATCTCCAACCAATGGATTCGGAAGTTTATTGGTTTTTCCAACAAGACGTTTGTTATTGCGTGCCCCTATAATCATCCATTGCTTGAGCAAATGAATATCTACATGGTCCCCAAGATTAGAATTGCATTTCTTACATACGTTATATATATGGTAATAACCTCCAATAGCATCAGGGATTACATGCTCGTCTGAAAGATCTACCCCATCACGATGGCAAATGATACAATGTCCTGTTTTCATGATTCATGTATAATCAATTAATTATCTGTTGATGTGTTATTTTATAAACATCTTCAGCTAATTATATGAAAAAGTAAACAAAAAGAAGTGAAAATGCGGTTGAAACATTTGTATATTTAGAGGCTGTTTTGATTTGTTTGAAATGTTCTTTGAGGCGAAAAAACTTCATCTTCTTCCAG
>OLGV01000610.1_pt1 | contig 14340 bp, 9 predicted proteins | sample 1605761 | NCBI WGS metagenome assembly OLGV01 (sample SAMN03283245) | human gut metagenome | biome: human-associated habitat; material: feces | host: Homo sapiens | place: Peru | collected 2012
CCATTAACAGAGTTTATCCTTCCCGGTGTGCCTCCTTCTTTGTCGCAGCTCGCGCGCCAGTTCACAGCTCCTAAACATGGTGAGTGCGGGTCTATTTGCTCCAACGACCAGCCGCCGTTGGATTTGTTTTTATCTCGATACCAAGAAATATCAAAACTTAAATCAAAAATCAATAATTTATGAAACCCAAAAAGAGAAAAAAAAGAACCGGAATTTGGTATCGAAAAAGATGTAAAACCCACACAATCACCATATTCAGATAAAAAAGGAACAGACTCCTCCTTACATAATATTATGAAACCGTTTGCTCGTATTGTTATGTCTTGAGTTATTGTTTTTTCACTATTGCCAATGACAAATATCCAATCTTTCATTTTTATGTCATGGTCGGTAGTGTTATACAGTTCCACATATTCGTATGGCGGCAGACCTACGCTCGGCTCTGGATTCGCCATTATTTCATTTATCACAACATCGTTTTCATGAAGGTTATAATGAATAAAACCATGGCTGATATTCTCCGACAAATTACCTGACAAATCCTGTATTTTGTTAATAGTCAATGTGTAATTCACGCCTTCTTGAATTGTTTTTGAAAATGAAAGTATCAACGACGAACGATTGCTTCCGTTGTATTCGGCATACATAGGAGTCCCTACATTGTTATCAAGATGGTAATTTTCCGCAACAAGTGCGAACACAGGGTCAACGGGTTCATTAATATCCAATTCCAACTTATTGTATTTCAATACTATAACATCTTTCAGACATGGTGCCTCGCTATCTATAATCAACGGACCCGCATAAACATCGTCGAGATAGACTTTTTTCGAGTTGCTGGCACTGTATTTTATTTTTATTCCAAAATTTCCAACAGGCTCATAGGTATTATCAACACATTGAGCCTCAATGAGATAGTTGTTATTACCTTTTTTATCGACAAATATCTTCCATTCACCTTTCGAATTACGCGTCACCTTGAAGAAAGCGGAGAAAGATGAGGCGATAAACGTGTCGGTGCCACGGCAAACGCTGACAGCAGCGTCTCCGTCAACACGATGTAAATCAACAACATCGTTATTCCCCGCCTCTCCGAACCTAATAAAATATTTATCACAAAGATACACGTCGCTAAAATTATTACCAGAAGGCGAAAATGCTTCCCGTAACCAAAAACGCCATTCAAAATCCCCGTCCTCAACTTCATCTGACACATCTCCTTCGCAAAACAGGAAAGCCTCGCCAGCACCATCGGCATTCAATTGTAACAGGCAGGCGCTATTGACAATAAACAGCGATTCTGTTCCACTCCACCTGGGATTGTCTGTGAAATCACCATCCGAGAAGTCATCATAGATTTGGGCGAGACTCGAAAACGGCATCATTAATATTAGGTGTACCAGAATCTTGAACATTTTTGCATCCATAACTATAAATGTTAGCGTTTTTTTGTGTACTTTTGCGCAAAAGTATAACAAAAAGTTTTTACATGTTTTGTTTTTAACACTTTTTAACTTAACTTGCGTAAAAGCGGTACAAATCTTAATAAAAGTTAACAGAAACGGTATAATTGTTAAATTTTTTTAACATTTCTGGAGGTAAAAAATGAAAATAGCAGTTATTGGAGCGACGGGACTTGTCGGGCAGAAGATACTTCAAGTTTTGGAGGAGAGAAATCTTCCAATCGAGGAGTTAGTTGTGGCGGCATCAGAGAGTTCCATTGGAAAGAAGACGCTTTTTAAAGGCAAAGAATACACTTTGATTTCCGTTGAAGAGGCCATTGAAAAACGTCCCTGCATCGCGATTTTTTCAGCCGGTGCCGATGCATCGTTAAAATACGCCCCGCTTTTTGCAGAAAACGGCACCTATGTGGTCGATAACAGCTCGGCCTGGCGCAAAAAGACAAACGTTCCATTGGTGGTGCCAGAAATCAATGCCGATGACATAACCGTTGATACTCATATCATTGCGAATCCAAATTGCTCTACAATAGGTCTTGTGATGGCCTTGGCTCCAATGCATCGTCGTTATGGAATCAAACGCATCGTGGTATCGACCTATCAATCGGTTAGCGGCAGCGGTATCAAAGGATTGAAACAGCTGCACTGCGAGCAAGGTGGTGAGAAAGCCGAAAATCCCGCATATCCACACCAAATCCATGAAAACATAATCCCACACGGCGGTGGTTTTTTAGATGACGGCAACACCTCCGAGGAAGAAAAACTCATTTTTGAGACAAATAAGATTTTACATTCCAATATCGCCGTTTCGGCAACAGTGGCACGCGTCCCCGTTTATGGAGGCCATTCCGAGTCGGTGAATGTGGAGTTTTTACAACAGTATGATATTCAAGATATTAGAAAATTATTAGAAAACACACCAGGCGTTATCGTAGCTGACAATCCAAGTGAAAACATTTATCCGACACCTTTGATGGCATACGACCGCGACGAGGTTTTCGTGGGAAGAATGAGAAGAGACAACAGCATCGAAAACGGATTCAATTTCTGGGTGGTGACAGACAATATCAGAAAAGGAGCGGCGACAAACGCAGTGGAGATAGCAGAAATAATTATTCATCGTTTTTTCGACTTTTAGACACTGTTTTGTGACGAAATTTCTATATGTGTGACGAAATTAGATAAAATTCGACTTTTAGATATATTAAATGAAGATATACCACAACATAAACGATTTAAAGAACGTACAGAACGCGGTAATAACCATAGGGACATTCGACGGGGTACATCGCGGACATCAGGAGATACTGAAAAACATGGTGAACCGTGCCAAAGAAATCGACGGGGAGAGCGTAGTGGTAACCTTTTACCCACACCCGAGGCAGGTGCTCAACCATGATTCCGATATACGCCTCATCTCGACACAAGAAGAAAAAATCAGGCATCTTGAGGCGTTAAACATTGATAATCTCATTATTATAAATTTTACAAAAGAGTTTGCCGCTATATCATCGGAAGATTTTATCAAAGACTACATAGTAAAAAAACTGCATCCAGCAGTGCTTATCATCGGCTACGACCATCATTTCGGAAAAGGTCGCGCCGGTGACTTCGACATGCTTTACGAACTTGGCATGCAATATAATTTCAAAGTGGAGAAGATACAAGAGCAAGACGTTGACAATGTTGCTGTCAGCTCCACGAAAATCCGTCGTTTTTTGCAAAATGGCGATATTAAACAGGCCAATGCGCTTCTCGGATATGAGTTTTCTTACACTGGAAAAGTCGTTCACGGTCAGCAATTTGGGCATAAAATGGGTTATCCGACTGCCAATATCGATGTTGCAGAAGAGTTCCAACTCATTGAAAAAAGAGGTGTTTATGCCACTTTTGCAGACATAGGAGGGCTATCATATCCTGCCATGACATACATCGGAAAGCGTCCCACAATGCACGATGAGCGTCCGCAAAGCATTGAATCTCACATTATTAGCTTTGACGGAAATATTTATGACGAAGAAATAAAAATAAGATTTGTGGATTTTGTCAGAGATGACGAAAAATTTGATAATTTTGAAGCCTTGAAACGTCAGATTGGTGTTGACGAACAGATTATTATTAACATTTTAAATAAAAAATCATGAAAAAATTCTTGACATTATTAGCAATTATTTGCCTTTTCGAGATGACGAAGGCCATTGCATGCACCAACTTTCTCGTGACCAAGGGAGCATCGACCGACGGCTCGACGATGATTTCGTATGCCGCGGATTCTCACGTACTTTACGGTGAATTGTATCATTATCCAGCAGCTGATTATCCAGAGGGGGCCATGCGCGACCTCTATGATTGGGACAGCGGTCGTTATCTCGGACAGATTCCGGAAGTGAGCCACACATATAACGTTGTAGGCAACATGAACGAATATCAGCTTGCCATAGGCGAGACCACCTACGGCGGTTTGGAGTGCCTCTGGGAAGGCGAAGGTCTAATGGACTACGGCACCTTGATTTACATCTCCTTGCAGCGCTGCAAGACAGCTCGCGAAGCCATACGTAACATCGCTGAACTCACAGCTAAATATGGATATATCAGCGAGGGAGAGTCGTTTTCTATCGCAGACACCGAAGAGGTCTGGATTATGGATGCGATAGGAAAAGGCAAGTTCGAGAAAGGCATGGTTTGGGTTGCACGCCGCATCCCCGACGGATATGTCAGCGCTCACGCCAACCAGGCTCGCATCACCACCTTCCCTCTTGCAAAGAAGAACAAAACATCTGTCACATCAAAGGATTTCAAAAAATTCATGACAGATATGAATATCGACTGCATCTACTCTGACGATGTGATTTCTTTCGCCAAAAAGAATAATCTCTATGTAGGAAAAGACGAAGATTTCTCTTTCTCGGACGTTTACGCGCCTGTCGATTTCAGCGGCGCGCGCGCTTGTGAAATCCGTGTATGGGCCATGTTCAACCAAGTCACCGACGGCATGGATGCCTACTGGGACTATGCCACAGGACGTGACATCAAACGCACCAAGCCATACGTGAAAGGCCAGCCACAGACCATTGAGAACTTCCCGAGCAACAGAATGCCACTCTGGGTGAAACCGGAGAAAAAAGTGTCGGTACTCGACATGATGAGTTTTATGCGCGACCATCTTGAAGGCACGGAACTCGACATGACATTAGACTTCGGAGCAGGTTCGTTCCACTGCCCATATCGTTGGCGTCCAATGAGTTGGAAAGTTGACGGCGTGGAATATGTACACGAGAGAGCAACGGCAACACAGCAGACAGGCTTCTCGTTTGTGACACAGAGCAACGGCGACAATATCAATGAAATAGGCGGTATCATCTGGTGGGGTGTCGATGATGCGGCAAGCACAGTATATTGCCCCATGTACACATGTATGACAGAGATTCCGCTCTGCTACCGCGTCGGCAACGGCTCTATCATGGAATGGTCGGAGACAGCGGGATTCTGGATTTTCAACCAGGCGTCGAACTGGGCTTACACAAAATACGACTATATCCATCCTGAAATCGAGGCCAAACAAGCAGAATACGAGCACGGCTGGGTGAAGTCGGTGCAAAGTATCAACACCAAAGCAGCCGAGATTTACGCAAAAGATCCTGCTGAAGCCGTAAGATTCCTCACCAAGTATTCAAACACCGAGGCGATGAAGCTATGCGCCGACTGGAAGACCTTCTATCACTATCTGTTCGTGAAATACATGGACGGCAACGTGAAGACAGCCCGTGAAACTCCCGAGGGTTATAAATACTACGCTCCGGAGGTGGAACAGCCGAAATATAGCGATGATTTCTATAAGGCGATTATTGAGCAGACGGGAGATAAGTTGAAGGTTTATTAGTCGTTAGTTATTAGTTATTAGCTATTAGCCGTTAGCCATTAGTTATTAGCCATTAGTTAGAGTTATTGGAAAAAAGTGAGGAGACGTGTGTTTTTTCTCACTTTTTTTATTTTTACAACGCGAATGATTTTATTTTCATATTGTCATTGTTTTTGCTTCTGCTTGTTTCTTGTAGCAAACCCGGAGCCGTTGCCGTTTGAATTTAACGAAAAATTGCCGGCAATTGATACATTGCTGCAATGATGAGTTGCAAGATGTATAAGCCATCTACGAATCACGCCAATCCCTCGATTATCTTCTCGATGCTGATTCCTTCGGCTTGGGCGGTATAATTTCTCACAAGGCGGTGTCTTAAAACTGGCACTGCCACTCTTTTAACGTCTTCGATGTCGGGCGAGAACTTGCCGTTCATCAAGGCGTTGGCTTTGGCTCCGATAACGAGATACTGCGATGCGCGCGGGCCCGCACCCCAGCTCAAGTACTTATTAGCCATCTCATGGGCACGCTCGGTGTTAGGACGCGTCTTTGAGACAAGGTTCACTGCATATTCATAAACGTTATCAGACACCGGCACACAACGCACGAGCTTCTGAAAATACAGAATCTCCTCCGCAGTCATCACAGCCTCCACCTTATTATTAATAGCGGCAGTGGTGTTCCTCACAACAGCTATCTCCTCCTCGTAAGAAGGGTAATCAAGCATGAGGTTGAACATAAAACGGTCGAGTTGCGCCTCTGGAAGCGGATACGTCCCCTCCTGCTCAATGGGATTCTGCGTCGCAAGCACAAAAAACGGCTCGCTCAACTTGTAAGTCTTGCCGGAAACAGTGACGTTCCTCTCCTGCATCGCCTCAAGCAACGCCGCCTGCGTCTTGGGAGGTGTACGGTTGATTTCGTCGGCAAGAATGATATTGGAGAAAACAGGACCTTTCACAAATTTGAACTGGCGAGACTCGTCTAAAATCTCCGTTCCTATGATATCTGAAGGCATCAGGTCGGGAGTGAACTGAATGCGGTTGAATGTCAAACCCAACGCTTGTCCTATAGTATTGATTAACAATGTCTTGGCAAGACCAGGAACACCTACTAACAGCACATGACCCTGACAGAAAATCGATAAAATGGTATCATGAATAATTTCGTTTTGTCCGATGATGACCTTGCCGATTTCTTTTTTTAAGGATTCGTATTTATTTACAAGGGCTTTCGCACCTTCAACGTCAGAATTATACATACTTTCAATATTTATGTCATTTCGACTGTAGCGGAGCGGAGAAGTCTCGAACTTTTTGTCATGCAACATCTAAATGTATGAGATTTCCTGACCACACCTCGTTTCGCCTGAAATGACGAGGGAATTATTTGTTAATTTTCCAGTCAAATTGAAAATCGCAGTCGCAATAGTCGTCACATATCTTCACATAGGCTTTGCTCGACTTGGCGTTAATCCATTTGTTGATGGCTTCTTGGCGTAGTTTTTGCATTGTCCATTGTTGTATCAAGGCGTAATCGTCTTTCAAGTTGGCTTTATGCGGTGTGGTTTTTCTTTTGACTACCAATAGTCTATATGCGTCTTTATCGTTTTTCGTCTTCATCGGGACGGGATTGCTGACCTCGCCCACCTGCAAGCGGTTTATCACTACAGACACCTGCTGGTCGAGGTCTTCCGCCGAGAACAAGGTGCTTCCGGTGTTAGGGTTCACGAGGTAGCCGCCATTCACTTTATCGTCTTCGTCGCTATGAATCTTTACCGCTTCGTCGAATGTTATGCTGTCTTTTCTGATAAGGTCGGCAATATATTCCAGTTCATCATAAGCTGTTTGCAGTGCTTCCGGCGACACTTTCACTGTAAGAAGGATATGTCGCACATTGATATAGTCGCCGCGTCGTTCTATGAGTTGGATTATATGATAGCCGTATTCTGTTTCAACAACTTCTGATATTTCACCGTCTTTTAACGCAAATGCCGCCGCTTCAAATTCCGGCACCAGCTCACCTCTTCCTTGAAATCCGAGTTCGCCGCCTTTCTTGGCCGAGCCGGGGTCTTCGGAATACAGCAACGCCATTGTCGAGAAACGCTCGCCTTTCAAAATACGGTTGCGCAGTCCGTAAAGACGCTCTTTCACCGCTAACTTCTCGTCAAGGGTTATTGGCGGCTTCTTGACAAGCTCCGCTATCTCATATTGCGCGCTCACCATCGGTATGGAGTCCTTGGGGATAGTGTTATAAAACTCGCGTACATCGCTCGGAGTCGCATTGACACCCTCCACTATCTTACGCTGCACTTCCTCCATCAACTGTCTCTCTCTCAACATATCGCGAAGGTCGTTCTTGATAGATTTAATGTCCTTGTCGTAATATTTCTCAAGTTTTTCTTGGGAACCCAACTGACTGATATAATAACGTACGTATCTGTCAACGTCGCTGTCTATCTGTTCCTCCGTGACAGTGATACTGTCAAGCTCCGCTTGGTTGAGCATCAGCTTGCGGAAAAGCATGTCTTCGAGAATCTCACAACGTATTGAAGAAGCACTTCCCTTGATACCGCCCTGAAGTCTGAATTGCATATATTGCTCCTCAATATCCGATTGCATGATGATATTATTGCCTACAACAGCCACTATCTTGTCGATAACCTGCGACTGCTGGGCGTTTATCGCCGATGAAAAAATAGTTGCTATGACAAATAAAGCAAAAAACTTCCTTGATTTCATACGTTAATTTTAATAGATTACAAAAACACGTTCCTTGACCGCTTTGTTATAAAGACTGTTATTCATTCTCTCAATAAGTTCTTTCTTCCTGATATTCAATATGATAGACCTTACTGCATCAATATTCATGTCACTGAAAGAGTTATCGTTGAGATATTTTTCAATCTCCTCATCAAAAACGACTGTGTCGAGATTTTGTTTAACCAATAGAGATTCATATTTATATATTATCAATGAGTTACGATAATCCTCTATCTCTTTTAAGCAGTCAAGTTCTGATTTGTCAAGATTCTTTTCAGCTTGATGAATAAGCAGTTGGCGACGAATCCAGTTGTCGATGAACGCTTTTGTTCTGACAAGACTGTCGTTGACGCTAATTCCTTCATACAGAATGCCTTGCAAATCGGATTGATATAAAACCTTATCGTAAATGGCAGCGACGACTCTATCATTCTTGCCATTTCCCGATTTTTGGCATGAAACCAATGCCGTAATCACTATCAATCCTATTGCAATTTTAATTTTCATACTTTTTCTTTTGTCATTTCGAGTTTGTCTCTATCGTCATTTCGAGCTTATGACTCCGTCATTTCGAGCTTGTCGAGAAATCTCCGGCAACCGAGTGCGCATGGACATTTGTCAGTCGTAGTTTTATTCACCAGAGGTGAATGCTTTCGCTTCGCTCAGGTCTCCACTCCGCTTCACTTCGTTCCGCTCCGGTCGAAATGACGGATTGAATGCTGTCATTTCAAGCTTGTCACTATCGTCATTTCGAGCTTGTCGAGAAATCTCCGGCAACCGAGTGCTCATGGACTTTTGTTAGTCGTAGATTTCTCCACTTCGCTTCACTTCGTTCCGCTCCGGTCGAAATGACGGGTTGAATGCTGTCGTTTCGAGCTTGTCGAGAAATCTACAGCAACCGAGTGCTCATGGACATTTGTCAGTCGTAGTTTTCTCCACTTCGCTTCACTTCGTTCCGCTCCGGTCGAAATGACGAGTTTTCGTTAGTCGTAGATTTCTCCACTCCGTTCCGCTCCGGTCGAAATGACGAGTTGAATGCTGTCGTTTCAAGCTTGTCTCTATCGTCATTTCGAGCTTGTCGAGAAATCTACAGCAACCGGGTGTTCATGGACATTTGTCAGTCGTAGTTTTCTCCACTTCGCTTCACTTCGTTCCGCTCCGATCGAAATGACGGATTGAATGCTGTCGTTTCGAGCTTGTCTCTATCGTCATTTCGAGCTTATGACTCCGTCATTTCGAGCTTGTCGAGAAATCTACAGCAACCGAGTGTCCATGGACTTTCGTTAGTCGTAGATTTCTCCACTCCGCTCCATTTCATTCCGCTCCGGTCGAAATGACGGGTTGAATGCTGTCGTTTCGAGCTTGTCTCTATCGTCATTTCGAGCTTATGACTCCGTCATTTCGAGCTTGTCGAGAAATCTACAGCAACCGAGTGTTCATGGACTTTTGTTAGTCGTAGTTTTCTCCACTTCGCTTCACTTCGTTCCGCTCCGGTCGAAATGACGGGTTGAATGCTGTCGTTTCGAGCTTGTCTCTATCGTCATTTCGAGCTTGTCGAGAAATCTACAGCAACCGAGTGTTCATGGACTTTTGTTAGTCGTAGTTTTCTCCACTTCGCTTCACTTCGTTCCGCTCCGGTCGAAATGACGGTTGCCATTTACCTCGTCATTTCGAGCTTGTCGAGAAATCTACAGCAACCGAGTGTTCATGGACTTTTGTTAGTCGTAGTTTTCTCCACTTCGCTTCACTTCGTTCCGCTCCGGTCGAAATGACGGTTGCCATTTACCTCGTCATTTCGAGCTTGTCGAGAAATCTACAGCAACCGAGTGTCCATGGACTTTCGTTAGTCGTAGATTTCTCCACTTCGCTTCACTTCGTTCCGCTCCGGTCGAAATGACGGATTGAATGCTGTCGTTTCGAGCTTGTCTCTATCGTCATTTCGAGCTTATGACTCCGTCATTTCGAGCTTGTCGAGAAATCTACAGCTATCGAGTGGTCATGGACATTTGTCAGTCGTAGTTTTCTCCACTTCGCTTCACTTCGTTCCGCTCCGGTCGAAATGACGGGTTTTCGTTAGTCGTAGATTTCTCCACTCCGCTTCGCTTCGGTCGAAATGACGGGTTGAATGCTGTCATTTCGAGCTTGTCGAGAAATCTCCGGCAACCGGGTGTCCATGGACACTTGTCAGTCGTAGTTTTCTCCACTTCGCTTCACTTCGTTTCGCTCCGGTCGAAATGACATTATTCATTATAGCATTTTTTAACTTTTCCGAGCATTTTTTCGTTCACTGTCACCGGATATTTTTCTTTCAACTCGTCCAGCCATTCTTTTTCAAGTTTTGCCTGATATGCTGAAATAACCGCACCTCTCGCCTCTCTGTATGTCTTATGTTCCGGCTGGCGAACTTCCAAAATCTTGATAATTTTTGTTTTATTATCGACTGTTGACGATACCACGCGGACTGTACCTTCCACCCATTCTGTTTCGTCGATATCGACATTATCGCCTTTCTGGAAATAAGGTGATTTAACTGTAACGCCGTTCAATCCTTCTGCTTTCACGATAGCTCTGATACTGTCGTAGCTCAAGTCCTGGCGTGCGATTTCTTCCGCTCTTGCGAGATTGTCGGCGTTGTTCACGGTAATCACAAGCGTTTTCACGCGGTCGCCCCACATATAGTTATCCTTGCTTTCTTCATAGAATATCTTTATGCCGGCAGTGTCGATTTCGGCTTTTTTCCAGACATTCTTTTCCATCAAGTCGAAAAGAAGAATGCCATCGTGATATTCCTGAACGAGAAGTTTAAAGTCGGGGTATTTTTCTTCAAGACGAGCATCTTCATAAGCAAACACTGATTCTTTCACAAACCCGTCATAAAGTTGATAAGCATACGCCATTTCTGACATGAACGGCTGGCTTGACTCGTTTTTCTTGATATATTCGATGAAATCGGCAACCTTATATTCCTGTTTATTCAGTTTGAAGAGAGTTTTGTTTGTGTCGATATTTTCCGCCACGACATATTCTCCTTCTTTCAAAGTGCTGTCGATAGTAGCGATGAAAGCGTCTTTCTCTTTGACATTTTCTTTGTATTTATTTTCTTTTTTGAGACGTTTCAGCACTGCTTCGTCGCTCACTTTGGCGCGCATATCTTTTTCAACGCGTTTTTTGATATTTTCTTTTTCCTCGTCAAAACTTTTAATTCCTGATTTTCCGATAAATTTTATGATATGATAGCCATAGCTTGTTTTTACAGGTTCTGAAATTTCATTTACATCAAGTTGTTTGACGGCGGTGATAAATTCGGGAACCAGCTGGCTCACTTTAAACATAGTAAGCATTCCGCCATGTTGTGCGCTGCTTTTGTCATCAGAGTATTTTCTCACTATAATATCCCAGTTTTTACCGTCTTTATCAATTTCGTTATAGATATTATAGGCTTTGGCTCTCACTATCGAGTCTGTTTTTTCCGGGTCGTTCTCATCGACGATGAGGAAGAGGTGGGCGGCTTTAATCATGCCGCAGGCAGGTGTTTTCGAGTTGACTTTGATGATATGGTAGCCGAAATCCGAGCGCATTGGCATTGAAAGTTCACCTTCTTTGGTGTTATACGCTCCGTTTTCAAAAGGATAAACCATATCAAAAGCGGTGAAATATCCAAGGTTTCCGCGGTTTCCCTTGTATGCGCGCTGTTTGCCCGGAATTTCTTGTATGTCGCGTGCCGACGGGTCATCGGAAGCTTCGACGGCGACATCTCCGAAATCTTCACCTTTGAGGATACGTTTACGAAGTTCCAGAGCCTTGTTGTAAGCCTTCAATGTGTCGGCTGGTGTTGCGTTGGTGTGAACGTCACATTTCACAAGGATATGCGATGCGTTGATATCCCACTGCATTCTTTCGTAAGCCTCCTCAACGAGATTCTCTGTGGCAGCATCGTTTGAGAAATAAGGCTTTGCGAGTTGTTTGCGATAGCTGTTATATTCTTTGATGAATTTGGGCAAGGTATCCATCTTAATATTTTCAGCCTCAATAACTTTCAGTTTGAAATTGATAAACATATCAAGATATTCGTCGATGTTTTTCTTATCGATGACATCGCTTTTCACGTTGTTTTTTTCATAAATCTCCATAAACTCCCCCGCGGAGATGTCCTTGTCACCTATAGTCACTAATGTTTTTGATTTCCAGCCTTGTGCAAAAAGAAGAGCCGGCATCATCACTGCTAAAAGAACTAATACTTTTTTCATTTTAAATTTTTATTTCTATTTTAAATTTTTGAAATTCCTCGCGCTTAATGCTCGGAACGATGTTATGATTAACGTCGGGATTATTTCATTATTATGCTTTTCTGCTATAATTCGGCGATTCTTGCGTAATTGTGATGTCATGTGGATGGCTTTCATTAATACCCGAGGCTGTAATTTTGATGAAGCGGGCGTTATGCAGTTCTTCTATGGTGTGCGAGCCGGTGTAGCCCATTCCTGCGCGGAGACCGCCGACCATCTGATATACGACTTCCGAGAGGCTTCCTTTGTAAGGCACGCGACCGACGATGCCTTCTGGAACAAGTTTCTTGATGTCGTCTTCCATATCTTGGAAGTAACGGTCTTTCGAGCCGTGCTGCATTGCATCGAGAGAGCCCATGCCGCGATATGTCTTATATTTTCTACCTTCGAAGATGATTGTATCGCCCGGTGATTCATTGACGCCGGCGAACAGCGAGCCTGCCATAATGGTAGAGGCGCCTGCCGCGATGGCCTTCACGATGTCGCCGGTATAACGAATACCTCCGTCGGCGATGACAGGTATGCTGCTACCTTTAAGGGCTTCGGCGACATTGTACACCGCTGTGAGTTGCGGGACTCCGATACCTGCGATGATACGAGTGGTGCAGATGGAGCCAGGTCCGATACCGACTTTGATGGAGTCAACATCGAGTTTTGCGAGGTCTTTCGCTGCCTCTGCTGTAGCTATGTTACCAATGACGAGGTCGATATTTGGGAATGCTTTGCGGAGTTGTTTTGTGACGTTAAACACATTATTCGAGTGACCATGCGCTGTATCGACTACGATAGCATCGACACCGGCGTCCACCAGGGCGTGTGCGCGCTCCATGGTATTGTAGGTGATACCCACGGCGGCAGCGACTCTCAAACGACCGTGCTCGTCCTTCGAAGCGTTAGGTCTCGCCTTGATTTTGATGATATCTTTGTAAGTGATAAGTCCGATGAGATGATTGTGCTTGTCAACAACAGGCAGTTTCTCTATTCTATGCTCCTGAAGAATGTCGGCTGCTGTCGCGAAGTCGGTGAACTCTGTGGTGGTGATGAGGTTTTCTTTTGTCATCACTTCCGAAATCGGGCGTTCTGTCTGGCGCTCGAAGCGGAGGTCGCGGTTTGTGACTATGCCCACGAGTACATTGTCGTCGTTGACAACAGGGATTCCGCCGATATGATAATCATTCATGATTTTGAGAGCGTCGCGGACGAGAGCGCCCTCCTTGATGGTCACGGGGTTGATTATCATGCCGTTTTCGGCGCGTTTCACCTTGGTGACTTCAGCGGCCTGCTGCTCTATTGTCATGTTTTTGTGAAGCACGCCGATGCCGCCTTCCTGGGCGATAGCGATAGCCATCGGAGCCTCGGTGACAGTGTCCATACCGGCAGTGACAATCGGGATATTTAAACCAATGCGGCGCGAAAATTTAGTTCTCAAATCTGCATCACGAGGGATGAGATCGCTATAAGCAGGAATCAACAAAACGTCGTCGTAAGTCAAGCCCTCTTCGACAAATTTTTCATTTTTTGACATAATATGCGGTTTTAAATCATTCTTCTAATTAATCTGCAAAAATACGAAAAAAAATTGTTTTAGGACACTATTTTTTATAGGATTATATTTTTTAATGCAACTTTAACATGTTTTTTCTTTTCCTATGTTCATTTTTGTAAATCCGAAAATCTTCGTCCTCATGTCTTTCAATGACATTCCAATGAGGTAAACATCCTTGTCTATAATTGAAAATCTATCGTTTGATTTATTGAAAATCTCAATGTTTATTGGCTGACACTGAAAAACACCCTTTTTCTTCCGCATCGTGCCAAACTGTGCGGATTTTCCTTGTTTCAAACAATTGCATTTAATTATGTCCTGTCATAATTTTAACGGTTTTAAGTTATACAACATTGCGAATTTGAAAAAAATTAACAATTGCGATCTGTTTTTGAAAAAAAAATTACGATATTTGCAAAAGATACTCACATCA
>OLGV01000612.1_pt1 | contig 14311 bp, 14 predicted proteins | sample 1605761 | NCBI WGS metagenome assembly OLGV01 (sample SAMN03283245) | human gut metagenome | biome: human-associated habitat; material: feces | host: Homo sapiens | place: Peru | collected 2012
AATCGAAAGAACTTGGTCGAGTGGCTTGATTTCATTCATAACTTTTTGATTGTCAACTATAAAGTTACAAAAAATCTACCATTCGACCTATTTATTTAAGCACTTATTTCGCTGAAAATCAAAGAAATCTGTATCATCGGAGACATATTCGCCAATCATCGAATCGCCACATGAATCATGAACCGTGCAAGCAAAAAGTGCCCTCACCATACAAGGAAACAATCGCTATAAAATAACAACATTTTTAAGTGAGCAACGAAATCTTAAATGAAAGAGCCGTGCACGCCACCACGGCACCAATGATTTTTTCGATCAATAATTTGCGAAATCATTTTTTATTACTAATTTTGCAACGTAAATCAAATACTGCTAATCTGATATTGGTGCTACTAAAATATCAAAATCACAAACACCGATTGACGTTCAAAATTAGTATTCCACATTTTTTATCATCATTTTCTGGTAATAAAACCATATCTTCTATGTGTTTTCAAAGCTGATGGCTAATCCCTTCGATTTTCGAGGCCCTCATTATGTATATACATACATGCACATAGAACCTAACATCAAAATATATGTATAATATCAACGAACTGGAAGCAATGCCTTTGGAAGAGGTTCAAGCCTACGCGAAAAGCCTTGGCATTAAAAAGGTAGATTCCGAGACACTTGTTTACGACATTCTTGACCAGCAGGCAACCATCGCAAGCGCCAACACCGGTGCCACCAAGGCTTCGGAGCCGAAGAAGCGCAAAAGCGCCACTGCGGCCACTAAAAAGGCAGCTGCGGCAAAACCTAAGCAGGAAAAGAAGGAGGAAGAGCCTAAAGAGGCTTCAGAAAAAACAGCGGTGAAGAAGAAAGCCACCAAGAAAAAGGAAGAAGCTGAAAAAGGCACAAATAAAGCGGCTACTGAAGAAAAGGCCGTGAAAGAGAAAAAGTCTGCTACCGCCACCAAATCCAAGAGCAAAACCACAAAAAAAGCTGCCGCTACTGAAGAGGAAGCGAAGCCTGCTGCTGAGGAAGCGGCTAAAGAAACAGCTCCAGCCACCGACAACGACGCTCAGGCAAAGCAAGAGAAAAAGCCACGCCGCCAGCGTATCGCAAAAGTGGCAGACAAGGCAGAGGCCACTCCTGCTGAACAAACTATCGCTCCAGCCGTGACCGACGAGCCACAGCAGCAAGAGGTGGAGCAAGCACCAGAGCCACAAGCCGTGCAACAGCCCGAAAACGAGATTCCATATCAGGAAGAAGAATATATCGCCGACGACGAATTTGCACCACAAAACCAGCAAAGCGATTTCCAAGACCTGTTCGGTGGCGGAAAAAATATGGGATTGGGCGCGTTCTTCAGCTCTTCGCAAACTTTCAAGCCTCGCACCAAAGAGGAAAAGGAAGAGGACGCACGCCGTGCAGAAGAGGCACGCCGCCGCGCAGCAGAAGAGGCAGCGAAAGCTCCTATCGTGATTCAAGAGCCTAAGGCTGAAAAGCAGCAGCCAGCCAACAACGCTAACGGCAACGGCAAGAAGAACAAAAAGAACAAGAAGCAACAACAGCCACAGGAAGTGGCGGAAAATCCATACACCGACAATCCATACAACTTCGAAGGTATTCTCGATGGCGAGGGCTTGCTCGAAATCATGCCCGACGGCTATGGCTTCCTCCGCTCATCTGACTACAACTATCTTACATCGCCCGACGACATCTATGTGTCGCAATCACAAATCCGCAACAACGGTTTGAAAAACGGTGATGTGGTGTTCGGCACCATTCGCCCACCAAAGGAAGGCGAAAAATATTTCCCACTGTGCGAAGTGAAGGCCATCAACGGCCGCACCCCCGACTTTGTGCGCGACCGTGTGCCATTTGAGCACCTTGTACCACTGTTCCCAGAAGAGAAATTCAACTTGGTGAGCACCAAGCACCCTAATATCTCCACCCGAATTGTGGATATGTTTGCGCCTATCGGCAAGGGACAGCGTGGTTTGATTGTGGCTCAGCCAAAAACTGGTAAAACCATTCTGCTGAAAGACATCGCCAACGCCATCGCGGAAAATCACCCCGAAACCTATATGATTATTCTGCTCATCGACGAGCGTCCGGAAGAAGTTACCGACATGGCTCGCAGCGTGAACGCAGAAGTGATTGCCTCTACATTCGACGAACCAGCCGACCGCCATGTGAAGATAGCAGAACTTGTGCTCGCTAAGGCTAAACGACTGGTGGAATGTGGACACGATGTGGTGATTCTGCTCGACTCTATCACTCGCTTGGCTCGCGCCTACAACACTTGCGCACCAGCATCAGGCAAGATTCTTTCGGGTGGTGTGGATGCCAACGCACTCCAACGCCCAAAACGCTTCTTCGGTGCTGCGCGTAACATTGAGAACGGCGGTAGCCTCACCATCATCGCCACCGCACTCACCGAAACCGGTTCGAAGATGGACGAAGTGATCTTTGAGGAATTCAAGGGCACTGGCAACATGGAACTCCAGCTCGACCGCAAACTCAGCAACAAGCGCATCTTCCCTGCCGTGGACATTATGGCTTCAAGCACCCGACGCGACGACTTGCTTTTCAACCAAGACACTATCAACCGCATGTGGATTTTGCGCCGCTTCCTGAGCGACCGCACTTCTATCGAGGCAATGGAATTTATCAAAGACCGTATGCTTCGCACATCGAGCAACGAAGAATTGCTGCTCACAATGAACGACTAATCCTCATCAGAGCTGATAATGGGAAGAATTTTAGCAATCGACTACGGGCGCAAACGCACAGGCGTGGCAGTGACCGACCCTTTGAAAATCATTGCCAACGCTTTGGGCACATACCCCACCCACACGCTGATGGACTTCTTGAAAGACTATACGCAGCGTGAGGAAGTGGAAACCATCGTGATTGGGCTTCCGAAGCAGCTCAACGGTGAGCCGTCGGAAAGTATGCGCTATATCACGCCGTTTGTGAACCGCCTGAAAAAGGAGATGCCACAAATGCCCATCGTGATGTACGACGAGCGATTCACGTCGACCATCGCCCACAAGGCGATGATTGATGGCGGTATGAAGAAAAGCGACCGACGCGACAAGGCGAAAGTCGACGCCATTGCCGCCACCATTATTCTTACCGACTATTTACAAAGCAATTTAATATAACAAAAATATGATTCTACCAGTATATATCTACGGACAACCCGTGCTTCGCAACGAAGCCGAACTCGTGACCAAAGACTACGAAGGTCTGAACGAGCTTATCGAAAACATGAAAGAAACCATGTACGCAAGTAATGGTATCGGCATTGCCGCGCCTCAAGTAGGCATGGGACTGAAGCTCGTCTATATTGATGTAGATGTGTTGAAAGATGATTTCCCCGAATTGAAGGGTGTGCAGATGGTGCTCATCAACCCTGAAGTGACCGTGGATGAGTCAAGCCCCACCGTCACCAGAGAGGAAGGCTGCCTGAGCTTGCCTGGTGTAAACGAGAATGTGACCCGCCACAGCAAGATTCATTTGAAGTGGACCGATGAAAACTGGGTGGAGCACGAACAAGACATTGAAGGCTATCTGGCGCGCGTGGTGCAACACGAATGCGACCACCTCGACGGACATTTGTTCATCGACTGGGTATCACCAATCAGAAAGCAACTGATTCGCAATAAGTTATCAAATATGATTAAGGGAAAAATCCATTGCAGTTACAAGGTAAAATTCTACAATCCTAAGAGGAAATAAAAAATTAGTGGAAGATGTCTCACGACAGCCTCCACACACTTTAAATCTAATACCATGAAAAACACACGCACAAATTTAACAATTAAATTTGTAATAACAATAGAAAAAACAATTTTTTTTCAAAAAAAACTATTTTGACGATGGAAAACAATATTAAAATCACTCCAGAAGATGTGAAATACATCAAAATGGCTTGCGAATTGGCAAGCGACAACATAGATAAGGGTGGCGGTCCGTTTGGTGCCGTGATTGTGAAAAACGGTGAAGTGCTGGCTACCGGCTGCAATAGTGTGACTATTGATAACGACCCTACCGCACACGCCGAAGTGAACGCAATTCGCAAGGCTTGCAAATTGGTGAACAATTTCAACCTTGAAGGCTGCGTGATTTACAGCAGTTGCGAGCCATGCCCCATGTGCTTGAGTTCGCTCTACTGGGCAGGTGTGAGCCGCATCTACTACGCCAACACTCAAAACGATGCCGATGCTATCGACTTTGGCGATCATTTCATCTATGAGGAAATTGCAAAGCCCCACTTGAAACGCCTCATTCCATGCATCCACGTCGATGAGCCAACAGCGATTCTCCACTTCAAAAAGTGGGACGAGAAAAACGACAAAATCAAGTACTAATATCGTTTGTCGGATATTGACAATGTTGGTCGCCCCTACAAGAGCGACCATTATTTTTTTATCACCTCAAATCAAATTGTTTAGAACTCAATTCGCTCTGGTGAAATCCTGTCGGCATCAGTTATTTCACGAAGTACTTTGCAAGGCACACCTGCGGCAATCACGCCCTTCGGTATGTCGGAAGTGACCACACTTCCCGCGCCTATCACACTCCCCTCGCCTATCGTCACACCGCCACAAACTGTGGAGTTCGCACCAATCCAAGCGCCATCTTCAATAGTGATTGGCTTCGACGTTTCGAGCGCGCTGGAGCAGCGTTGCTCGGAGTGAATGGGGTGACCTGCGCAAGCGAGCACCACACCCGGACCAATCAGCACACTCCTGCCGATGCGAATGGGCGATGTGTCGAGAAACACGCAATTATAATTCACCAGCGCAAAGCCCTTGAAATGAATGTTGAATCCAAAATCGCACCTGAAACTGGGCATCAAATACACCGACGAATAATATGTGCCAAACAGGCGCATCAATATGTCGCGTTGCGCCTTGGGGTCGTCGGGGTCGGAATTATTGAATTTCCAACACAAGCGGCGCGCTTTGGCCTGAGCCTCACGGGGAATGTGCATTGCATTTCCCACAAATCCTTTATCTTCTTTTATTCGTGATAATATATCCATTTTATCAAATTTTACGCAAAATTAGCGAAAACGTGATTACACAACACGATTTTGTGCTGAAAAAGTTTTGATTAACAGTTATTCTTTGTATATTTGCCCAGAGAAAACCAATGCGAACATACTTAATGTGCGCTCTCGCATTTTTTTACAACCTCCTTCCTTTGAGCGCAAGAAGGAAACTAAAACCTCAAAACAACATGAAGAAAATCTTATTAACACTTGCCACTGTGTTTGTTCTCACCGCATGTGGTGGAGGCGCACCATCTCCAACTGGCGACGCTGAAAAAGACGCGAAAGCCATATTCGAATACATGACGTCTGAAGTAGAAAACTGCAAGACTCTTGAAGAATTTAATGATATCGAAAAGAAAATCGAACCAATTCAAAAAGAATTTGAGGACTACGAAAAAGACCACCCAGAATACAAGGAGCAATTCCAAAAGGCTTCTCAAAATGAAGCGCTTAAATTCATAGGTGCTATAATGAAAAAAGAACAAGAACTGAAGAAAAAATAGGAAAACAATAATAATTAATCGTTTGTGCGAATCTTTTGATTTTTAAGCGGATACACAATATTCGCCTTATAGCCCACGCACAAATCACTTCTAAAAACAACTCCCCCTCTAAATATGGGCTATGCAGAGGGAAAACAAACAAAAAACCTAACAACATGAAGAAAGTATTATTTATGTTTGTGGCTGTATTGGCCCTCGTAAGCTGCCAAAAGGGCGCTGAAAAATCAAGTGAAGCAACTGCCGATAGCACAAAGACTGAGGCTGTAGAAAAAAAGGCTGCTGATGCCACCGAACTCGTGGCTCCTGAAAAGACTGGCGACATCGCTGAAGACTTAATCGCACAAGCTAAATTCGTTTTGGCAAAGATTAAAGCTTGCAAGACTGCGGAAGAATTTGGTGCTATTGAAGAAGATCAATGCATGAAGGATTTCGAAGCGCTGATGAGCAAAGCAGAACAAGAAGCCACTCCTGAACAAAAAGAAAAAATTGCTGAATTCTTCAAAGATCCAGCTAACAACTTCGAAGAAGCAATGTCTGCAAAACTTAAAGAAATTATGTAACCCCCAAATGCCACAACGGCATTGAATCAATACAAGGCTATGCCGCAAATCGGCATAGCCTTTTTTTCGCACCCAAGTTTACAATCCAACAAAGCCATTGAAAGCAGCGTTTACTCCCACCCAATTACCACGAAAGAACAGAAAAACCATAAAAATGGCGAATGAAGTAACGATTTTGTGGAGGCTTGTAGCCGTTGGAAACGGCTGATTATGGTTAACTCCATGCAAGCGAATGAAGCTCCGCAGGAGCGAATGAGCGCAGCTTGGAGATTGCACTAAAGAGGGTATGAGCCTCGTAGAGGGTCGGTTATGGTCAAAACTCTGAAGTTACTACAACCGACCGTCTCCGACGCTCACCACTTTATTTGGATCTGTCTCCAAGCTGCGCTCGCAAGCGAGCTTGCATGGAGTTAACCATAATATGCCGTTTCCAACGGCACTAAAACCTCTCTTTTCGACTTTTTCAGAACTATCCATACCACATCACATAATGCGCGCAAAACAAAACACACCCCACCCTCATTTCTCTCATAAAAGTGAAAAAGATTGCTGCACATGGGCTATTTAGCTTGCTTAAAATTTCAAAAATTGGCAGAAAAGTTGTAAATTTGTATGAAATTGTGCGCACGTGTATGCGTGCACGCGTGAAAGGTTTACATCGGGCAAAAAAATGCCTGGCAAATATATTATAACATAAACATGAAAATTATCTTATTATCAGGTGGTTCTGGTCAGCGCTTATGGCCTTTATCTAACGGAGCACAGGCAAAACAGTTTCTTCGCTTGCTGAAATCACCCGACGGCGAAAAAGAATCGATGGTGCAACGAGTGGTACGCCAAATCAAAGAAGCAGGACTGCTTGAAAGCATCACAGTGGCAACGAGTGCTGCACAAGCCGATATGATTTCCAACCAACTTAGCGAATACGGAGTCGACATCGTGACCGAGCCTGCTCGTCGCGACACTTTCCCTGCCATAGCACTTGCTGCAGCATATCTCCAAAAAGAAAAGCATTGCCCTGCCGACGAAACGGTGGTGGTGATGCCATGCGACCCCTACACCGAAAGCGGATATTTCCAGACTATCGCCAAAATGGTGAAGGCTGTGGAGGCTAAGGCTGCCGACCTCGTGCTGATGGGCATCACCCCCACGAATCCTTCCTCCAAATTTGGCTACATCGTGCCACAGGCTGCCGATGCAGAAAAAGACATTCGCCAAGTGCACAGATTCGTGGAGAAGCCAAAGCACGAGCTTGCCGAGCAGTTGCTCACCGAAGGTGCACTGTGGAACGGTGGCGTGTTTGCGTTCCGTCTTGGCTACATCACCTCGATTCTCAATAAATACGTGAACGCGCCATCGTTTGCTGAAGTTCGCTCACGCTATCAAGAGTTCCCAAAAATCAGCTTCGACTACGAAGTGGCAGAGCGTGCCGAATCGGTGGCAGTGATTCCATTCACTGGCCAATGGAAAGACCTCGGCACATGGAATGCCCTCACCGAAGAGTTGCCCAATCAGACCATTGGCAAAGTGGTGCTCGACCCTGAGGCAAAAAACACCCATGTGGTGAACGAGCTCAGCATGCCGCTGATTTGCCTCGGTACCGACAATTTGGTGGTGGCAGCAAGCAGCGACGGCATTCTGGTGGCTGACAAAGCCCACTCCGAAGAGCTCAAAACCCACCTTGCGAAGCTCGGTCCCGACGCACGCCCAATGTACGAGGAGCGCCGCTGGGGCGAATACAAGGTGATCGACCACATCGAGTTTCCCGACGGTCAGAAAGTGCTCACCAAGCAGCTCTGCATCAAGGCAGGCAAAAACATCAGCTATCAGGTGCACCACCAACGCGAAGAGGTGTGGACCATCATCAACGGCACAGGCCGCGTGGTGCTGAGTGGCGAAGAGCGCATAGTGAAGGCTGGCGACGTGGTGCATGTTCGCCGTGAGCAGTTCCACGCTATCCGTGCCATCACCGACCTCTACATCATTGAAGTTCAATCGGGCGAGCGTCTCACCGAAGACGACATCACCCGATATCCCTACAACTGGGAATAAAGCGCAAGAGAGAGGGCGTGAAACACCGCCCCCCCTCACTGCACCACCCACATATTCTCCCTCCCCAGTCCGATTCACGAAATCGGCAAGGAAAACCAAGTTCCCCGATGGTTCACCCAACAGGCTGTGTGCAGAGCTGTACAGAGCCGGGATGCTGAAAGAGAAAATGCAGCGCGAGTCATTTTGACCGCAGGCAATGCGCCTGGGTTTGGGGCTCTTATACTCATTCGCAATCATTTTTTATGGAATCAACCGCCCAATCGCTCCAGTGGTACGCGTTCCGAATGACGGTACGCACACCCTATGAGGCGCAAGCTATTGCCCGACGCGAAGGCTTTGAAACCTACTACGCATTGCGCAAGCAACTCAAAGACGCATCTTACGACACGCCCACCGATGAAGCATTTCAAGACAAACCATTGCTTCCATCGGTGATTTTCGTGAAATGCACAGAGGCGTTTGCGCTGAGAATGCAAGACAGCAAAAAAATGTGGCCATACCGAATGCCCGGCGAAAAGTCGCTCTGCCCCATCACACAGCGCGACATCGACGTGTTCAGAACAGCCGTGGAATCGGGGTGCCGCAACTTGGAAGTGATTGACGAAAACTTGGCGATGGGCGACAAAGTGCGAGTGCTCGACGGCATATTCAAAGACCAGGAAGGCTACATCGTAAAAATCAGAGGCGACAAACGCTTCGTCATCTCCATCCCCGGCGTAGTGGCAATAGCCACCATCTACATCCCCAAGCACCTCCTCGCCCCCACCCCCTAATGACCGATTTGAGTTTAAACGACAAATCATGGAACTTGAAATAATTGACAAAAGTATAAACGACATTCTCGATGGCAGAAAAAACCTTCCTAAGTTTAATCAGCCAGAGCATGCAGGAGTCTGCTCGGCTGGTCCGCTCCTCATTGGGGCGCTCATCGTATGTGATAAAGCGCGAGAAAGCATTAGCACAAGTAGCGATGCTCCAAATGGCGAAGCAAAAACACCAAGCAATTGGGAAATAGACGTAACTTTATTTAAAACAACTCTATATTTGGCACACGAGAACGTTCGGATAAAAATGGAGGTATTCTAAATTGTGCTCAAACTTGTTGATTCAGCGATTCAATTATACATGTCAACAAAAAAACATTATTTTCGAGAAATTCAATCCATAAAGTAAAAGAATATGTTTTTTCATCGTGCAAAATTATTTTGGAACTACAGAATTTCAAATTCAAATCGTAATACACTTTAACTCTTATTTCTTAAAAGGCTATTGAACTTATTTAGAGAGAAATTAGCACTTTCAACGGAACATAGAAGACAATATGTTTAATGACTAATCAAACTTCAGATACCAACAAACGAATTGCAAAAAATACGACATTTTTATATGTGCGTATGCTCTTGTCCACTATAGTTAGCTTATATACTAGTAGGATTGTTCTTCAAACTATAGGTGTTGAAGATTATGGAATTTATGGTGTAGTAGGAGGGGTCGTATCAATGTTTTCTTTCCTTAACGCATCAATGTCAGGTGCAACATCTCGTTTTTTATCTTATTCAATAGGACAAGGAGACAGCAAACAATTAAGGGTCACTTTTTGCTCAGCAATGAACATACATTTAATAATTGCTATTTTGGTATTTGTAATTGCAGAGACACTTGGACTATGGTTCTTTTACAATAAATTGGTTATACCGGGCGATAGAATGGTTGCTGCCCAATTTGTATATCAATTCAGTATAATTAGTATGTTTTTTAATGTTACGCAAGTTCCATACAACGCGGTAATTATCGCACATGAAAAAATGGATATTTACGCATATGTTGAACTTCTTAACGTTTTTCTAAAGTTGGGTATTGTTTACTTGTTATTAATTGGTGATTTTGATAAATTGATTCTATATTCAGGGCTATCGTTAGGTGTTTCTATATTGGTTGCGCTTGTTTATAGAATGTATTGCTTAAGGCATTTTTTGGAGACAAAGTTTAGTTTTATATGGAATAAAAAAACACTCCTTCCCATGTTGAGTTTTTCTGGTTGGGATTTATATGGTAATATGAGTGTTGTTTTTTTTACTCAAGGCTTGTCTATGTTGCTAAATATGTTTTTTGGACCAGTTTTAAATGCCGCAAATAATGTTTCAACAACTGTTCAAGGAACGATAAAAGCGTTCGCTTTTAATGTCATTCAAGCATTCAGGCCACAAATAATAAAAAAGTACGCACAGTCAGATATGGGCGCAGTAAATCAATATTGTATTATGGCAACACAATACACACTTATTCTGTTTTCCATTATAGCTATACCTTTTTTGTTTAAAACAGAATGCATTTTGAATTTATGGCTTGGAATTATACCTGAACATACCGTTTTCTTTTTAAGAGTGGTATTAATCGGTACAATCTTCAATTTGGCAAATAATATTGTTAATATACCCATTCATGCATGTGGAAGAATGAAATCATTTAGTTTAGTAACTGGATCTTGTTTCATGATTTCCATACCATTAATGTATTTTTTTCTGAAATTAGGAGCATCTGCGGATTTGTCATATTTGACTGTAATACTAGCATACATAGCTTGCTTTTGCTGTTCACTTGCAATTCTGAAAAGAAATGTTCCCCAAATCAATATGGTGCAATTGTTTATACAAGGTTACATTAAATATATTGTGACTATAGCCCCAGGATTATTTTTATCTTTCTTACTATTGTATAAAATCGAAAATGACTTTCTTTCTTTTCTTCTGATAATATTATTAAACGCTATTGTGACATGTATAAGCACAGTTTATATTGTGATGAGTAAACAGGATAGAACAAAAATATATCAGCTTATAAATAACAAACTTTTAAGAAGATAATTTTTCATGGGACGGTTTAAAGAACTTCTCTAAAATATACAAAGGAATGGGACTTAACAACGCACTCCTATTGGTTTTCATCCCACGTATACTAAGAAAAATAGGAATCAAATATGACGACAACTTAGTTTACAATCGTTTCATAGAGAAAAATTTCAATAAAGTTGCTTTAAAGTATAGACAGGTGGTTTTCTCAACAAATACCATAATTCCAAAAACAATTTGGGTGTTTTGGTGGCAAGGAGAGCTGGCGATGCCTCCTGTAATTAAAGAATGCTATAAGTCGATATTGCGGAATTGTAATGGACGAACGGTCGTCTTGCTAGATCAGAATAATTTTAAAGATTATATTACTTTACCTGACTACATACTGAGAAAATTTTATGAGGGAGTAATCTCTAAGACTCACTTTAGTGATATATTACGAGTTGGGCTATTGAAAGAGCATGGTGGCATGTGGATTGACGCAGCAATTTTTGTCACAAAACCAATACCCTACTATAACACAATGTTTTATTCACCACGGTTAAACAGAGAATTACAAGACTCCCCTCATATGGGGCAGTGGGTTATGGGGGTCATGGGAGCACCTTCGCAAATGCCTTTGTTTTCGTACATCTATGATATGCTTTTAAACTATTGGGCAAAATACGATGCCGTGTTTTCATACTTGATGTTCGATTATTTCATACAATATGCTTATAAACATATTTCATGGGTTAAAGATTTAATTGCCAATCGACCAATAGACTCCCCGAATTTACATTTCTCGCGTTATAGTTTCTCAAAAGAAGTGAATGAGAATATTTTGGATAGTTTATTAGAAAACAATACTTTTTTATCTCTGACATATCGTATAAAATATCCAAAATATTCTGTTAATGGGAATAAATCGTATTATACAGCATTACTAAACAAATATAATATCAATTATGATGAAAATCCGAATGGGGGGGGTAAATATTGTCCATTTGCCCCATGTAAAGCAATGGCTGCATAACATATTTTTGCTTTTGGAACCAATATATAAAAGGTTCCTCGTAATTCGATACAGATATTGGCAATGTAAGGACAAAGAGATGTCTGAATATATCAAGCAATTGCGAATTATGTCCTTTGAAGATACTATTGACTATATAATTAATAAAAAATGTTCATGTTCTAGATTTGGTGATGGGGAGTTTCTAGTTTTAATCGGTCAGTATAATCGTTTTCAAAAAAAAGATAAAAAACTAGCAGATAGATTGAAAGAGGTTATTGAAAACGAAGTTGACAGCCTCCTGGTTTGTATGCCATCGTTTATAACGAATGTTAAACCATTTGTTTTGAATAGTCAACTTACTGGTTTAGGATTTAATCATAGCTATTTGAAATCGGCCGTCAAACCGTTTGTCTCTGTTTCTCACATATATGGAGATAGTTTATTTACTCGTTTTTATATGAATAAAAAAGACAAAAGTAAAACACCTGACTATATTAAAAAATTGAAGCGATTGTGGGATAGTGAGAATTTGTTGATAGTCGAAGGTGCGTATTCGCGCTTGGGTGTTTCAAATGATCTTTTTGATAATGCTAAATCAATTAAAAGGATACTATGTCCACAAGAGAATGCTTTTGATAGATATGATATAATTTTAAATTGTATAAAGAAATCCTATCATGGAGAATTAATAATACTAGCATTAGGTATGACAGCAACCGTGTTGGCTTATGATTTAGCAAAAGAAAAAATACGAGCATTAGATTTAGGGCATATTGATGTAGAATACGAATGGTATCGAATGGGCGCAACACACAAGATTCCTATTCCAGGAAAACAAATGAGTGAATGTCATGGAGGCTCATGTAATTCCACTTCAAGCGACATAAGGTACCTAAATCAAATAATCGCAGATTGTAGTTCTTAAATATTGTTCTATGAGTATTCTAACAGAAATAAAATACAAATTCCTTTTAAATAAATCTTATCTTCGTATATGTACTGGAGCAAAAGCTAAGTTTGGAAAAAATGTCAAGATACACAATAGCCGAATAATTGTCACTTCTGGTTCTTGTTTGGAAATAGGAGATAATGTGTGTATTGAAAATTCAATAGTATCTATTGATAATGGTAAATGTTTTATCGGTAATAATTCTATTATAGGTAGTCTATCTAATAAATTATTATTAAATATTGAAAAGGGCGAAATACATATAGGGCATCATTCAAAGATAGACGCATCTCGTTTTTGGGTTAGATTTGGAGGAATTATTTCTATTGGAGATTACACCAACATTAATCGCGGTTCAGAAATCCGTTGTGACGAGTCTGTATCCATAGGTAGTTTTAACCAGATAAGCTACAATGTTAATATTTGGGATACGAATACTCATAATATTCTCTCAAAAGAAGAAAGAAGAAAAACAACATTGAGTCATTATCCTTATTATGGATATGAAGATAAAAAGCCAAAGACTAAAAAAATAATAATAGGAAATGACTGTTGGATTGGAGAAAAAGCATCGATATTAAAAGGAACCTCAATAGGTGATGATGTGATTGTCGGATATAATTGCTTGTTGACAAATCAAACAATTCCGAATACGGCAACAGTAGTATCTAAGAGTTTTATTGATATTCGAAAAAGAAATTGATAATAAGAAATGACAGACATAATTGTTTCGGTTATAATACCAATCTATAATGTTGAAAACTTTATAGATAGAGGTATTAGTTTTCTTTTAACTCAAACGTATAAACATTTTGAAATAATACTTATTGATGACGGTTCAACAGATGGAAGCCTGAAAAGATGTCAATATTGGGCAAAAAGAGAAAATAGAATCAAGGTTCTTCACCAAGAGAACCAAGGCGCTGGCGGTGCAAGAAATACAGGATTGGATTATGGAACGGGAAAGTATATTGCTTTTGTTGATGCGGATGACTGGGTTGAGATGGCATTGTTTGCAGAAAGCTATCAGGATTATCTTCGAAAGTATATTGAACTAAAAAACGGAATCCCCTCTCATGATACGATCCGGCGTGTCATGGGGATGATATCGCCTGAAATTCTGCAACAGCTTTACGGGAAATGGCAGGAGAGACTGGATAAAAATGATGGGGAACTGTTGAAGAAGATCATCTGCATTGATGGAAAAACAATGTGTTCAAATAAGCGCGGAGAAGAAAAAGCAAGTCATATTGTCTCGGCATGGAGCAAGGAAGATGGATTCTGCCTGGGTCAGAAAGCAGTCGAAGAAAAAAGCAATGAAATAACAGCGATTCCAGAGCTGTTGGAAAAA
>OLGV01000613.1_pt1 | contig 14283 bp, 10 predicted proteins | sample 1605761 | NCBI WGS metagenome assembly OLGV01 (sample SAMN03283245) | human gut metagenome | biome: human-associated habitat; material: feces | host: Homo sapiens | place: Peru | collected 2012
CTCAACAGATTTATTTGCGTGTCCGGTCTGCGACCGGACCCACAAGTTATTGACAAACTTTTCAAAGAACTGGTTTTGTTTACTGCCAGGGCCGCTTAGGCTATGGAAAAATTAACGAACTATTGTATAATTAGAAGCGGTTCTTTAGTGTTTAATAACAATTCTAACTTATTTCCATATATATATATGCACAGGCTAAGTAAAAGGATAAAAATTAACTAGCTATGTCATAAATAACATTAGGAACTAGGCTTCATTATAGAGTGCGAGACGGGACATAATCATTTTTATAGTCACTAAAAAATAATTTCAGTTTTTCGCCCAATCCTCCAACATTATACAATTGATTACCTATATTTTCCAAAGTTCTCAACGAATCAGATCCTGAGGCATCCATATTCACAACACACTTTGAGTCAAACTTATGCTGTATTCTGAAATATGGAAATATTTCTTTGCCGTCATTTCCACAGCCTTTTTGAAGAAATTTCATAATATTATCAGTATAAGCCGCCTGAGAAGACGATAGCAAATCATAAATAGGCACAAAACCTTTCTTATTTTTCACCCAATATCGCCCTCCCATTCTTTGCGGAGTATCCTTATACATACAATCACCTGTTCCTAACGATAATATAGCTAATTCTTCAGCAGGTACTCTTAATGCACGGACTGCTTCAACATAGCCTATAACGCATGGATTGTTAGCAAATATTCCTCCGTCAACCAATGACTTGTATCCGCATTCTTTGCCGTTATCACTTCGTTTGTAGTCAAAGTCATAACTATCAAAGTAGAAAGGTGCAGCAGATGTCGCCAAAGCCACATCTACAGCAGGTATCTGATAATCTCGACTATAATCTTTGTGGTGAGGAGTCTTAAACACATGCATACAACCTTCATTCACATCATATACAGGAATACAGAGCCTTGTTCTACAATGTCCCATACGTACCGCTTCATCGTCAACTTCGCCATAAGCGGCAGTTAGCTCTTTTTTCAGAGCCGTGTGATCATAGTATGGTCTGTTTAAAAGCAATCGCCAGAATTTTCCGTATTTCTTTGGGAATATTTTTTCAGCTTTATCTTTATATAAAGACAAAATATCTGATGCGCGCATTCCCAATGCCAGACCGATAGCGATTATTCCACCTGTAGATGTTCCACAGATAAGGTCAAAATAATCACAAATCTGATTTTCTTTACCTTCTTGATTCAATTTTTCTTCAATCAAAGAAAGAATCTTGGCCGGGATAATTCCTCTTATTCCTCCACCGTCTATTGATAAAATCTTAAACATATTGACTCATCGGTTAGTTATTACCATCAAATCTTTAAACCTTTATTATGGCAAACACTAAAATGCATATATCCTTGAATTCTCATCAATCTGCTTTATAAGAGTCATGATGTCATCTGTGTTCATGTGCTTCTGGTACTTTAGAAGGCTGAAGATGTTGCAATACTCATTGTAGATGTTGGTGGCAAAGATTCCCGCATCGTCTGTTCCTACAACTATAGGCGGGATGGGGTGTCCCTCCTTTCCCCATTTCCACCAATTGTAGAGATGGTAAGTCGAGAAATCATGATGATGACCTATCAGAACATTGCTTGACGGCAGCGTCTCTATGACAAGATCCTTGTCATGCATCTGTTCAAGCATGAGCCATTGAAGTTTTGTCAAGTCCCTCTCTCTAAAAACATCGTAGGTCGGGACTTCGATGACAGCTTCATATCTATCACGTACCGGCTTAAGATTATACATTACAAAAAGCCTTTCCACGGAACTCCATTTTTCAGATGATATCTCATACATCTTTTCAGGCTCCCTATTCCTCATCAACCATGCTTGAATATGTTCTGACACGGAAAAATGGTTATCATAAATCACAGACGCATATTCTCCAATCTTCAAAGCCACTTTGGGTAGCAGATCCGTCAATGAGCTGTCATCGCTTTGAGTTGAGATAATATGATAAGCGAAAATCAAATCATCCATATATTCGCCCCTTCGCATAAGGAGTCTGTCCCCCATATTATCTTTCCATAGACCGACAGAGACTCCTGAGGCAACAGCGTGTCCTATCCTGTCTCCACAACTAAGATCCAAGAAATGAATCGCCTCATAGATAGCCCTCAGGCCACTGAGAATATGGAAGAAATCTTCCCCCGCATGGTAGGTAAAATGAGTATAGCCGCATTCCCTCAAAGTCCTATAGGATTCAGCGAACACTTCAGGAGGGGTGTTGAATTCGCTGGAGGCGGCATCAATGCCTACCACCAATTCCGAATACTTATCTCTCTGATTCCGGAGTTGGCAAAGAGCCAGTGTCTTTCTTCGTAATTCAGCCCGCAGATCACTGAAACGAATATAGTCATCATTACGGGAATCCGGTATTTTTATAAAGTGCGAGACCAGCGAAAGGCGCGGCTTATCAGTTAGGTCATACGACTTCCTGCACTCTTGGAACGTGTCGAAACCTTTATCTATTTTCTCAATCAGGTTTATGTCCTCGACAAGAGTATCCTTGGGAGCGAAACGTCCTTCAATCATGCGAATGTTGTCCAAAGAATTTCCTGCAAGCTGAAGGAAACGCCTGTTGTAAGAGGCTTCACTAAATGAACGAAAACCACTCATCGTGTATTTCTGAAACTCCTCAAAGCCGAATAAAGTTGGTTGTTGAACCAACATCATGTTGTTCAGTCCGAAGATAAGCAGATAATAATGGAACAGACCAGCGACAGCGTCATCGTTCTTGTTTACCGCCAAATGATCGAATACTCTTATGTATAAGTAGCATTCTTTGATGAGGTCAGGAACAGAACTTCCAAGACAGCCTGACAACAAGTCTTCTTGCGTACCGTAGTCAGCTTCGTACAATTCATCCAGAAGGCTGTCGAACATCGTCTTATTTTTACCTTCATCAATTGCTTTAACGTCGAATACCAATTCGACCAATTTATTTCTTAACGAAATCGCCACGCATACCAAGGTTTGGAAGTCTTTCGGCTCATAGAACCTTGTGACTTGCGTGTATAGTTCTTTGACTTTCTCATTACCTTGCGCTTCCGCGAGGTTGGAATAAAAATTCACGGAATGATTCAGTATGTCAAGCCAAACGATATCAGACTCTATCGTCCCATTCAAATGAATATGAAGGTCGGTCAAACCGCCACGCTTGCTCTTGAAGTTGTTAAGTTCAGGAACATACGCTGGTAGTAATGACGTGTAATGCAACACACTGGAAATATATTCGTGGCAGTAATCACATGGATTCTTGCCAAACGGAGTGTGCTTGTCCCATATTTTCGCCGCGACTATAACAAGTGGCGGCATATACGGGATGAACAATTGCCATTCATTCTGCAGTTCCGCTTTGACATAAAGTTTGTCGCCATGGTACTCCAAGTACTTGTCCGCCAAACGGCATATCCCTTTGACAAATACTTCCGCCAATGTGTTGATGCCTTCAAAGGAATGTTCCAATCCCAGCCTGTAATAATGATCAGGAATGAAAGCATCTTTCTCTCGCTCCAGCAGCATCAGATTACGTTTGACATCATCCAAGCCTACACGCCTACCTATGTTGAAGTAGGTGTATAGGCTGTTGACATCGCACATTAGGTATTTGATGTATGAATCGGTCAACATGTCTAAATGGTACGAGACTCAATACAAATCTGGCGAACGGATCTTATCATGTTCTCTTTTATCGTGGTACTAAATAAGTTTAAACCATTCAAATGATTCGCTATCTGTTCATCCGTATAGGATTTCAACAAATTGTATATATCTATACTGTTCTTTTCCAAATAGTCCTTTGTCTTGCCCCAGTTTTTACGGCTATAATAAAAAATCGGTTTGCCTGACTTTGTGTTTCTTCCCCTTTTTCTAGCCGTCGTCATTTCAGCATTCTGATCAATAATTGCAATCTTGTCAAGAATTACTTTAATGTTCTGTTCTTCGTTGCCTGCTATTACATCATCGTTCCATATAGATTTCTTATTTGCGAACAAAGAGACATCCAGATAATTATAAATAAGAGGGCAACGAGCCATTGTTGTTGTAAAGCCAATAATTGAGTTAATTTCCTCATCCGGTATTTTTGACAAATTATCCATAAAGATTTTATCCGACGACACTACGTTGCTAAAATTAATATCACTTATGGATACTCCTTTTGTTGCGTCAGTCACATACTCACGAGCTTCTTCAATCAGGCATGAATTTAAAAAGCAAACAATAGACAAGTGCATCTGTTCTCCCAGCTTATCTTTCTTCACATTCTTCACGGATGAATAGAAACGTGTCATAATCCTACCTAATAGATGCGGAGGCCTAGTTTTCACTTTAGAAAAGTCTTTCTTCCATTTTACGATGCTATCTATCAACTTGTCGAAAGTCGGATCTGCGGAACTATCTCCATCGCTAAAAATATCATCCTTTTCTACACTCCTTTCAAGATTGTCTTTATCAGATGTCGGAACTGGGTAATAGCGATATATTTGAGCCTCTTTAATTAGCCTAATCACCTCATTCTTATCCTCATTCCCGGTTTTCAACACTTGACAAATAGTCGCGAACAATAGAAAAACCGAATAATATGAAGAGCTACTATTACTCGAAGTTTTTTTCAATGCACATAATGGAATCATCCCAAGTGCTTTAATTGCGGATTTCTTATCCTTTAAGACGGAGTCTATCCTGTTGCTGTTTCCATCTTTTGCTGATTTATTCAAGGAGTATAGTCTAATATGCTCAGACATATCCATTATCTTCATACCTTCTTTATACGCCATTGACATTCCTATCATATTCTTATAGGTGCCATCGTGTCTCAGGTTAACATAACTAGCAATGCCTTCTATTAATTTGCCATCGATAATTGAAGAGACGATATTCCTCATATAAGCAACTCTCAGCATATAATCCCAAAGCACGAAAGGATTGGATAGATTATGCTTCATAAAGATAATTGTCAAGCCTGTCACGCACGCATTCACAGAACTGTCCCTTGATGTCGGAACTAATTGGTAGTTCTCCTTCAAAAGATTATGCCCTATCAGATAATTTGCAATGATAGGAACGAGCATGTTGGGATTCTGAACCGCCAAGTCAACAGGTATGTCACAAGCCAGCATCCTTGACAGGAAAGCTTCTACGCAACTTACCCCTATACCATTCTCTATGATTCTTGACCTTAAAAGATTAATCTGACTCCTCAATGACAAACTTAGGAGGTAATCCACAAACCGACGAACGATACTGGACTCGTTTATTCCTAAGTCATGAATTATAGTCGTATATTTTTCACGAATTGGCTTATCAAAACCGGCATCAAGAATGTGATAATCCGTATAACGAATAGCTTCCTGAAGAGAATCCAAATGAACCCGGTTTTCAATCTTGAGAATTTTCAAAAGATACTGTCCCTCCAGTTCATTTACTCGCATTGAATAATCAGATTCTTTTTCAATATTATGAATTTCCTTAAACTGGTTCCATTGTTGTATCCTCACATTGATGCTGTACAATTTTATGTTGCCACTGACCAGACATAAGATCTTTGGGGTCGTTATGTATTTTCTAATTGATTCCAACACTTTCCAACCACGGCGCATGTCAACATCAACGTCATCAAACGCAAGCATGAAGGCCTTTTTCCCAAGAATGTCAAGCGCCGTCTCAACAAGATGATGAAAGTTTCTTCCAAGGTCAAATGATGCGGAAACCGCCTGAAAACCTTTATTCATCACGAAGTTATCATCCTGCCAGTTCACTTCTTTCTTAAACCCATTACCGAGGCCCTCTAGCATAGCCAAGCCACAAGAGATCTTTTTTAACTCGACTTGCCATCTCCTCTTGTTCTCAAAAGACTCGGAGTGGATGTCAAACTCTCCTCTCTCGCAGGCAGCCCTTACCTCCTTGTCAATAAGAGACACGATAAGAACAAGAACATGACCGCTATCTTCAAGCATCGTAGGATCAATGAGACTCAACACCTTAACCTTATTACGTCTATCATTTTTATCTATTTCACCATTCTCACAATTCTTACCGCTATGATAATACTTAAGGACCGATTTCAAGAATGATGTCTTGCCAGAGCCACGCCCACCAAGAATCGCAATAGAATTATTATAAGTCCTGTAAGTATAGGGTTCTTCGTTCCTCTCCCTACATTGGCGATCATACTCTTCAATCTTGTCGATTTGCCTATTCAACAATTCCAACACATGATTGTATTCCCTTATGTGAACAAGATTTGCCGTCTCAAAGCTTCGCGCATAAGTACTGTCATCCAAATTAATGACAACTGTTCTTTTGGTTTCTTCTGTCATATTGTCGTAGTTTTAGTGTTTTATAATTACAAACATATTATATCAATCCATACTATAAGGCAATCTCTTATTTTGCCTGACTCATCACAATTAGTAAACTACTATTCTAACGTCCTGTTCCTTTTTAGGACGTTAGGTAAATCGGTTGTTAGTGGTCAATTTTTGGACTCAGCTCAAAGTCAGAGACATAGCGTCCGCTCGACCCGTCGCCAGGCCAATAATTGTCCGTTTTTGGTATTTCTTGTTGATTATTTTTTTTACTTTTCTACGCTGGCGACAGCCTCAAGTGTCCAAGATGCTTCCTGCCGCCTGTCACCACGTCCTCGAAGAGGTCTTCGCTGCTGTACATTGCTCTCGTTTTTCCGGCTAAGGTAAGGGGCTTTTCTCCGGGTCCAAAATTTGACCACTAACCATTAAGTTCCATTGCTATTGTGTTAATATATTTAAAGATCCATGTGGTCAAAATAGCCGCGTCTGCTATCAGTAATTTAGGCCGAAAGACCAAAGGGGTAGCGTGTTGCCGTGAGCGAATTCAATGTCATCCTTTACGACATAGGAATCCGGAAGGTCCTCAATCTGTCTTTTTCCTTTATTCCTGCCACCGATCTCAAATGTGCGGTCACCGATGACGAAATCAGACTGACGTGAGGAAACCACATCATTCTCCACACGCATCTGGTTGTAGAAAAAAGTTTCCCTCATGTTCCCTATGTCAGATTTCCCTCCGGACAAGACTGTCATCAGACTTGGGTTGTCAATATAGACCTTCTCCACTTTGCCCAGTCCCCTCATGCCTCCCGTATCGTCCCTAAGTTGACCTATCAGCTGAGCCTTCTCCAGCAACGCGAGATAGTCTGAGACGCTGTTTCGGCTGACTCCGATTTCAGACGCGAGGCTATCCGCATTAGGTTTATACGGAGCAAGTGTCGAGATAACAGCCAGCATCTTTTTTAGTTTTTTTGCTGTCGGTGCCTTTAGTTCGGCATACTGTGCGATGTCTGATTCTATCGTTTTTGTTATGACATTCTGCATCCTCATCGGGAAATCTCCCTCCAATGCAAATGGATAGTAGCCCTCCGCAAGGTAACGTCTGAAAAGAGGGAGAGGATGAAGCACACCGTCAATACGTGACTTGCCCGCGAGTATCTCGTCAAGTGAATACTTAGATGCGTTTATGTTGTGAAACAGTTCCAGATACTCTCTGAAGGACAAACCATACAGCGTATAAGGTAGTACCCTTCGACTGAGATCAGCGACACCGTCCATGATGTCCAGTATGGAAGATCCTGAGAAAATCACCCTCATGTCCGGATGAGTGTCATATATCTGCTTGAGTTCGCGGGACCAGTCAGAATACTTGTGAACTTCGTCTATGACGAGCAAATGGCCAGCATCCTTCGAGAACTCATCCGCAACCTCGACGAGAGAGTGAGTGCTGAAATATGTATGGTCAGCGGATATGTATAGAAACTTGCAATCCGAAGCCTGTTCCTTAAGATATTGCAGGATCATCGTGGATTTGCCGACTCCTCTTGCCCCTGTGATCGCTATCATACGGGAAGTCCAGTTCACACGTTCATAAAGATACCTGTGAAAACTGCTGGTCGTAAGTTCCAGCTGCAAACGCATGTATTCGTATAACGCCTCGTCAACCATACTCAATTAATTTTGTATATCTATGCAATACTATTGCAAAGATAGCAATTGCACTCAAAAAGTGCAATTTTTCCCTGTATCATGCACCCATATTGTGCACAACATTTTGCATGAGTTTTATGACTTCCTCCAGACCATCCTGTTGACGATGCCGGTGTAGGACTGGATGATCTTGACAACTTTGGTGGAGACATTCTCGTCGGTGTAGCTCGGGACAGGAAGGCCGAAGTCGCCGGCACGGTTCATCTCCACGGCGGTGTCCACGGCCTGCAGAAGGCTGCGCTCGTCAATGCCGGCGAGGATGAAGCAGGCCTTGTCAAGGGCTTCGGGGCGCTCGGTTGAGGTGCGGATGCAGATGGCAGGAAACGGATGGCCTACGCTGGTGAAGAATGAACTTTCTTCCGGGAGTGTGCCGGAGTCGCTGACCACAGCGAAGGCGTTCATCTGGAGACAGTTGTAGTCGTGGAAACCGAGCGGCTCATGCTGGATGACACGTGGATCGAGCTTAAAGCCGCTCTGCTCCAGGCGTTTGCGGGACCTCGGGTGGCATGAATATAAAACCGGCATGTCATACTTGGCTGCCATCGCGTTTACCGCATTGAAGAGGCTCCGGAAGTTCTTTTCCGTGTCGATGTTCTCCTCGCGGTGGGCGGACAAAAGAATATACTTTCCCTTCTCCAACCCCAACCGCTTATGAATATCCGAGGCCTCGATCTCGGCGAGGTTCTGGTGCAGCACCTCGGCCATCGGCGACCCGGTCACGTAGGTCCGCTCCTTCGGCAGGCCGCACTCGGCGAGGTACCTTCTCGCGTGTTCTGAATATGCCAGATTGACATCCGAGATGATGTCAACTATGCGGCGGTTCGTCTCCTCCGGGAGGCACTCGTCCTTGCAGCGGTTGCCGGCCTCCATGTGGAAGATCGGGATGTGAAGACGTTTCGCGCCAATGACAGAGAGACAGCTGTTCGTGTCGCCGAGAACCAGTACTGCGTCCGGTTTGGTCTGGGCGAAGAGCTTGTACGAGCAGTTGATAATGTTGCCGCACGTCGCGCCGAGGTCGTCACCGACGGCATCCATATAGACTTCAGGTTCAGCGAGTTTAAGGTCTTTGAAGAAGATGCCGTTAAGGTTGTAGTCGTAGTTCTGGCCTGTATGTGCGAGGATGACATCGAAATACTGGCGGCATTTGGTGATGACCGCCGCCAGGCGGATAATCTCAGGGCGCGTACCTACTACGATACAGAGCTTGAGTTTGCCGTTCTCCTTCCAGTGAATATCTGAATAATCGAATTTAGATGTCCTTTCCATTTCCTTATTTCTCCACTTTATCGAAATATGTGTCTGGTCTTTCAGGATTGAACACTTCGTTGCAATACATTACGGTCACGAGGTCTTCAGTCTGGGAGAGATTGATGATGTTGTGCGTGTAGCCAGGCAGCATGATGACGGATTGGATGCGGTCACCGCTGACTTCATATTCAATGACCTCGTCACTTCCCTCCTTGCGCATCTGGATCAGGCCGTGGCCGGAAACCACGATGAACTGCTCCCATTTAGAGTTGTGCCAATGCTGGCCTTTCGTGATGCCCGGCTTGGAAATGTTGATGCTTACCTGACCGCAATTCAGCGTGTGTACCAGCTCGGTAAACGACCCTCGCGGATCCACGTTCATCTTCAAATCGAAAATCGCCTTTTCTTTCGGCAGGTAGCTGAGGAAAGTGGACATCAGGCGATAACGCAGACCGTCTTGCGGCATTTCGAGAGCCGTCGAAGGTCCTTCCACAGAATCCGGCACGGCACGTACTGCACATGCGCATTCATATATGGTATCAACGATTTCTCCAAGCGTAGTCTTGTGAGTGACAGGACAATAGCAATAACGTCCTTCAGCGGATGGCAGCACGTCAAGTCCTTCGAATTCACAATGATGTTCCTGACCGTTGAGAGCGCAGATCATCTCCTCGACCAGATCGTCGATGTAGAGGACCTCCATCTGTACGCTTCTGTCATTGACCTGGATTGGGAGGTCATTGGCGATATTGTTGCAGAACGTGGCGATGGCTGAATTGTAGTTCGGGCGGCACCATTTTCCGTAAAGGTTCGGGAAACGGTAGACGAGCACTTTCGCACCGGTCTCCTTGCCGTATTCGAGGAAAAGTTCCTCGCCGGCTTTCTTGCTCCTGCCGTATTCGCTGTTGCCGAAACGTCCTGTCAATGAGGCTTGTTGTGAGCTTGAGAGCATCACAGGACAAGTGTTGTGGTGCTTTTTCAATGTATCGAGCAGCGTGGATGCGAAACCGTAATTGCCCTTCATGAACTCGTCATTGTCCTTCGGCCGGTTTACGCCTGCGAGGTTGAAGACGAAATCGCACTCGCCGCACCAACTGTCCAGCTGCTCAGGAGTCGAGTCAATGTCGTATTCAAATACTTCATCGACCTGGAGGTCTCCGTAGCAGCGGGCCTTGCCTTCTTTTATGTTGTTAAGTTGGCAGCAAAGGTTCTTGCCCACGAATCCTTTGGCGCCGGTAACCAGAATCTTCATTATTTCGCGAGATTTTCAACTCCGTTCAATTCGTTCTGGATATATTCCAGGGCACCGATTTTGGCGATAGTTTCTTCCAAGTTAAGACGGTATGCGTTGTCAGAATTGAACTCCTCTATGGTAGCACGCTTTACATCACCCTTGGTGAAGTACTTGTCGTAGTTCAGGTCGCGGTTGTCTGCCGGAACACGGTAGAAGTTGCCCATATCCTCTGCTTTGGCGCATTCTTCCTTGGTAAGGAGTGTCTCGTACATCTTCTCGCCATGACGGATGCCGATGACCTTGATGTCCTCTTTCTTGCCACCGAAAAGGTCGCAGACAGCTTCTGCCTGTGTTTGGATGGTGCATGCCGGAGCTTTCTGAACGAGAATGTCTCCATTGTGGCCATGCTCAAACGCGAAAAGCACCAGATCGACAGCCTCTTCGAGAGACATGATGAAACGTGTCATCTTAGGCTCCGTAAGAGTGATAGGGTTGCCGCTGCGGATCTGCTCGATCCATAGAGGAATCACGGAACCACGAGAACACATGACATTGCCGTAACGCGTGCAGCAGATCTTTGTGTTGTGGGAGTTACGGCTCTTGGCTACGGCTATTTTCTCTTCGATGGCTTTGGTGATGCCCATTGCATTGATCGGATATGCTGCCTTGTCGGTAGAGAGACAGATGACTGCTCCGACATTGTTTTCGATAGCTGCCGTGAGAACATTGTCCGTGCCTATCACATTGGTCCTCACTGCTTCCATTGGGAAGAATTCGCAGCTAGGGACCTGCTTGAGGGCGGCTGCATGGAAGATGTAATCTGTTCCTGGCATCGCCGAGCGCACGCTTTCCAGACTTCTGACATCGCCGATATAGAATTTTATCTTGTGTTCAACATCAGGGTATTTCGCCTGATACTCGTGGCGCATGTCGTCCTGTTTCTTCTCGTCGCGTGAGAAAATCCTGATCTCAGCAATGTCTGTTCTGAGAAAACGCTTCAATACTGCGTTTCCGAAACTACCGGTACCACCGGTAATCATCAATGTTTTTCCTGCAAAAATGCTCATGATATGTTAAAATTAATAATCGTCGTTTAATGTTTTCAATATGCCCCAAGCCACAACCTGTCTCCACATATCTGTGGCCTGATTAAAACACACTGCATGAGAGCGAAAATATGTATAGTCATGCTCTCAATGAGTGCAATATCATCAAGAAAGTCTACACTTCACCCGTTATTCGATTTTCTTCACGTGCTTCACCACCAAAAATCCGTGTCAGTTCAGAAATATCCGTATTGTACTGCTTGTCCAACAAATACTTCAAAGTCATCTTTAACGCTCTGAATTCAGAGTTGCCGTTAATTGCTGCGAATAAGTTCTTGAATCGCTCATCCGTGTTGGAGGTGACTGACTTGGATAGTTTGGTGAACTCCTTAAGAGTTGACGGAAGGTTGTATTTTTCCGTATCGACTCCTTGCTCTTTAGCGCTGTCCAATACAAATTTATCCACGGCAGGAGAAATCGTAATCAGATACTGATGACGGGATTTATGCGTCAATAATGTCAAGTGGTCAGTCTTGGCAATCTCGTCACAAGCCTGTATATAGCCGAGTTCTACTTTATCTTTATCGATAATTCCGATAGCGAACTTGTCTGCAAATGTGTTGTTCAACTGGCCCACTACCTTTGAGCAGCAATGTTGATGATTTACTACTCCATCCAGAAGATATTCTATCAGGTTTGTATCAACATAGCACTCAGGCATTACATTCAAAATCTTCCGCTTCATACATACATCTCGAAATTGAAGAACATATCTACACCATCCTTAATTCTTTATGACCAAGTGTCTCATATTGTTGGGCATTTTAATCAATTAATACTTCTGAACTACTCGTTACAATCCCCTGAACTTACTTACAAAAATAACAAAAAAAGTTCCAGCCCTACCATCTAGTAGTTCAGTCCGAAAGCCCAGAGAGGAATGACGTTGCCTTGGGCGAACTCGATGTCGTCTTTCACATCATTCCTTACTCGCATCTGATTATAGAAGAACGTTGCCCGCAAATATAACGAATTTTCACTCCTTGAGTGCAGGTTCTATATTAAAATTGCACTGTTTGAGTGCACTATTCCAGACATAACCATTTCCATATAGGCATTACATTGATGTGATGCCCATTTATGTCGATAGTTTGCTCATTGTCTCTGGTGATGACTATTGCGGTAAAATCCGGATAAACGTTCAAGAACTTTTCCAGCGCGCCTGTTTCTCGTCTATAGGTCGCATCGTCTCCCAAACTGTAAGATACTTGGATAGCCATTTTGGCAGACGGAATACAAAAATCTATCTCTACGTTTTTATTATAATAGTAAACCTGCGTTTCTTCGGGTGTGTTTCTGTATTTTCTGATTAATTTACATGCTACTATATTCTCCAACAACTTCGTTTCTCCACTGAAAAGAAACAAGTTAAGCAATCCATTATCCACAATGTATCTTTTCCGGATTGTGGACTGCTCCGATATGGATGAACTCATATTCGGGATAGAGAAAAACAGGTAGGACTCTTCCAAATACTCCAAATAATCTTTCAATATAGGCAGGCTTATGCTATCTCCGCTGGAATCAATAATATGTTTTAACCTGCTGAGGGATGACGGTTGCATCACACTGTCTGCCAATTTTCTTGTGAGAAGACGAAAAGCACGTGCATTGCGCACTTTATTCCGCTCCACTATATCGCCAAGCAGTATCTTCTGACATAATGAATTCAGATACTCCCTCTTATCTTCAAGATTGAAAGATTCTGCAAGGCCGCCATTAGTGAAATAATGATCGAAAGTATTTGATATCTGAGAGCAAGCACCTTGGTCATATATCCAATTTCTGTCCAATTCTATGCCTTTGTACTCTAGATACTCTCTAAAAGAAAATGGAAAAACTTCCTTTGGAATATATCTGCCACCAAGTGTAGTCGCTATTTCACTGCTGAGCATCTTGGCATTGCTGCCAGTAATCATAACTCTATACTTAGAATCTGCAAGTCTTCTTGCAAATTTTTCCCACCCGTAAACAACCTGTATTTCATCAAGGTATATCAGTGGCTTTTTTTCTGGATATAACTCGAAATAGGCATCCAATATTTCTCCCAAACTGTCTGAAGAAATATCTGACAACCTTTCATCCTCGAAATTTATGTAGAGTATGTTTTCTTGTGTCAGCCCTGGACTCTTCATCATATTCTGGGCATCCTGATACATCATAAAGGATTTTCCAGCACGCCTTAAACCGACAAGCACATAGTTTGCATGAGTATCAAACTGGATTTCCCTTCGAATAATAAAGAATTCCGGAATGGCCTTTTGCTTCTCTATTATTAGTTTTTTTATAATCTGTTTATCCATAAGAGCAAAGTTTACTTTGCAAATATAAGAAAAAACATTAAAGTATACTTAATGGTTTTATAATATCATTTCAAAGTCGTAATGTTTTTAATACAATTCCAAATTGCTTATTGAAACAATATCCTATGGCACACAGAGCCAAACTCACGCCTTGTGGTCAAGGACGGTGTACTTGGAGTGGTTGGAGATGTACTCGGGGACCAGGCGCTTCATGGAGGCTACCACGGCCATGTCGTCGTAGGTGTGGGACTGGGCGATCAGGGCGTCTATCTCGCGGCTCACATCGGACCAGTCATATTCACGGACACAGGCGATGCGGATCTTTTCGTGGAACGACGGCTTCGTCGCCTCC
>OLGV01000615.1_pt1 | contig 14276 bp, 12 predicted proteins | sample 1605761 | NCBI WGS metagenome assembly OLGV01 (sample SAMN03283245) | human gut metagenome | biome: human-associated habitat; material: feces | host: Homo sapiens | place: Peru | collected 2012
AGAAATTCCCATAATTCAATGGGTTTTTAGTATTATTCCGCACCGGCTGCCATGTCCGCAAATGTCTGCTCCGAAAGTCCGCTGTAATCGGATATTGAATATGAATATCCGTCCTTCTGCCATACAGCAATGTAATATATGCCGCCGTTTCCCTTGACCGTCACGGAAATGCCGCCTGCTGTTATCTCCTTAACATCGTCGTAGACATTGTAATCTCCCGAGATATCCTCGTCTCCCTTTATCTTTCTGTAAGAGACGATCTCGCTGCCGTTTATATAATCTATCTGGGCGAATTCGCCGAAATACAGGCTGTATTCCGCTTCATATCCTTCAAACGGAAGATATTTCAGGTCGCTGACGGGAAATCCGAGCTTTTCCGAAAGCTCCTCGGCAGATGCACATTCCGTGATGCCGAATGTGCCGACCATTTCATCTGTGACCTCTGTTGATGCTGTTTCCTTGTCCATCGGCTGCATCGTCCCGCTTTCCTCCGGCGGCTCTGTTACCGCAGTGTCGGACATATTCTTATAGACAAATGCACCTGCGATAATAAGCGCAAGGCACGCCGCCATTGATATGATCCGCCTGTACATCAAGATCGGCTTAGGCTTTTCGGGAATATCGGCTTTTTCGATATTTCGGAGGACACGTTCGCGCATTTCATCGTCGATCTCGATTTTATTCATGATCTCATTATACGACTTACTCAAAATCATATGCCTCCTTCAGGATAGTTTTCAGCTTTTCACGTCCCCTGCGGAGATCGGAGCGGACCGTGCTTTCGTTCCTTTTAAGTATCTTCGAGATCTGCTCGGCGGAATATCCCTCGTGATAAAAAAGATGTATCGCCTCCCTGTACTTTTCAGGCAGCTTTTTCACTGCCTCCCAGACAAATGACAGATCCTCATGCTCCTCAGCGGCAAGCGTGTCGCTCAGCTCGTCCGTTTCACGAAGTCCGTTGTACTTGATGCGGTTCTTGCTGAGATTTGCGGCAACTCTCAGCAGCCATGCCTTCTCATGCTCTGAACTTTCAAGCTGCGGCTTATATTGTATGTATTTTATGAGCGTGTCCTGAAGTATCTCCTCGGCATCAGCCATGTTGTGAAGATAGGAATATGCAAGCCTGAGTATGGAATTTCCGTAGCTGTCCATCAGCCGTGACGCTGCGGCATTTCTGTCCTCACCGCTGTTCATGGCGGAGTTTTCGCCCGCATTGTCCTCCGAGGAAGAAAGAGAAGAACGCAGGGCGGATAACACACGCACTGCCGCAGCGGCAAGCTTTCCGATATAGCTTAGAAAATTGTCATTCCTCAGGCATATTTCCATCTGAGATCAGTCTCCTTTTCTTTATTTTTATCAGTCAATAGGGAACGGGCTGTATGTATCGGGGGTCGCCGCCGACCATTATCTCACCGTCATCTTCCGTCATCATAACGCCGACATAGTGAAGCATATCTTCCTTTGATATGCCGTTTTTGCTGAATACGGAATATGAATATCCGTCCTTCTGCCATACAGCGCCGCAGTATTTGCTGTCATTGCCTCTTATCTCAATATCTGTGCCGTCAACATTTTCCGTCAGCTTTTCGGAATATTCATTGTAATCTCCGCTGATATCGTCCGAGCCGAAAGCCTTTCTGAATATCATATCATCATTATCGTTTGTGAACATTACCTGTATCATCTGCTTGTCCATAACGCTGATGCTCTTTTCGCCGTATCCGCTTATGCTGTCGGGAACGCTTATCTTCATTCCGCAGAGATCCTCAGCTTTTTCAACGGTATCGCAGTCAACAAACGGGTTAGGTATCTGAACACTTTCGCCATCTGTATCGCTGACATTTACATTTGATGAAGCAGTATCGCTTGCTGCTGCCTCAGACGCAGATGCACTCTGGCACGCTGTTAATGTCATTCCCATAGCTGCAAGTAAAGTGATAATAATTGCTTTTTTCATATTGATTACCTCTCTTTTATTATAATGACGGTCTTTTTTGCCGTTCTGATATGTATACAGCCGAGAGATAAAAAATGTTGCACTTTTCATAAAAAATTCCGCTATAATATCCACCGTATTTTTAATGGATATTATAGCGTATTTTTTCATGTATGTCAATCAGATCATATTCACAATGCCGATAAGTCCCAGCATACCGAGTCCGAGGCTTGGCATAACTATTCCCGGCAGATCTTCAAAAACTTCCTTGTTTATGACTCTGAACAACATTCCTATTATAAGAAATGCCAAAGGATTGAGTATCACGAACCACATCGGAACATCAAGACAGCCCTTGATTATTGCGATAATACTGCATATCGACGGGATAAGCAGGCAAATGTAGAGCGCAAAGAACGGGACAGCCACAGATTTGTACGTTTTAGTGAGCACCTTGTCAGCAAGCTGAAAACGATCCTCTTCCATTATTTCCTTGTAGATTATCGCCTGAAGGCAGAGATAGGAATGTATAAAAATACAGCCCATTGAGCCGATAAATCCCGTTACCTGAGATATTCCGCCAAGCACTGCGCTTTTTTCGGATATCTGTGCACCGAGAGAGAATATACCGAACGCAGCCAAAAGTGCGCCGACTGACGCAATGAGTATTGATGCATTGAACCGCCAATACGGCATTTTGAGCCAGTTGCTGTCGATATTGCCCGTTTCGCCCAGCTTTTTGTTTCCCTTTCCCTTGAGATCGAAAAGCACATCTCCTACCGCACATAAAATTCCGCCTATAAGTCCGCATATTGACATTGCAAGATAATTTGTCATAACATTCATCCCTTCTGAGATTAGTCTAAGCTAACCACATTATGGATTATACATCATTATCCGCCAAAATGCAATAGTATAAGGACAAATTTCATGAAATAAATAAAAATCAGGCGAAGAAAAAATGACTTTAGTTTATGCTGAACAAAAGGAAAAAACGCAGATCATGAAAAAGTGCCGATAAAAGTATTTATCAGCACTTTGCAGTATGCTTTGTTTATCCGGTTCAGATTCAGTCCTTGTAATGCGCCGAATATTCAAGGAGATCGGGAGTATAATTCTCCAGAACCTTCAGTATCGGCAGAACAGCCTTCTTTGCGCCCCTCAGATCGTGATAGAGATAGTTTCCGCACTCAGGCTCTGTGTTTCCCGGGATCTCGCCCTCGAAATCCGCAACAAATCTCATTGAATCAAGTGCCAGCTTTATTGCCTTGTCATGCGGAAGATCCCTTGTGATAAGGTAAAATCCCGTCATGCAGCCCATAGGACCTACATAAACGACGTTCTTTCCGAACTCCGAATTTCTCGCATATGTCGCAAAAAGATGCTCGATAGTATGCGCCGCAGGTCCGTAGAGATACTCTCCGCCGTTCGGCTTTACCATTCTGACATCATAAGTCACGATGTCCCCGTCTATTCTTGAAATGTACATTCCGACGTTGATCTTTCTGTGATCGACCGAAAAGCTTGCTATTCTCTCCATTTATATCATTCCTTTGCAAATAGATTGTTTATTTCATCGGGCAGAGGCTCCGTCAGCGTGATGGTCCTTCCGCTTACGGGATCCGCAAAGGATATCTCCCCGCAGTGAAGTGCCTGTGTACCGATATTTTTCATGCTCCCGCCGTACATATCATCGCCTGCCAGCGGATGTCCGAGATGGGAAAAATGCACTCTTATCTGATGCGTCCGACCCGTTCCGAGCCTGCACGCAAGCAGAGTATGCGGTGCTCCGTCAGCGGAATATCCTCTTTTAATGACGGAATAGGTCGTTTCCGCAGGCTTTCCGTCCTCTCTGACGCAGCGTGTGATTATCGACTCCTGCTCCCTTGCTATCGGGAGATATATCCGTCCGTTCCCGAAAATATGCCCCTCGGCTGCCGCAAAATAGGTTTTCGTCAGGCTTTTTTGCAGTGATGCCGCCGCAAAGGCATTTTTCGCAGCCGCCGCAAGTCCCGAGGTATCCCTGTCCAGACGGTTCACGGGACGGAACGCCATTCCCACGCAGACGCAGGCAAACACATTCTCAAGCGTGTCGTCACGGTGCTTTGCGGACGTATGCACGGGCATTCCCGCAGGCTTTGCGAACACGATAACATCATCGTCCTCATACCTGACAGGCGCAAGCTTCAGCAGACCCGGAGACGGTTCGGGAGCTTTCCCCTCCTCGGCGATGAACAGTGAAATGACCGTTCCCGTTTTCACCGTATCCGTAGTTCTTGCATGACAGCCGTCTGCGGATATGCCGTTTTCCGTGCGTTTGAGCCTTGCTATGCGCCTTGCGGAAAATCCCTTTGAACGCAGCAGATCGCCGATGTTCATGCCGCTTTCGCATTCTGAAACGGCAAATTCGATATATCTTCCGTTCATGTCAGCTCAGCGCTCGCTTTTGCATAGTCATCGGTCAGTGCAATGCAGCTGCATGAAAGCAGCGTCACCCAATACGGCAGCACAAACAGCGCATTGAACGTCAGCAGAAGCACGGGCGACCAGATAAGCATCAGCAGAAGCACTCCGAACGATGTTTTTCTGTTGTCACGGGTTATTTTTCTGCATATTTTCATCAGCCTGAACACATCTTCATCGGGATTCATCGTGTAGAAGAAAACGACCGATTCCGTTCTGAGAAATGACAATGCAAACTGTATGCACAGCACAATGCCGACAAATACCTTTACGATATTAGCTGCGACCAGAGCACCATGAGGCTGTCCCGCCGCATTGACCGCAAGATCGAGCAGCGTATCCGCAAGCAGAAAAAGCCCTAGGAAAATGAACAGTGCCAGAAGCACTGCGATATCCGTCACGATCTTTACTCTCAGTGCTTTGAGAAATGCCGTCGGAGTGCGGTAGCTCGAAAGTATGCAGCGCAGATCGTGGCTTTTATCCCTTACGAAATGTATAAACCACCAGCAGCAGCCGACCGTAACGGGTGCCAGCAGAATGTATACAGCTATGCTTATGCCTATGCACAGCCACAGATAAACGTGATTTTCCGCCGCAGCTGTCAGCATATTTCCCGTGACCGCACCCGATGCGTGAAAGATGCCGTAAACTATCAGCAGAATGGACGCAAGCAGTGTGGCAGGCGCGAGCAGAAGCAGGAAAACCATTATGCATTCAGCCCAGCTGCTTTTTACCCTGCCCATCGAAAAATCCCTGAGTTCCTTTATATCCTTGGACACAACAGCCATTTTCATGCCCCCTCTCCTGTATTATAAGCAGCCTGATATCTTACTGCGGGATCCTGCCGAGTATCTCAAAGCAGTTTCCGTTCTGCCACATGTTAGCATTGACAAGTATCTCATATCCGAAGCCCATCTGGCATGCAAATTCCATAGGCTTCATCTTCGGCAGACCGAAGCAGGACATCATGTTCATGAGTATTCCCGAATGTGTGACAACTCCCGCATGAGTAGCGTCCTCCTGCATCATGTCGAGGATTATAGCATTCAGTGCCGTATAGCAGCGGACCATCATATCCCTGAGACTTTCACCGTTCGGCGGCGGATTGTCAAGGCCGCCCTTCAGCCACTTCTTATAGCTGTCAAGCTGAACGAGATCCTCCGCTTTAAGTCCCTCGAAAACACCGAAATCCATCTCCTTGAGGTCATCAACAACAGTGATATCCTTGTCGGGGAACAATATCTCAGCTGTCTGGACGCATCTTTCCAGCGGGCTTGAATAGACCTTATGCACCCTCGGATATTCGTACATCTCATAGAGCGCACGAAGCTCATCCTTGCCCTGTTCGGTCAGCGGGAGATCGGTCTTGCCTATATAAAGTCCCTTATCGTTGCCGGCGGTCCTGCCGTGGCGGACGATACTTATTCTGTATCCCTTCAAAATTATCATTCCTTATATTTTTATTATTGCTATTATAACACACTTTTCCGTGATAATCAAGCAAAAAATATCCCCGCACCAAAGTTCAATCCTTTGGCACGGGGGATAAATATCAATCGTTATTTTCTGTGTTTTCGTCTGTGGTGTCCGATTTCTCTGTCTTTGCTTCTTCGGAAACTTCCGCTTCGGGGATAAGCTCCTTTTCAGCATCATCGGGATCTTCCTCATAAACACGGTCAAGCAGACGCTTTTCCTGCTTTTTCTCCATTATGCCCATGATGACGATTATAACGATGCCGACAGCTGTGAGTATCATTCCGAGAGCAAGTCCTGCGGGGAAGAACTTCATTTCGATCTCATGCGTACCTGCCGAAACAGGAACTGCCATAAGTGCGCCTGCGACTGTTACGGTGGTTGTTTTTACACCATCGACCCAGACTGTCCAGCCCGGCTCGTTGTTGATCGTTGTGAACATATATCCGTCCTGATCGGCAGTGATCGTTCCCTTGATGTGATCCTCCTTAAAGCTCGTTACCTCGAACGGGTGCTGAGCGAGCTTCTCATAAGCCGCCCTGAACATAGCCTCGTCAAGATAATAGAACCACTGATCCTTGATGATAAGCTCATTCTTATCGTTGTCGATAGTGCAGATAAGCGAGATCTCCTCACCCGGATCATATTTTCCGAGATTCTGGATAGTCATGTTTCCGCCTGTGTAATAGTAATCAAGGAACTCCTTATTGAGCCAGAGATTTACCTTTCTTTCGTACTTGCTGGGGAGATAAACATAGATAGTGTCGTTTGTGGGTGCTTCTATGAAATACTCGACCTGTGCGTTGTCGCCTTCAACGATCGGGACATATTTCGTATGATCGCCGTAGGTAGAGGACTTTACATTCTCGGGAGCGACCCTTGCTACCTCGATGGGCTTGAAATACTCGGTATAAACGCCCTCTGTCAGCGCAGAAAGAAGCTTGTTCTGATTTACAAACGGATTATCGTTGTCGATATTTATCGTAAGGATATTCTTGTTTGCCATGAAGCCTATCGGCAGCGCATACGGATTCTCATACACCCATATCTTGTTCTTTTCGCTCTCTCTTGTCATCACAAGATCGTTATACTGCTTGCAGACGGGTTCCTTATCGACAACGCCCGCACTGTTCTTTGCCCCTCTCTCCATGACATACTTTATGCCGAGGATAGAGTCGGTAACATAGGTTTCGCCCTTGTACTTTATATAATGTCCGCCATAGGAGAAACCAAGGCGGCGAAGCAGCTGGATAGGTCCTGCATTCAGCGTCGAGCTTGAATGTGAGATGCCGTAGCTTCCGAATGCAAGAGCGTCGTTTGTTGTTCTGTGATAGTCGCTTTCGATGCGGTATGTTCCGCCGTCCATCTCGTAGATGTCATGCACTGTGTCCCTGCCGAGGGTGATATAATCGTTATAGGACGAATGCTTTGAATATACAACGTCCTTGTTGATAGCATCGAGATTCCAGAGCGTCGTTCCGAAAAGCTCTGCGCATACGAGTATCACCAGTGCCAGCGCAGTTCCGCCGCTCTTGTAGAATTTCTTGTGGAGATACAGCACGATGGCATATATAGCGATGCATCCGATAGCGAACCATATCGAATATATGATATCGAGCCTGTTATCTGCGTCATTCTTGTTCAGGCAGATTATATAAACAAAAAGTCCGAAGAATGTGCCGCCGATCTGCTTTGCCGATATACCGTCGATATGCTCGAAGGTTTCCGCAGCCATCAGCAGGAGAACAAAGCTGAATGTGAACGAATAGCGGTAAGGCAGCCAGTTCGGCACCTGAAATCCGTGCCATGCGATGTCGATATTCGAGATGTACATGGACATCATCAGGAAATACAGCAGGAATGCGCTGCCTATCTTTCTTTTTGCATCTATCTTGGAATTCATGAAGAAAAGCGGAACAAGGATAAGCGTCAGGCAGCCGCAGAACAGTACCGGCGAACCCTCAGGGCGCACAGTATCATAGCTGTTCGGCATGAGATTTGCAAAGAAATCAAGTATCTCAAACTGCGTTTTCCACTCGAATTTAGGATCGGTGAAATCAAGCTTTCCGAGCTTCAGCGAATTATAGAGCGGCAGCAGCACCCATGCGGAAGCAAGAGCCGCCGTCACGCCGCAGACCGCAAATTTGAAGCCCCTTGCGATGAAATAGTAAAGCGCAGCCTCCTTTTCCCGGCGGATAAAAAGAAAATAGTACAGGAAATAAAGCACGCTGAAAAATGCGGTCATCCAGCCGATGTAGAAGTTTGCCATGAACATAAGCGCCAGCGGGATAACGAACCAAAGCATTTTTCCCTTGTCTATCAGCACCTCGATGCCGTAGCAGATAAGCGGCAGATAGATAAGTCCGTCCAGCCACATCGGGTTCATCAGCTGAACTATCATGTAGGACATCAGCGAATAGCATATCGAGAAGATGAGGGATGCCGCATTATGGTTGTCCCTCGCATGCTTCTGATACCAGCAGAACGTAACGGATGCCGCACCTACCTTGCACAGCTGCATTATCAGCAGCGACTCTGTTATTATCGAGCGCGGCAGCAGCATCACGATAAGCGTGAACGGGCTTGCAAGATAGTAGGCGAAAATACCCATCGTTTCACCCGAAAGGTTTCTGCTCCATGAGATGAACGGACTGCCCTCAAAATGCAGCACATTTCTCAGATGCTCGAAATAATATACATACTGACCGTTCAGGTCAAGCACCAGCACGGAATTATCCCCGAAAGGATACACCCCGAAGCAGGCATATGCAGCAAAAAGTATCACCGCAGGAATAAAAAATGCGGCAATATAAAGTCTTTTGCTTTTTATGACACTCAGTATCTTTTTCAAGACCAGACCTCCTGTTTTATTGATTATTGCACATACATCTTTATTATAATTCATTCTGCGAAAAAATACAAGTACAAACTCCAATTTTTGCTTATTGAAATTTCACAAAAAAATGCGCCGCTTTTTTACATTGCAAAAAGCGGCGCACCGGCGGAACATTTATCAGAGCTTTCCGAGAAATTTCTTCACTGCTTCTATATATTCGTCCGATTTCATCAGCGTGGCAGTATGTCCGCCGCTGATGCGGACCGTTTCGGGATCGGTCATAATGCTTATAAGCTCCTCCTGCATCTCACGGCTGAAAACGCTGTCGTCCTCGGGGAGTATGAGCAGTACCTTTCCCGCAAGATATGCAAGATCATCGGCAGTGCAGGGCTTCCGGTTTATTATATCGGCGAGAAGGCTTGTCATCTGCACGTCCTTTTCGGTCGAATATGCCCCCAGGATATCGGTGAACATCTCACGCATATAGAACGCTGTTTCGGCAGGCACGCCCTCCAGATATCCCATGCACTTCTTCATCTCAATGGGTCTGAGCATGCTGTACGGCAGTGCGCCCATGAGCTTTATCAGAATGGGGGCTGCGGTCTTATATTTCTTTGAGAACTCCCCTATCGTCTTTTCGGACATAGCCGCAGTTGAGAACAGGCAGAGAGCTTCTGTTTTTTCGGGATATTCCGCCGCAATGAGCTGCGCCATATATCCGCCGAACGATGATCCCATGAAAACAGCCTTGTCAACGCCTAGGCTGTCAAGCAGCTTGATTATGCCGCCCGCCAGCGTTTTCATATCCTTTATTTCAAGCGGATAGCCGAAGGTTATTATCCTGTATTCTTTCTCAAACGCCTCGATGTACGGATATACCATGTTCGGATCGCCCATTCCGCCGATAAGGAACACAAGCGTCTTGCCGCCCTTTCCGTAATCAAGATAGTCGAACCCGCTCGCTTCGTCATGCTTGAATTCATGGGTTTCAAAGAATTTCCTTTTTCCGCGCATATAGGAAAGCGATTCGGGCAGCGCCTTTTCTTCATCGAACGGCAGTCCGCAGCAGCGCTTTATCTCCTCAGCCCACTGTTCGGGATATTTCATCAGCAGCTCTTCATGTCCCAGATCTCTTGCGCAGATATCCGCATCGGGGAAATGCTGCAAATATCTGTCATAATATTTGTCGCCCATTTTCAGCGCATAGAAAACGTGGATAACAGTACCCTCTGCACGGATATTGTCGTCGATCGGCGTGACAAGATCGGAATAGAACTGATTGTAGATGCTCTTTTCCGAGATCTTGCTCATATCCTCGGGCAGCATCTTTTTGAATTCCGCAAGAAAATCGCTGTTATCGCCGCCGTCCTTCTTTTTGCGGGACTGAAGCTTTTTCATCCAGTCTGGGATCTCGCCTGTTTTCAGCATTTTCGTCAGCATCGGGCAGAGGATATCCGCCTGCATCTTTGCAGCAGCCTTTCCCGCCTGATCCATGTCGGAACTGCCGATAAATGCGTGATCTATGTGTATATTCCTGCGCTGAATGAGCAGTCCCGCAAAGCTTCCGCCAAGAGAGCAGCCGTATGCCGCAAATATCCGTCCGCCGAGATTTTCCTTTATGTAATTTTCTATCTTTTCCGTTTCGATCGTCATACTCGGGAATGACAGCTCAGGCTGTGTTTCATCAAAACCGTCGTAGGATACGCAGATCACACGGAATGTGTCCTTCAGAAGCGAAACTGCCTTGGAAAACATCGACCAGTGACAGCAGGTTCCGGGCAGCAGCATGATGACAGGTGCATTTTTATCGCCGTAATTATAGAATTTCATTGATATCCTTCCTTTCGGTTAGCTTTCGCTAATCAGATTATATCACTGTTTTCGTCCGATTGCAACATTTTTTTCGATTATTACATGATTTTTTTCTTTGATACTACTTGACAAATCCCTCTTACAGCGTTACAATTATAATATAAGCTGAGACAGGAGAGAGTATCTCCCGAAAAACGGCAAAGAGAGGGCGGAATTGCTGAGAACCGCCTGCGTTTACGGGCTGAGAAGGACACTCCGGGAGCTTCTCCGTGACAAAGCGGAGACGTACCCTCACGTTACAGAGGATCCGAGGAACGGTTTATCCGTTTAAAGATGGGTGGCACCACGGCATTCCGCCGTCCCTGACTTTTGTCGGGGGCGGCTTTTTTAGTTTATGAAAAGGAGACTTGAAATGGAATTTACAGTAAAAAGGCCTTACGGCACAAAGGACGTTGTCCCCGCTGATGTCTATAAGTGGCAGACAGTGGAAAAGCTTGCGGCAGACACAGCGCAGGCTTTCGGATTCAAGGAGATAAGGATACCCACATTTGAGGACACAAAGCTCTTCAACCGAAGCGTCGGAGATACAACAGACGTTGTTCAGAAGGAAATGTACAGCGTTACCGCAAGCTCTGCGGCAAACGGCAAGGATAACGAGGATTTCACACTGCGTCCCGAGGGAACGGCGGGAACTGTCCGCATGTCCATCGAAAACGGACTCCTGAACGATGCACTTCCGCAGAAGCTTTTCTATATCCTCTCCTGCTTCAGGCATGAGCGTCCGCAGGCAGGCAGGCTGAGAGAATTCCACCAGTTCGGCGTTGAGATGTTCGGCTCCGACTCGCCCGCTGCCGATGCAGATGTTATCTGCCTTGCAAAAACGCTTATCGACAGAGCGGGGCTGAAAAACATCAAGCTTTATATCAACTCCATCGGCTGTCCCAAATGCCGTGCGGAGTATTACAAGAAGCTGAGAGAATATTTCTCCTCATCTGAGGATAAGCTCTGCGATACCTGCAAGAGCCGCCTTGAAAAGAACCCGATGAGAATACTCGACTGCAAAAGCCCGATATGCGGTGAGATCGCAAAAGATGCTCCCAAGATCGTAGATTATCTCTGCGACGACTGCAAGGCTCACTTTGAGGGCTTAAAGGCAAATCTTGAGCTTATGGAAATAGATTACGAGATAAATCCCAAGATAGTAAGAGGTCTTGATTACTACACAAGGACCGTTTTCGAGTTCGTGACTACCGACCTCGGCTCACAGGGTACAGTCTGCGGCGGCGGACGCTACGACGGACTTGTTGAGGAGCTTGGCGGAAACCACACTCCCGCCCTCGGCTTCGCAATGGGACTTGAACGCCTTATCGCAACAATGGAAAAGCAGGATGCTGATTTCATTCAGCCCAAGCGCTGCGACCTTTATATCGCATCTATGGGCGAGGCTGCGTCACGCAAGGCAGTTGAGCTTGCTTATAAGCTGCGCATGGAAGGATATTACGTTGAATTTGACGTTATGAACAGAGGAATAAAGCCTCAGATGAAATATGCAAACAAGCTCCGCTCCGTATTCACAATGGTTCTCGGAGACAACGAGCTTGAAAGCTGCTCGGCAAAGCTCAAATGCATGGACAGCGGCGAACAGCAGGATATCATGCTTGACGAGAAGTTCGTTGAAAGCTTCTCCAATGCCCTCGTCGCTGAGATGTTCAAGGCTGAGGACGACCTTATATGATACCGCAGAACGTTATAGCGGCGGCGATAATTTCCGCTGCCGTGAATATACTCGGCTGGGTGATCCTCTGCGTGATATACAACGTGAAAAACAAGACTTCGCATCTTGTCACGCTGATCGGTGCGGCGGCATTTTTCGTCTCGCAGATAGTGCTGAGGCTGCCTGTATTGCAGGTGCTGTCGCTTAAAAGTGCGCCTTTCGCTGCATTTGTATCAACGACTGCGGGAAAAATACTGATAGGCGCTTTTACCGCGGGACTTTTCGAGGAAACGGCAAGGCTTATCTGCGCAAGGTTTATCCTGAAAGGCGACAAACGCAGCCTTAAACAGTCGATAGCCTTCGGTCTCGGTCACGGCACCTGTGAAGACGTCATTCTTATCGGCGTGACGATGCTGACCTATGTTATTTACATGACTGCGATCAACAACGGCACTTTTGTCTCAATGTTCTATGTCGGAGGCGATCCCGCAGGACCGACCGATGATATACTTCTGACGATGAACGCACTCTCCGATCAGCTGACTTCAATTAAAGCAGGCGATGTCTATCTCGGAATAGCCGAGAGGGTTTTCGCAATGACATATCATGTTTTCGCATCTGTGCTGATATTCAAGGGCGTAAGAGCAGGCAAGTCCATACAGTACTGGCTCGCTGCCGTTGCGGCTCACACCGTATTCAACGGTCTTGCGGTCATAATGCCCAACGTATGGCTCGCTGAGGGCGCAATATTCATTCTTGCGGCAGGCGCTGCATTCTATATTATCCGTGAATTAAAAAATGAATCAAAATAAAGGTGGTTATTAAAATGGCAGACAATATGAAAGGTCTGAAAAGAACTCATTACTGCGGCGAAGTGCTCAAAGCAGGCGAAACCGTAACAGTCGGCGGATACGTTGACACTGTAAGAAACAAGGGCGGCATCATCTTCATCGTCCTCCGTGACAGAACGGGCGTTGTCCAGCTGACATTCAACGAAACGACTGACAAGGCTGTTTTCGAGAAGGCTGCTTCCTGCCACTCCGAATATGTCGTTATGGCAAAAGGCGAGGTCCGTGAGCGTGAGAGCGTAAACGACAAGATCGCAACAGGACACGTTGAGATCTTTGTTGATGATCTCCGTATCCTCGCAAAGGCTCAGACACCTCCTTTCGAGATCGTTGACAACACAAACACAAATGAGGAGCTTCGTCTTAAGTACCGTTATCTTGACCTGAGAAGAAAGCCTCTCCAGGATAATATCATCATGAGAAGCAGAATCGCAAAGGTCGCAAGAGATTACTTCTACGACAACGGATTTATCGAGATCGAAACACCTATGATGATAAAATCCACTCCCGAGGGCGCAAGAGATTATCTCGTTCCTTCAAGAGTTCACCCCGGCAAGTTCTACGCTCTGCCCCAGTCTCCGCAGATCTACAAGCAGCTGCTGATGATCTCCGGCTTTGACCGCTATATCCAGCTTGCACGCTGCTTCCGTGATGAGGATCTCAGAGCCGACAGACAGCCTGAATTCACTCAGATCGACCTTGAAATGTCCTTCGTTGACATGGACGATATCATGGATATGGCAGAAGGCTTTATCCGCAAGCTTTTCAGCGAGCTTCTTCACAAGGATATCGATATGCCTCTCCCACGCATGAAATATGTCGATGCAATGGAAAAATACGGCTCAGACAAGCCTGATATCCGCTTCGGCATGGAGATACAGAACATCTCCGATCTCGTAAAGGACTGCGGCTTTGGCGTATTCACATCTGCTGTCGAAAACGGCGGCTCGGTAAGAGCTATCGTTGCAAAGAACGCAGCTTCCGTACTCACAAGAAAAGAGATCGACAAGCTCACCGAATATGTCAAGGGCATCGGCGTAAAGGGTCTCGCATACATCAGATGGGTAGATGACGCACCCAACTGCTCTTTCGGCAAATTCTTAGGCGAGGGCGAGCTTGACGCTATCCTTGCAAAGGCAGGCGCAGAAAAGGGCGACGTTGTATTCATCATTGCCGACAAGAAGAACACCGTTC
>OLGV01000616.1_pt1 | contig 14268 bp, 11 predicted proteins | sample 1605761 | NCBI WGS metagenome assembly OLGV01 (sample SAMN03283245) | human gut metagenome | biome: human-associated habitat; material: feces | host: Homo sapiens | place: Peru | collected 2012
GAGGAAGCCGAGCGAAAAGCCGAGAAGGAGCGCAAAGCACGTGAGGAAGCCGAACGCAAGATTCGCGAGGCGCGCGAAAAGGCGGAAGCCGAGCGAAAGTCGCGCGAAGAGGCAGAAATTGCACGCAAGGCTCGCGAGGAGGCAGAGCGCAAGGCTCGAGAAGAGGCTGAGCAAAAGGCTCGCGAAGAGGCTGCGCGCATAGCCCACGAGGTGGCGATACGCAAGGCTCGCGAAGAGGCTGAAGCCAAAGTTTTGGCACAAGCCAAAGCCATGATCGAGGCCGAGCGCAAGGCTCGTGAAGCAGCCGAGGCCAAGGCAGCCGAAGCAGCGCGCAAGGCAGAGGCCGAGCGTGAGGCACGTGAGCAGGCCGAGCGCATAGCACGTGAAAAGGCCGAGGCCGAACGCGTAGCGCGTGAAGAAGCCGCACGCATAGCCCGCGAGAAGGCAGAAACTGAGCGCAAAGTCAAGGTCGAAGCCGAGCGTAGGGCACTTGAAGATGCAAAACGTAAAGTGCAAGAGGCCCGTATGGAAGCCGAGCGCAAAGCAAAAGAAGAAGCCGAGCGCACCCAAAGCGTAGCAGAATTCATCAGCAATCTCAATGGTGATACCACTGTGATGCCTTCTTGCTCAACAGAAGCGGGGTCTAAGCGGCAAAAATCCGAAAGAAAGGCGGAAAAAAAATTTCACATTGGAGGTGTGTCGTTTGATATGATTTGGGTGGAGGGTGGCATCTTCTGTATGGGAGCGACCTCGGAGCAGGGCGACGATGCTTATGGTGATGAAGAACCTGTTCATAGCGTAACTTTAAGTGGATATTACATCGGTAAAACCGAAGTGACACAAGCACTGTGGGAATCGGTGATGTGTAGCAATCCGAGCACAATCCAAGATAATGACCTTCCTGTGGAAAATGTTTCGTGGGACGATTGCCAGGAGTTTATCCGAAAGTTAAACTCCTTGACTGGGCAGAACTTCCGCCTCCCCACCGAGGCGGAATGGGAGTTTGCCTGCCGTGGAGGCAACAATAGTCGTGGCTATAAATACAGTGGAGGCAACGACATTGATAATGTGGCTTGGAATACAGATAACTCTGGGAGAAAAACTTGGTTAAGGGGCATCTCTGGGAGAAGAGTTCACCATGTGGCTACAAAACTGCCCAACGAGTTAGGAATCTACGATATGAGTGGCAATGTTTTTGAATGGTGTAGCGACTGGTATGGGGATTATAGCATTCATGCACAGACCAATCCTAAAGGTTCTGATGATGGAGTGTATCGCGTACTTCGTGGCGGCAGTTGGGGCATCAATGCGAGGAGTTGTCGCTCGTCTTACCAATCTGGCGGTAGTCCCAGTTTCCGTAGCAGTTACCTTGGGCTTCGCCTTGCGCTTTAAGTTTGTTTTGAAGTCTACGAGACAACAGGTCTACGAGTCAAAGAGTAAACAAACCAACTTTTTTTGTTCATTCATGCTGTTAATTATTTGTGTGGCGGAGGCAGTTGGTGCAGAGGTTGAAAACGGAAGTAAAGTTTATTCGCACAATTTTAAAATTGAAATTATTTAGTTAAAAATTCTTTATGCAAGCATTACGAGTTAATTCCACGCTACAGGGTGGAAAATATAGGATAATTAAAAAACTGGGTCAGGGAGGTTTCGGCATCACCTACTTGGCGGAGAACACTTTGCTTGAGAGCAAGGTGGCGATTAAGGAGTTTTTCTTCAAGGAATGTTGCGAGCGCGATGCCACCACATCCCACGTGACCGTTCCCACTTTTGCCAACCGAGATACGGTGGAGCGCTTCAAACTGAAATTTGTAAAGGAGGCGCGAACCATCTTTAAGTTGAATCACCCCAACATTGTGCATATTCTTGACGTGTTTGAGGAAAACGACACCGCCTATTATGTGATGGAATATATCGAAGGCGAGTCGCTGAGCGATATGGTGACACGCCGTGGTGCCATTCCCGAGGCGGAGGCACTGGGCTATGTGAAAGAGGCCGCTAAAGCCCTGATGTATATCCATGGCAAGAACATCAATCACCTCGATATCAAACCCGGCAACTTGATGAGGCGCAAAGAAGACGGCAGGATTATTGTAATTGACTTCGGTGTGGCGAAGCAATACGACCTCGTCACCTCGCGAGGCACCACTACCACGCCTGTGGGTATCACCTGTGGCTATTCTCCTGCTGAGCAATACCGCAAGAATGGCGTGCAGACCTTCTCGCCACAGAGCGATGTGTATGCACTTGCCGCCACGCTGTTCAAACTGCTCACCGGCAACACACCGCCCGAAGCAATGGAGATTATGGATGACGGATTACCTGTGGCTGAATTGCTCGCCAAAAACATTTCTCAACCAACGATTTCCGCCATTGCTATGGCGATGAAGGGCAAAAGCGAGCGCACCCAAAGTGTGGCACTGTTCGTGGAAAGCCTGCCAGAAGTAACCTCCGTTTTCACCAAGAACAATGACTGGCAAAATGAAACAGAAACAGTGCGAAAGCCTGTGGATGATTCCGAGGTCGCCGTCCGTGAAGAAGTTGAGTGTGAGGTGAATACTTCGTCCATCCCTCCTGTGCCTCCCACGTTTGCACAACCCACCCCTCCCGCGCCTCCCACGTTTGCACAATCCACCCCTCCAACTTTTCAAGAAACAATACCCTTGGAAGAAGCAGACACAACAGGCAAAAAGAAGAATAATACATTGATTTTAGTCATTGTGTTGACTGTATTGACAGTATTGGCGACAAGTGTCTATTTCATTATATATGCTAATTATTATGGATATGACGGCATAGAGGCGGTTGATTACCCCGACTATGGCAATCCGATTGCTATTGACTCCGCCAAAGCCATAGAAGGGGTTGGATATGAAAAAAAGACAGAAGCACCAGAGGAGAAAAACGAAGGTGATATTTATGACTACTCCGTAGGATACGACGATTCTGGTGCTCATAGTTATGACGAATACGATTCTGTAGCATACTACTAACCCCGAAAGAGGGAGAAAAAGGCTGCTGAAGAGAGAATGCTCGTATTCTTTAACGTTGTTTTCTATCGTATCTAACTGCTAATCTCTATTATATAGTGGTATTATGAAATGTTTTTTGTAACTTTGGGATTAATTCACAATAATTACATAAATCTGACGCTCAAGCATTATGATAACTGAAAATGAGGCAAGAAGATGAACAACCACCTCTCCCGCCTTAGTAAACTAAGGCATCTATTATAATGGTCTGAAAATCAGAAAGGAAAGAAAACATTATCGAAGCAACATATATGACTATGCAAGCATTACGGGTTGATTCCACGCTTCAGGGTGGAAAATATAGGATAATTAAAACACTGGGGCAAGGAGGCTTCGGCATCACTTACTTGGCGGAGAACACTTTGCTTTTGGGCAGGGTGGCAATCAAGGAGTTTTTCCTTAAAGGAAGTTGCGATTGTGATGATTCCACTTCTCGCGTGACCATTCCCACTTCGGGCAACCGTGAGATTGTGGAGCGCTTCAAGCAGAAGTTCATCAAAGAGGCGCGCACGATTTTCAGGTTAAACCACCCCAACATAGTGCGTATTCTTGACGTGTTTGAGGAAAATGGCACAGCCTATTACGTGATGGACTACATCGAGGGCGAATCGCTTGGTGATATGGTGAAGCGTCGTGGTGCCATTCCTGAGGCGGAGGCACTGGGCTATGTGAAGGATGCCGCCAGCGCATTGGAGTATATCCACAGCAAGAATATCAACCACCTCGATATCAAGCCCGGCAACTTGGTGCTGCGCAAAGAAGATGGCAGGGTGCTCGTAATTGATTTCGGTGTGGCTAAGCAGTACGATGCTGTCACATCCGAGGGAACCACCACCACGCCTGTGTGTATCAGCCACGGCTATTCTCCTGTGGAACAGTATCGCAAAAACGGTGTTCAGTCATTCTCGCCACAGAGCGATGTGTATGCCCTTGCCGCCACGCTGTTCAAACTGCTCACTGGCAACACGCCGCCCGAAGCAATTGAGATTCAAGACGAGGGACTTCCCGTGGCTGAGTTGCAGGCAAAGCAAATCTCTCGCCCAGTGATTTCCGCTATTGCCATGGCAATGAAAAGCCGCCACGAGCGCACCCAAAGCGTGGCAGAGTTTATCAGCAATCTCAGCGGCGATGACACTGTTGTGATTCCCGATCCAGCAGAGGCAGAGCGCAAGCGTAAAGAAACCGAGGAAAAGGCTGCAAAAGAAAAGGCAGAGGCAGAGCGCAAGCGTAAAGAAGCCGAGGAAAAGGCTGCGAAAGAAAAAGCGGAGGCAGAGCGCAAGCGTAAAAAGGCCGAGGAGAAGGCTGCGAAAAAGAAAGCAGAGGTCGAGCGCAAGCGTAAACGCCAAAGGCAGTGGATGTTAGTTGTGGTGATTGTGTTGGTAGTGTTGACGATAGGTGCCAGTTTCATTATAGAAGCTGTTCGTCATTATGGATATAGCCCCGACTATGATGGACGCTACCCCGACTATGAAGATACGCTTGCTATTGACTCCTGTGCTGCAGACTCCTGCGTTGTAGAATACGGCGATTCTACTGCTTGTATTGATTCTGTGGCATACTACTAACCCCGAAAGAGGGAGGATAGGCTGCTGAAGAGAGTGTGTTCGTATTCTTTCACGTTGTTTTCTATCGCATCGGAACACCGTTGAAAATAAATCCGCTTATAGTGGCGTAAATAAATAATTATCTGTATATTTGCAAAAAGAATGTTTAACCTAAATCGGTCATTAGACCGTGTGATGTGAACATTGATTACATGATTGTGGTCTTTGACCGATTTGGGCTAAAAAACCTTGTGCGTTCAACCAAACGATGGACGCACAAGGTTTTGCGAACATGCATGAAAAATCATTTGGAAAAAAAACGAATAATATAAGCATATTATGAACGCATTACGGTCTAATTCCACGCTACAGGGTGGAAAATACAGGATCATCAAAAAACTCGGTCAGGGAGGCTTCGGTATCACCTACTTGGCGGAGAACACTATGCTCGAAGGTAAAGTGGCGATTAAGGAGTTTTTCTTCAAGGAATACTGCGAACGCAACGAACTCACTTGCCATGTGACCGTTCCCACTTCAAACAACCGCGATACGGTGCAACGCTTCAAGCAGAAGTTTATTAAGGAGGCCAAAACCATCTTTAGGCTTAATCACCCCAACATTGTGCGCATTCTCGACGTGTTTGAGGAAAACGACACCGCCTATTATGTGATGGAATACATTGAGGGCGAGTCGCTGAGCGATATGGTGACACGCCGTGGTGCCATTCCTTTTGCAGAGGCTATCGGCTATGTGAAGGCGGCTGCCGAGGCGTTGATGTATATCCATAGCAAGAAAATCAACCACCTCGACATCAAGCCGGGCAACTTGATGAAGCGCAACGATGACGGTGAGATTGTGCTGATTGACTTCGGCGTGGCGAAGCAATACGACCTTGCCACCTCGCAAGGCACTACCACCACGCCCGTGGGTATCAGCTGTGGCTACTCCCCAACCGAGCAATACCGCAAGAATGGCGTGCAGACCTTCTCGCCACAGAGCGATGTGTACTCCCTTGCTGCCACGTTGTTTAAATTGCTCACTGGCAACACACCTCCTGAGGCAATGGAGATTCAAGACGAAGGGCTGCCAGTGGCTGAATTGCAGGCAAAGCACATCCCCAGCACCGTGATTTCAGCCATTGCCATGGCAATGAAGGGCAGGCATGAGCGCACGCAAAGCGTAGAACTATTCGTTGCAAACTTGCAGAAAACCGAAGAAGCCCCTAAAGAAGTCTATCTCTCGCAAAAAACAGAAATAATACAGAAGGAGTCCCTCACAGGCGAAGATGAAATTGAAGCATTGAAGGAAGCCGAAGCCCAAGCCATGGCTGAAGCACGAGCTAAAGTGGCGGCTGCACGCAAGGCGCGTGAGGAAGCCGAGCGCAAAGCACGTGAGGAAGCCGAGCGCAAAGCCGAGGCCGAGCGCAAGGCGCGTGAAGAAGCCGAACGCAAAATCCGCGAAGCGCATGAAAAGGCGAAGGCAGAGCGTAGAGCACGCGAGGAAGCAGAAGCCGAGCGCAAAGCACGTGAGGAGGCAGAGCGCAAGGCTCGAGAGGAAGCCGAGCAAAAGGCACGCGAAGAGGCGGCGCGCAAAGCCCACGAGGAGGCTATACGCAAGGCTCGAGAGGAGGCTGAAGCCAAAGTTTTGGCACAAGCCAAAGCCATGATCGAGGCAGAGCGCAAGGCTCGTGAGGAAGCCGAAGCCAAGGCGGCAGAAGCCGCACGCAAGGCAGAGGAAGAGCGTAAAGCACGTGAGCAGGCAGAGCGCATAGCGCATGAAAAGGCGGATGCCGCTCGCAGGGCGCGTGAGGAAGCCGCTCGCATAGCACGTGAAAAGGCTGAAGCCGAGCGTAAAGCCAAAGCTGAAGCCGAGAAAAGGGCACTTGAAGAGGCTAAGCGTAAAGTGCATGAGGGTCGTATAGAAGCCGACCGCAAGGCTCGTGAGGAAGCCGAACGCATAGCACGTGAAAAGACTGAAGCCGAGCGCAAGCGCAAGGAGGCCGAGGAAAAGGCAGCGAAGGAGAAGGCTGAAGCCGAGCGCAAGCGTAAAGAGGCTGAGGAAAAGGCTGCGAAGGAGAAGGCCGAAGCCGAGCGTAAGCGTAAAGAGGCCGAGGAAAAGGCTGCGAAGGAGAAGGCCGAAGCCGAGCGCAAGCGTGAAGAGGCCGAGGAAAAGGGTGAAGCTGAGAGCAGCCCAACTAAATCATTATTATTTAAGAGCACATGGCTATGGTTAGCTGTTGCCGCAGTGGCTATTGTGGCTGTGTGGCTGATGGTTCCTTCCAAAAAAGGAGCAGGTGTGCCAGTCGGTGATTCTTCCAAAGATTCCATTACAGCGAAAGCGGCAGTGGAGTATGTTACGGGCAAGGCGTTTACCGACGCTGAAGGTGTCACCTTTACCTACACAGGCGAAGTGGTTGACGGCAAACCTAACGGCAGAGGCACAGGCATCTATCCCTATGGCAATTACACTGGCGATTATAAAGATGGATTGCGTGAGGGCAATGGAAAATTTGAGTCAAAGGATGGAGAAAACAAATACAATGGCACTTTTGCCAACGACAAATACAACGAAGGTAAACTCTCATTCCCCGACGGATCCTATTTTGAAGGCACATTCAAAGATGGTCAGCCCGATAAAGGCAAATGGGAAAACGGTGCCCGAAGATGAGGTGAATTCCGGAGAGGGTATGAAATATATGATTAATTGTTATTGATGTCGAAATGAGATATATGATGAAACAGGTATTTTTAGTGATATTATTGGTGTTTGGCTTTGTGGCAGGGGCGCAGAATGTGACGGTGCGCAAGCCCAAGAAACCAGGGGTCGAGAACTCAGGAAAGCCTCGCTTGAAACCTCGCTCGAAGCCTCATCCGAAACCTACCCCTAACTCGAAGCCTCATCCGAAGCCTCCCGAAGCCCCCGAAGCCTCCCGAAGCCTCCCGAAGCCCGTGGAGGCTGCAGGTTACGATGTTACGTTCACTTGCAATGTGCCATCGGCATTGCTGTCGATTGATGGTGTGCCAAATGGAACTGCGAGCGGTACACGCTTTCTAAAGACAGGCGTGCACAGCATTCAAGTGACGGCAGATAATTATGTGGATTATTCTGGCACGTTTGCCGTAAACTCTTCGTCACGCAGCGTGAGCGTCACTTTGCAGGAAGTTCCAAATAGATTTTCCAATGGCGTGTTGACCATTAAAGGCGTAAGTTATGACATGGTTTGGGTGGATGGTGGCACATTCCGCATGGGTGCCACCTCCGAGCAGGGCAGTGACGTAGAAAGTGACGAGAAACCTGTTCACAGTGTCACGTTGAGCGGATACTACATTGGCAAAACCGAGGTGACGCAAGCGCTGTGGAAGGCGGTGATGGGCAGCAACCCATCATATTTAGAAGGCGACAATCTGCCTGTGGAATATGTCAGCTGGGACGACTGCCAGGAGTTTATCCGCAAGCTGAATTCAATGACCGGTCAGAACTTCCGCCTGCCCACCGAGGCGGAGTGGGAGTTCGCCTGCCGCGGTGGTAACAATAGCCGTGGCTATAAATACAGTGGCAGCAATTACATTGACAATGTGGCTTGGTACTGGGATAATTCTGGCGAGAATACTCACCATGTGGCTACGAAGACGCCCAACGAGTTAGGCATCTACGATATGAGCGGTAATGTAGAAGAGTGGTGCAGCGACTGGTATGGATATTACAGCAGTGGTGCGCAGACCAATCCTAAAAGCTACAGAGGGTCGCGCCGCGTGTACCGTGGCGGTGGCTGGAACGACCACACCTGGAGCTGTCGCTCGTCGGGTCGTATCGGCTACTACCCGTCGTTTCGTAGCGGCTCCCTTGGCTTGCGGTTGGCCCTATGAGTTTGCAACCAAACTGCCCTTGTTAGGCAGAAATTCATTTTGCCTCGCATAGCCGGGTTCTTTGTTCTAAGCTTTAACGAGAGGGTGAACCACCGCTCCCTACCAGATAACACGATTTTTTATGCAGATTAAGATTTACACCCATTTGACATACACCTACGTTATGATGGAATTGTGATTTGCAGATTTTACACGGTGCTCTCCGATAAAAGCCTGCTACTTTTGGGCGGTTGGTACTTTAAGCGGTGGGGTTGGTACTTTATGGGTTGCGAGGGGTTTGTGGTTTAGAATTAAGTGTTTACCTTTGCAATGTGAATAATCAGCAACAATAAAAACTAATAACATAAATATTTCTATTATGGATAACGATGCAACTAAGATTTTCAACGAAAATCAAAATCAGATTGAAAACGGATCCCAGGCTCAGAATGAACCTCAGCAAGAGCAAAATGAAGTGCCTCCCGCATATCCACGAAAACAGAAAAGCGCAAATAAAGGTGCCCGCGTGGCTGGCATAGCAGCTGGTGCCGCATTGGGTGTGGGCGCAGCAGTGGCTGGCAAGTATGCTTACGATGCCTATACCGACAGCTCAGAAGAGGAAGCACCTGCGCAAGAAGCGCCCGCTCAAGAAGTTGAACCTGAAAAAGTGGCTACCGATGAGTTGGAGGTGAGCATCAAGTCTACCCAACCGTTTCACGCTTCAGTGTCGCACCATAGCACGCCACACACCACACATGTTGAAACTGGTCTTTACGACGAAACCGATGTGAAGGTGGTGGGTATGCCATCTGATACAAGCATAGTGAACTCTGGCGACGGAAACAACATCTCGGTTGTCAACAACAACGTCACCGTCATTAATGTGCAGTCCGACGATGCTCTCAACGACGCCACCGACGTAAAGGTGGTGGGCGTGCCTGCCGGCACGGATGTGCTGAACGTTGGCGATGGAAACACCATCACAAACGAGAACAACAACTTCACATTCGTCAATGTGGAATCAACCGACACAGTACACGATTCACTTACTCAAGGCACTTCGGTATTAAGTGTTGATGAGACGATAGAGGAAATCGTGGAAGAAGTGCAAACCACGGAAACGACACCAGCCGGCTACTCACAAGGGGCTCTTCACCAAGCCTTCTACACACCTGAGGATAGTGGAGATGGGGGTGATGCGTTCGGCACCGACGTTGCATGCGCCGAAAGCTACGCCTGCGATGAACCTGCTCCGGAAGACTATATGGATTGCTCGTCAGACGACAGCTTTGACGATTGTATGCCCGACGCAGATGCTGGCTTAACTGACATTTAAACACTAAAAACGGAAAGACGATAGAAATGGGATTACTAACGGTAGTATGTCCGAATTGCAGGTCGCGCCTGTCGATTGAGGGGGCTCCTGGCATTCAAGACAAAATGCTCACTTGCCCCATCTGTAAATTTAAAGCGAAAGTGAGCCTATACCAGATAGGCCAAGCGGGCAAAGGCGGTCAGGGCGCTGACGACTGCAGCACCCAGATGGGCCCATCACAACAGATGGTGAACACCGACCCCGGACAAATGAGAGTGCTGCAAACAGGGCAAATTTGCGAGCTCCGTGTGGGCTCGCAGGTGCTGGGCCGACTTGCAAAAACCGGCACTGCCGATATGCAAATAGGGAGCGACAAATATAACGATGAGTATATGAGCCGCCGACATGTGCAAATCGACGTGGTGAGGACGATGTATGGCCTTGAGCACCACCTGGTGGAAATTGGCTCAAAAAACATTATCCAGCTTAATGGAAAAAACATTATGCGTGGCGATGTGATTATCCTGAAATTTGGAGACCGACTCAAATTTGGAGAAACTGATGTGATATTGGAAGCAACTGATAACGACGCAACAAGAATTGTATGAAAATTACGATAAAACAACCCCTTAGCTTTTCAGAAATTGGACGCAAGGACAACCAAGAAGACTTTCTGTGGCCTTTGCCCAATGCTGTGACCGTGAACGACCGCGTGTTTTTGATGTGTGATGGCATGGGTGGCCATGACAATGGCGAATTGGCGAGCAAAACAGCCGCCACCGCCCTCGGTGAATATCTCACCTCACACATGGCTCACGACGGCATCGTCACGAAGCCGATGTTTGAGCAAGCGCTTGCCTACGGCTACGATGAACTCGACAAGGTGGACAATGGCGCCGTGAAGAAAATGGGCACCACCATGACGTGCCTTGTGCTGCACCGTGGCGGCGCACTGGTGGCGCATATTGGCGACAGCCGTGTGTATCACCTTCGTCCGTCGCTTGCCGATGGGCATGGACGCTCCGGCATCATCTACCAGTCGGCCGACCACTCGCTGGTGAACGACCTACTTCGGGCTGGTGAAATCACCGAGGAGGAGGCTGCCGATTTCCCACAGAAGAATGTGATTACGCGCGCCATGCAGCCACATTTGGAGCGCAGATACAAAGCCGACATTCTCAATATCGACGATGTGCAGGCTGGCGACTACTTCTTCCTGTGCTGCGACGGTGTGCTCGAACAGCTCACCAACGACATTCTCGGCAACATTCTGAAAGACAAAACTCTCGACGATAATGCGAAAATCAACGCTATCAAGAAGGTGTGCGACGGCAAAACACACGACAATTACACTTGCTGGCTGATTCCTGTGCTTGATGTGCAGAAGGAGGAGACCGACGTGGCTCAAGACGACGATGAACAGGTGGCGGTGACCGTGGAGCAAGCCCCGCATGAGCTCAAAAATGACGCCGAAACCGAACGCTTGGCACGCAAAGAGGCAGAACTCAAAGCGCGCGAAGCGGCGCTGGAGCAACGCGAGGAAGCCGCACGCAAAGAGGCCAAAATCAAAGCGCAGCAGGAAGCCATGAGGCAACGCGAAGCCACACAGAGGGCAAGAGCAATGGCGGCAGCTGCACAAAAGGCAAGCGGACAACGACAATCGTATGGCGTTCAGCCTATAACCCCAAAACAAATTGCCCAACAAGAGCGTGCTGAAGAAAAAAAGAAAATGGTGAAATTTGCCTTGTTGTCGTCTGCTGTGTTTGCCGTCATAGTAGCAGCGTTCATTCTCTTTTACCCATCTGAAGATAAGTCGCCAAAGTCCACTGAGTCTGAAGAGGTTTCACAACAACCAAATCCAGGGGAAAATAACAATCAAACTCAAAATGGCTCCAGAACCGGCCGTTCTTCGAAAGGTTCAATAGTGGGTACCGCACGAAATGTGCAGCCAACTGATTCTGGGCCAACCCCGAAACAAGGTGGGTCTTTGAAACAACATTCACCGTCGGGTACAATGCCAACTCACAATGATGAAGGCGAACAAGGTTCAAAAAATACGGATGGTAAGACTGGCAAAAAAGCACCAGACAAGCAGAATGTAAACGACGGCGCTGGCACATCGCAGAATGCTGATAAGTCTGCCAACGATAATACAGAACCAACAGTGTCCTCAGACCCTGAGAAAATAGACCTAAAAAAGATATAAGCATAGATTTTAATTACAGCAACTGTTATATGGATAAAAAATGAACAACAACAAGGAAATTAGTGTGTTGTATTTCAATACACGCGATGAGTTGATTCGGGTGGATTTGAGAAAGGTGGGCTTTTTTAAAGCCGACCGCAACTACACCGACGTATACTTTCTGAACAACCATCGTGTGACACTTCCCACCAATTTGATGTCGATTGAAAAGATGCTCGACGACGATCGCATGAGAGGAAGAACCATTCCTTTCGTGCGCATTGGGAGGAGTGTGATAGTGAATTTGTCGCATATCATACACATCAATGTGCCTAAGCAGGAATTGGTGCTTAGTGATATGACCTCGCCTTGCATACTAAAGGTGGAGGTAAACAAAGATGCATTACGAAAATTAAAAGAATTATACAGCAAGTAATCGAAATGACGATAATAGTAGGACGTGGCAGAAGCAAAGCCACGCAAAGAATTGAAATTACCGACCCCACAGTGAGCCGTGAGCATTGCTGGCTCACCGACAACGGCGACGGAACCTATACCCTGCTGAACAAAAGTCAGCAGGGCACTGTGGTGAATGGGAATAGGGTGATGAAAACGATAGTCACGCCAAACACGTATATCACGCTCAGCGGCACCACTACCTTGAAAGTGGCTGACTTGCTACCGTTGGCGGCACCATCTCCCGCCCCACGGCAAGCACCATCATTTGCCCCTCGCCAGGCGTCATCATCACCTCCACGCCCAGTGCAAAAACCATCCACTCCCACCTATTCAATAGCACACCTTGAAGCAGTGTGGGAAGATTACCACGAAACGCTATTAGACATTCAACGCCGACAGCGGACCACCACTTTGTTGCGCAGCGCCTCGCCAATGTTCACATTAGGCAGTGGTGCTTTAGCCGCATTGGCGAAAGTTATTGATAAGGATGATGATACATTTTTTTATGTAGCCTTAGCACTGATAGCAATAGGCTTTGTTTTAATGATTTTTAGTTTCTTTAAAGGTTTGATCGATAATAGTATAGATGAAAAAGAAGAGGCTACAGAATTGTTCAATAGTTATTATGTTTGCCCCAATCCAAAGTGCCATCACTTTATGGGCAATCAGGCCTATCAAATAGTGAGTCAACACAAAAACTGCCCGTGGTGTAAATGCAAATTCACCACTTCCAAGTAAGAATCTCCATTTCGCTTCCACGCGGAATTGGGCGATTTAGGAAAAATCAAAAATAGTTCGTGAAAATTTGTGCAAATCTGTGGCTGATTTTTAACCACGAATTGCACAAATTCCACGAATTATTTTTAGGCAATGATATACATGTTGTCCCTGTAAATTATAAAAAATCCGTACCGCAACCAAGTGATACGGATTTTTTTATTTCTATGCTCTTAATAATAGTCTTCTTATTGTCTTATGAATGATTGAATGTAATTGAGACTCTTTAATAACAATCTGCCTTTTCTTTTTTGATTCTTGGATAACAGGAGGTCTCTTTAGTCCAAACTCTTCGGTTTTTAAATTCATCATAAACACATAAACATAGGTTTGCTCTGTGTACTTATTTGTTTTAATTGTATAACCCACATTATAATCAAAATCCTTGATGAATAGTGCCCCATTGGGAAACCTTATGTTTCTTCCATTGTAATTCCAAGCAACGGCACGATTAGAAACGTAATTTTGAACATCGTCAATGTAACTATACCATTGATAGAGTTCATTTACCTTGTTTGAATTCAACCTATATATTTCTTCCATCTCCCTAATTATTTTTGGAGAAAGAATTACGGTGAATTTTCGTGGTAATTTTTCTTCATACAATCTATCCCTATTCATTATTTCTGTCTTAATTCTCGCACTTTATTTTTGATGTAATCACTTGCGATTACCGCGCCTTGTTCAAGTTCGTCCCTTAATGTATACTCAACTTCCACCGCTTGAACGGGTTCGTTAGATTCATTGATTGGAAGAACAGAAAGGTATTCATTGACTTGTGCTTCTGTCAAAGAACCCATTTCTTTCATATATTCTTCAAATGGCAGTTGGTTAATTCTTTCAATATCTAAACCACCGTCTTCTTTCAATAACACCATGATATCTCTCTTTATTTATAAATACTTATTCTCCACAAATATACACCTTTTTTCTATTTGTCAGATATTTATCAATAAAGAAATTTAAAATTGGATATGAGAAAGAAAAATACAATACGACTTAATGAGTCTCAGTTGCATAATATGATTAGCGAATCTGTTAAACAGGTGCTTTCTGAACTTGACTGGAAAACATATGCAAGTGCTGCTGATAAAGCACGTGATAAACGTCT
>OLGV01000618.1_pt1 | contig 14250 bp, 8 predicted proteins | sample 1605761 | NCBI WGS metagenome assembly OLGV01 (sample SAMN03283245) | human gut metagenome | biome: human-associated habitat; material: feces | host: Homo sapiens | place: Peru | collected 2012
ATATTGTTTTATAAGCATTTGTGGAATTAATTGATTTATAGAATGAGACGTTTTATTCTTTTAATTACCCTATTCTTCATGGGTTATGGAGTATCTGCTTCGAGTTTTGACAATGCGCAGGACACGTTGCATGCTTCTGTGGTCAGAGGGGAACGTAGCGCACGCTCCATCGTCAAGGATGCGGCGCGTGATTTCTCTAAGAACTATGCTGATTATTACGCCTCATTCTTGATCATACGGACCATTAAGTGCGACGGGAAATACAGAGAGGTGCAAGGCACTGTGGGCGTGTTCGCCTCTCTGGATTTCAACCAGAAAACAAACACAAAACTCTACTGGGATGACCGAAACGCAATGGGAAGACTGTACGTCTGCGACACTTTTGTCAGCGAGAGCCTTTTCGCTGACAAGAATGAGGTCAATCCGGTCTTGAGTGTTAACTCGAAAGGCCAGACTAATGGGGTGGACGCACTTAAGGTTAATTATGTCAACTACTTCGATGTGTCTGCCCTGGACAGGAAAAGAGCCGTTGAGATATTCTCGCCCCTGAACCCCAAGATGGTAGGCAGCTACAGCTACAAGAGTTACGGCACCGCCAAGGTAGGCGGCAGGGATGTCCGTGTCATCAATTTCCGCTCGAATGCCAAAGAACTTTCCATCAAGGAGAGGATCCTGTGTTCAGGACAGTTGTTCATTGACTATGACGGGCGGGTTCAAAAGATTGTGGTGAAAGATATGGATGACAGGTTCACAAGATATGTCAGGAACTTTTCACCGATGTCCTTTGCCACCCCGTACACCTACACGATAACCTACGGTGAGAAGAACGGAAAAATCTACTCCGAGAGCATAAGACAGGAATTGTCATGGAGAGTACCAGAGGGCGGTGCCGAAGACCTTTACTGCGCTGAGACAAACCCTTTCCGCAACCCGTTCAAGAATCGTGTCGAGACGGATTTCATGATGAAGTTCTCGGAACCTCGGATGCTCAAGTCCGGAGAGGAGCATGGCGAGGCTACTCCGGCGTACAGTATCTTGTGCTACAATGATTCACGTGATTTCAACTTTTGGAAGCGGATACTCTCAAAGGAGATTGATTTGGTTCGATTCATGAAGGACACGGGAACAACGTGGGACATCCTTTGCGGACAGACTCAGACGCGGCAGGAGAGAGACCTTGTTGTCCGCTGTGGGAACGATGATGCCAAGGTGTTAAAGGAGAAGAAGAAGTTGGACGCGAAAGCTTCCAGGGCGAGGAAAACATATCAGTTATTATTCAAAAAAGACTATACAGATGGTTTCAAATAGTCATAGATGCCTTATTCTTGGCAATAAAGTTTTAATAGTCATTGTATTGTCAACGCTGCTCGGACTCTTGTCCGCATGCACCGGAAGTGACAGTCCGTACGATAGCGTCGAACACTTCGGAAAAGAGAACATAGTTCGCACATCCTTGGTGTTTGACACCTTGAGGCTGGATGCCCAATATACATCCCTTTCCGGACAGTGGCACATGAAGGACAGCCTCTTGTGTTTCGTCGATGAATATGCCGTCGGGATCAAGGAGTATGACCTCAGTGGTCACTTCATGGGGGAGCATATCCGCCAAGGGAAAGGTCCTGAAGAAGTCCTGGCCGCCTCTTTTATCTCGACGTTCGACAAGTCCACGGGAGATTTCATCATGCAGGACTCGAACTGTTTCATCCATAGGTTCTCGAAAGACTATAAAAAACTGTTCTCATTGAACCAGGCCTGGTTCACCGCGCTGAGTCCGAACTATGGAGATCTTGGAAACAAAGGTTGGTCTGACCTTTACAATCATCCTGATCCGGAGGTCCCGGAAATGTACGAGTACAATTTTGAGTGCAATAGAATGCAGGCGATCGACTCCGCTGTGATAATCCCGACCATCACCGAGCACGTAAGTTACAACGGTTACGAGAAGCGGCAAAGCAAAGGATTCTGGACAGACTCCTACATATTCATCCGTTTCCGTCCTGAGGTGGTTGAGTCTAGTAAGGTGATATTCGGCCATTATCCGCCTGTCTATCACAAGAGAAACATCCCGGTGTTCTCAAAATATGACTTCTATGCTGAGAAGGATGGCCTTGCCGTCACTTTCGCCGCCGATCCGAGAATATTCCTGATGGACTATGACGGCAATGTCACCGGCTCGTTCGGCTTTTCTGAGAAGGGTATCTCTGGAAAGTACCCTGAAACCACATCTTTCGAGGAGTACGAATCCAAGTGCAAGAAAATGAGGAAAGAACACGGTTATTATGACAGGCTTGTCAAATGCGGTGACTACATTTTCCGGACCTGTCGTCTGGACAAGGCCGCCGGGACAATTCTCCAGATTTATGATGGAAACTATAATCTTGTCGGACGGGTTCCAGTCAGTGACGGTTTTGAAGTGATTGGTGAATATGATGGCACCTATTACGCTTACGACAGCCTTGATCTGGACTCGGAGCAGTTTGTCTTTCTAAGTTTCAAGATATAATCATATTATGCGATATCATTCATTGGCTCTTGATATAAGAAGAGTGGCTCATTTGCTAATGTTTCTACTCTTAATGAGCAATTATTGTTTTGGACAGGAAAGAGATTCAACATCCCGATATAATCCTGAACTAAGGTTCTTGGAAAAAAGAATCATCGATTATGGGCATATAAAAGCGAAAGATCAAATTACTATAAATGTGCAATTTGAAAATGCTGGGTTGGCCCCATTATGTATATTAGGTGTAACAACGACATGCAATTGCACAAAAGCTCAGAAATGCGCATATTCCGTAAATATTTGGTAAATTAGCGAACACTAAAAGGTTAGCACACGATGAACCTTAACCATAGAATAACCACGGCTGCGGTCGGCATATTCATTCTCCTTCTTGGGGTGGCGCCTCTCGGGGCGCAGCGGCGGATGTCGCTTTCGGAGGCGATCGGGACGGCGCGGAGCCAGTCGGTGGCGGCGCTGGAGGCGAAGCACGCCTTTGTTTCGACCTATTGGGCGTACCGATCCTATCAGGCGAGCCGACTGCCGTCGCTTGTGTTGTACGGCAACCTGATGAACTTCGACCGCTCGCTCACCTTGCTGCAAAGCTACGAGGACGGCTCCTTCCGCTACGCCAGCACCTACAACCTCCAGAACAGCCTCGGGCTTCAGGTCGCCCAGAACATAACCTTCACCGGCGGAAGGCTTTATGTCTATTCCGACCTTTCCCGCATCGACCAGTTCGGACTCAACAAGAAACTGACCTGGTACTCCCAGCCTGTCACGGTCCGCTACGTCCAGCCGCTTTTCTCCTACAACCAGTTCAAATGGGACAAACTCATTGAGCCTAAGGAATATGAACGTGGCCGCCGCCGCTACGTCGAGTCGATGGAACAGGTCACGATAAATGCCGTGTCGGCATATTTCTCGCTCGTCCAGGCCCTGAAGAACCAGGAGGTCGTGAAGGCGAACTACGAGAACACCGGGAAGATGCGCTCCGTGGCGGCGGAAAGGATGAGACTTGGAAGCGTCACGAGGGCGGAATATCTCCAACTGGAACTCCGGGCTCTCAACGACAGCATCTCGATCGGAGAGAGCCTTGTCAACGTGCGTCAGGCGCAGATGTACCTTAACTCGATTCTGGGCTATGATGAGTCCGTGGAGGTGGAACCGGTGGTGGACGATGCCCTGCCGGACATTCTGATGGACTACGGTCTGGTGATGGAAAAGGCACTGAAAAACTCGACGTTTTCCCTTGACAATCAGATAAATGAATTGAACGCCGCCTCGAATGTGGCGAAGGCCAAGGCGGACAGAGGCATCTCGATGAGCCTTAACGCCCGCTTCGGCCTGTCCCAGACCGGCAATGGCCTGCCGGATGTCTATAAGGATCTTCTGAACCAGGAGGTTGTGGGTTTGACTTTCAGCGTGCCGATCTTCGATTGGGGGCTTGGCAAGGGAAAGGTGCAGAAGGCCAAGGCCGCCGAGGAGGTCGTCAAGGCGCAGAACCTCCAGAGCGAGAACGACTACCGCAGGAAGATATTCACCGCCGTCGGCCAGTTCAACAACCAGCGTCAGCAGTGCATGGCTTCCCGCAAGGCGATGGAGATAGCCTCCGAAAGGTACGAGCTGATGATGGACAAGTTCAGGCGCGGCTCGGCCACGGTGACCGACCTCACCAACGCCCAGAACGACAACGAGTCAGCGATGGCCAAATACATCACCGACTACTCCAACTTCTGGACCTACTACTACACCCTCCGGAAGTACGCCCTCTACGATTTCATCACGGGAAAAGACATCGACGTCAACGTCAAGGAAATGGTTGAATGATTCAGAATCCATGAATATGCTAAATACATCAACTGTTATGAATAGGCGAAAGGCTATACTGCTGTTATCAATACTATTGATAATGAGCTGCTCAGAATCAAGAGATTCAATCACCGCCAAGGTCCCGGTGGAGTTCGGCAACACGGTGAATCCGTTGGCGGAAGTTGTCAAGTCGGTTGAGATTGTTCCGTTAGAGGCTGATGACGAGCATCTTTTGGGCTCATCTGTGGATCTGAATGTCACGGAGGATTCCTACATTGTGACAGATTATCTGAATGGGAACATTTTCAGATATTCACATGACGGACGTTTCCTAAATAATATCGGCCACCGTGGGAATGGCCCTGAGGAATATGTCCACATCAACGACGTTCAGTACCGAGACTCGACCCTCTATGTGTTTTCTGTCCCTTCCAGAATCCAGCGTTTCTCTTTGAGTGGATCCATGCTTGATTTGAAGTCCTTGAATGAATTGGATCTGGGAGCGATGTCATGGATTACGGATGAAGGGGTCCTGACATATTATGGCTATGGGTCCGGTCGTGAGACCCGGTTCTCATTGTTGTCTGATGAAACCAGAGTGGATTTCTTCCCGTCAAAGGAGAAGGTGATGAACTATACTCCCACCGTACAGATATTCTCTGAATCAGGCGATTCGGTTTTTGTCGTCGACTCATATTCTGACATTATAAAAGTTTACAGCAAAGGGCTGATGAGTGACGGTCCTTGCTTCGATTTCGGCAGATATGCGATTCCAAAGACCTTCTATGAGTATGATGACTCGTTCGCGGCGATGGATCATCTTCTTGGAAGTGAATTCGCTATGCTCAGCCAATATCTTTGTGATGGTGACACGCGTCTTGTCATTATCGCTCTCCAGAAACAGGCGATGCAAAGCAACTACTGTGGCTTGTATGCTGACGGACAATGGCGCTGGTTTAAGGCCGGTGAAGTAGGGCTGGATGTCTTGGCCAATGCGTTCCGCCAGATAAAGGATGGTGCTTTGTACTGTCTGCTGGATCCGTCCCTGATCAGCACCTTCCCCGCCACGCTCCTAAAAAAAGCCTCCAACCCGGAAGCCCTTGATCCCCTTGGCAAAGATGGCAATTACGTCATCGCAAAACTGAATCTTTTGTAACCAATCAGTTCAACCACAAATCAATAACATTATTATTAAATTGAGCATTATGAAAAAATTTTTTAAAGTATTGTTGGCAGTTTTCGCGCTGATTTCTATATGTTTAGCTACCTCCGCTGTTCTTAAGGCTGGTCCAGAAGACCAAACTGATTTTGACAGCAATGATAGTAATTATTGTGTGTACCAAACAATGTCGCATTGCCCAGGTGCAGGTCTGAATTATGCATGCAAAATTTCGGCGACGGCTGAGGCTTGCCGAAGGTATGCCTGTTGTCAGCCGTTTTGATTTCTAACGAATGAAGGGTTAAGTTGAACTGATTGGTTATAATTATGCGTAATATTGTGTTAAGTTGGATTATGTTTGTATCACTGATGTCTTGTAAAGATGACGGGGTACATCCAGTGGCGATTGAGGATGGAATGTATGTGATTGATCGTCATGGCCTGGTAGAGAATTATGCTCCGGATTTTTCCAAAAATAAGATATACGTGTACATGATAACGGGATGCATGAATGAATGGTTGAGTAGGACTCCTCGTGGAAAGATTGAAAGGATTATGGATGATAATCCGGATTGGGAACTTTTGGTGTATGTTGATGGTAGTGTGAAGGACACGTCAAAGGTTCGGGCAAAACTGGAACAGTATGATTGCAACATACCAGTGATTGTTGACACGAAGGGCATGTTCCGCAAGCTGAATGGAATGAAGGAAGTGATCCTTTGGGGAGGCATCTATGATAAGAATGATGTTATGATAGGTGTCGGTGTAATTGGTGATGGACTAAGTATGTTTGACTCCGAATTTGAAAAAGCAAAGCGAAGAATATATGAGAGGAACAGGTAATCGTTTCTGGTTAATAATAACGATGGTATTTGTTGCCATAGATATAGTTTTATTAATTGCAGTAGGAAGAATTCGCAAGAGCGATTCAACAATATCGACAATGTTTTGGGAGCGTCAAGGACAAATTGAGGAGATAATGGAGGCTTTCATTGAAACCGACGAGTGGAGAATCAGAGGCTTTTTAGATGATCAAGATGCCGCAAAGGAGAGGGACTCATGTTTGATTATGATAATACCATTGTATCCTTGTTCTGCATGTTTGGATCGAGAGAGTCTCTTCTTTAAAAATTTTGCCGAGTTAGGACTTGTCAAGTGCCACATTTTTGTCCCGGATAATAGATTTCGGGACGCTAAGGCATTATTCTCTAAAACAAAGAATTTATTTATAAGCCCATATTCCACGCATACACTGAATGATATGTATTGGAGTAATTCGGAAAAAATCATTTATTGTTTGCAGTCAGGAAACTATATAACGAACATAATGATAACCTCGAAATATTCAGAAAGTGCTTCAGAACATTATTTCAAGCATATTCAAGAATTATTGATAAGTGGTAACAAATGCGATATGTAATTAGCGTTTCTTCATTATTGGGAATGATGGAATAATTCAGAATCCATGAATATGAGAAAGAATATCCTAGTGTCTATTGGTGTCTGCGGTCTAGTCGTGATGGCCGTAGCGTGTGGTGGAAACAAAAAGACGGAGGACGTGAAGGACGGGAAACTGGCCTACACCCCTCAGATAAACGAGGTCACGGTGATGAAACTGGAAAAGACGGACTTCGCGCGTCAGCTCCTGTCCAACGGAAAGCTGGTTGCCGGACGGAAAAGCGCGCTGCAGTTCAGGACAACCGGAAAAATCGCGGCGATAAACGTCCGGAATGGTGAATATGTCTCCTCAGGTGCCGTCATCGCCACCGTTGACCGTCCAGACTTGAAACTGTCGCAGGAATCCTCCCGGCTTTCCCTCCAGAAGGCCGAGCTGGATTTGTATGACTATCTTGTGGGACAGGGATATTCCGCCGGGGACACCACCTCGGTCCCCGCCGACCTTTTGGCCATGGCGAAGATGAAATCCGGCTATTCCGCCGCCAAGAACGATTTCGCGCGCTCGTCCTACGAGATCGCCGGAACGGTTCTCCATGCCCCGTTCTCCGGGCGTGTCGCTGACATCAAGCAGAAGCCGTTCGACCAGAGTCCGTCTGGTACTTTCTGCACGATTGTGGACGACAGTGTGCTGGAGGTGGATTTCTCGGTGATGGAATCGGAATATTCATTCCTCTCGGTGGGGCTGCCGGTGAAGGTACGCCCGTTCGCTGACGAGACCAAGGAATATTCAGGGAAAGTCACCGCCATCAATCCTCTCGTGGATGAGAAGGGGCAGATCTCCGTCACCGCGCAGGTCCGGAACGACGGCTCGCTGATCGATGGAATGAACGTCCGTGTGATCGTGGAGAGGATGATTCCGGGACAGCTTGTCGTGCCTCGCAGCGCGGTGGTGATCAGGGACAATCTGGACGTGCTGTTCACCTGCACGGATGACGGCAAGGCACATTGGACTTATGTCACGATACTTTATTCCAATGGTGAGTCCTACGTGGTCGAGGCCAACAAGGACAGGAACGCCGAACTGAACGAAGGCGACCAGGTGATTGTCTCCGGCAATCTCAATCTGGCGGACAACTCTGATGTGCTGGTAAAAAGGTAGGCAATGCTGAAACATCTGATAGACAGACCGATAACCGTGACGATGATAACCCTTGTCATCGTTGTTCTGGGCATTGTCAGCATACGTCTGCTGCCAGTGTCGTTGGTTCCGGATGTGGACATCCCGTACATAACCGTGCAGGCCACGTCCTCGGAACTTTCGGCCAGAGAGATGGACGAGAGTGTGCTGAAGCCTCTGCGCCAGCAACTCATCCAGATCAACGGGCTTGAGGACATCGTCAGTGAGGCGAAGGACGGCAGCGGGACGATCCGGCTTACGTTCAACCACGGTTCGGACATCGATTATCTTTTCATTGAGGTCAACGAGAAGATTGACCGGTCCATGTCCAGCCTTGGCGACATTGCCCGGCCTAAGGTCTTGAAGGCCAGCGCCACGGACATTCCGGCGTTTTTTGTGAATATTACTTCTTCGGTCGCTGAGCCTGTCGAACCACAAGCTCAGGGACCGCCTCAGAATCGGTCGCTGAGCCCGTCGAAGCGCACCGAGCCTGAGGCCCAATCGGACTTGTTCCCCGTAACCGAGTCCTTCTCCCAGATGAGCCGCTTCGCACGTGACGTGATCAGCAAACGCATCGAACAACTCTCCGAAGTCGCCATGGTCGATGTCAGCGGCCTTGTCAGTGACGAGATTCTCATAATTCCGGATGAGTCCAAGCTACTCCAGGCAGGGATGACAATGAATGAGTTCGAGAGTTGTGTCAAGAGTTCCAACATCCGCCTTGGCAGTCTCACAATCCGTGACGGAGAGTACCGCTACAATGTCAAATTCGATTCCCGGGCTTCCTCCAGTGAAGACATCGCCAACCTCTGGTTCAAGAAGGAAGGCCGCCTTCTTCAGATAAAGGACGTCGCCAAGGTCGTCGTCCACCCGGCAAAACGAACCGGCCTCGTCCGCTCGAATGGAGAGGATGCCGTGTGCCTTGCCGTCATCAAGCAGAGCGAGGCGAAGATGTCGGACCTGAAGTCGGCCATGAACGGTCTGATGGACAGTTTCCGGAACGACTACCCTCAGTTGAGCTTCGAGATCACGAGAGACCAGACCCAGCTTCTTGAATATACCATCAACAACCTGCTACAGAACATCGTGGTCGCCCTCCTTCTGGCGAGCGTCATCATATTCCTCTTCATGAGGGACTTCCGCTCTCCGGTGCTGGTGATCCTGACGATGCCGGTGGCGCTGATATTCTCGATGCTCTGCTTCTATGCCATCGGATTGACCCTGAATATTATATCCCTCTCCGGTCTGCTTCTCGGAGTCGGAATGATGACTGACAACACGGTCATCCTTGTCGATAATATAACCGGCCGCTGGCAACGTGAAGGGAACCTGCGCTCCGCCGTGCTTGACGGCACTAAGGAGGTCAGGGGAGCGATGCTCAGCTCCGTGCTGACAACCTGCGCGGTGTTCATTCCGTTGATATTCATGAGCGGCATCGCCGGGGCGATGTTCTACGATCAGGCTATGTCGGTGGCCATCGTGCTGCTGACCTCCTACATCGTGACCATCCTTGTGATTCCGGTCTATTATTACTGGTGGTTCAAGGGTTCGGATGGTTTCCGTCCGAGTCCGCTTTTGGAGAAAATCAACTTTGACGAACCGATCCGCCGCTGGGACGACAAACTTATGGAATGGTTCATCCGGCACAGGCCGGTCGCCTGGGGCCTTCTTGCCGTCTCGACCGTCGGGCTGGTGTTCTGTTTCCTGGAGATGCCGAAATCCCGTCTGCCGGAGATGACCCAGACGGACGCGATAATGAAGATTGACTGGAACGAACACATTTCCATTGAACGTAACACGGAGCGGATCAGGGATTTAGAGAAAAAACTGACCGGAAGCGTGGAGCAGATGACGGCTCTTGTCGGTTCTCAGCAATTCATTCTGAGTCATAGTGGTGACCAAGGAATTTCCGAAGCGTCCATCTACGTCAATTGCAAAGATGCCGGCACATTGAAAAAGGTGCTGGGCGAATTGAAGGATGAGATGGAGAATGAATATCCGGAAGCGGTATATTCATTCGAAGCTTCAGGGAATATCTTCGACATGGTTTTCGCCCGGAACGAGGCTCCGCTCGTGGCGCGCCTTCGCCCAGTGAGGAACCGGGAGGTTGAGATCGAACCGTTGAGGAATATGCTCTCCGAGGTCAGGGAAACGTTGCCTGGAGTGACCGTGGCGGATCCTCCGGTAAAGACTGACGCTCTGTTTGTCGCTGATCCTGACTTGCTTGCGCTTTATGATGTCGGTTATTCGGAACTTGTGTCGATTCTGAGGAACTCGCTCAATGAGAACCGTCTGTTCAACATTGTCCAGGGAACCAGCACTGTTCCGGTCGTGACAGGCTCCAACGCCGCTGGACTTTCGGAGATCCTGCATGGCACTTTCATCGAAAAGAAAGGCCTTGACGGGGAGACATCCAGGATTCCGGTTTCAAATCTTATGCGGCAAACCTTTGCCGAGGATTTGAAAACTTTGGTCGCAGGCCCGGAGGACAATTACTACCCTTTGGCTCTCGATGTTCCGTCGAAGGACGTGAAACATGTGATGGCCGCGGTGAGTGACGTCGTGCGAAAGAATGGTGACTTCGAGGTCGGCTATTCTGGTTCCTGGTTCTCCAACAGCAAGATGATCGATGAGATGATCATCATAATGCTGGTCGCCATAATCCTGCTCTATCTGATTCTGGCCTCCCAGTTCGAGTCTCTGGTCCAGCCGCTGATCATCCTTTCGGAGATTGTCGTGGATGTCTCTGTCGCCTTGCTGGTTCTATGGATTTTCGGGGTCAGCATCAACCTGATGTCGATGATCGGCCTGATTGTCATCACCGGCATCGTCATAAACGATTCCATCCTGAAAATTGACACGATCAACCGGATGCGCAAGGCCGGCGAAAGTCTTGAGCGTGCTGTCATTGATGCGTCCTCGCTTAGAGTGAAAGCAATCATAATGACTTCATTGACAACCATTTTGGCCGTCTGTCCATTCCTGTCAAGGGGTAGCATGGGCGCGGACCTCCAGTACCCGATGTCTCTGGTGATCATCGCGGGAATGCTTGTCGGAACCCTTGTCAGCCTGTTCGTCGTGCCGGCGTTGTATTATTCGATCTACAATGGAAGAAAGAAAAAATAGACTTTCTCCATTTTCGGTGGTTCTGATTATGGTGGCGCTGTCCCTTGTCGGGCTGGCGGCGTTGCCGCGTCTGAACATCCAATACACCCCGATGACGGAAGGCCGTACGGTCTATGTATCTTTTTATTATCCCAACGCCTCTGCGGAAATCATTGAAAGCGAGGCGACATCCAAGATTGAAGGAGTCTTGGCGGGGATACGCGATGTCACAGACATTTCCTCTGTTTCACGTAAAGGTTCAGGCTCCGTTTCTGTCAAGTTCCGCAAAGGCTCGGACATGGACGCGGCGCGCTTCGAGGTCGCCTCGGCGATCAGGAACGTTTACCCAAGCCTCCCTGATGAGGTCTCCTATCCGGGAATATCCTTGTCTGGCGGCGGACGGGTCTCGCGGATATCCTATCTCGTCAAGGGCGGGATCCCTTCCCGGGAGATTTCCAAATATGTCAAGGAACACGTCCTCAGCCATTTGGCCGCCATCCCGGGAGTGGACAAGGTCAATGTGGACGGCGGTGTTCCTTTCCAGTGGGTGATCACGTTCGACGCCGACAAGATCCAGTCCGTAGGAGTCACCGCCGATGAGATCGCATCGGCCTTCAATTCATATTACCGTGAGGAAATCCTCGGAATGACGGAAACCTCTGAAGGATTGATGACGGTGCGTCTTAAAGAAGCCTCGGACAAGGATTTCGGATCGATTCCCGTAGGTAATTTCAAAGGCCGTGTGATTCACATCGGGGACGTTGCCCAGTGGCGCTATGAGGAAGCGGTGCCGTCAAGTTACTATCGTGTCAACGGTTTGAACACCATTACTTTGACGGTGGAGATAGCTTCTTCGGCCAACCTGTTGACTGTCGCTTCCGCCGTCAAGGAAAGGATGGCGGAGCTTCAGAAAGGCTTCCCTTCGGAAATCACCGCCGGCATCGCCTACGATTCCTCTGAGTATGTCAGCGAGGAACTCAGCAAAATCTATGTCCGTACCGCCCTCTGCATCTTGATTCTGTTGATGTTCGTGTTCTTGATCAACAGATCGTGGAGGTATATGCTGATCATTGTCTTCACTTTGACGGTCAATGTGTTGACCGCCTTGATGATCTACAGTTTGGCAGGTCTTCAGATCCACATCTACACCCTTGCCGGAATCACGGTCTCTCTCGGAATAATCATCGACACCTCGATCGTGATGATCGACCACTACGCCCATTTCAAAGACCGGAAGGCTTTCCCGTCCATCCTTTCGGCCGCGGCCACGACTGTCGGCGCATTGATGATGGTCCTTCTGCTTCCTGAAAAGGAAAAAGCCAACCTCGTGGACTTCATCTGGGTGATTGTCATTAACTTGGGACTGTCGCTGATCATCTCCTACCTGTTCATCCCGTCGCTGATGGAATATATTCCTGTAAGAATGTCGGGTGGCAAGTCTGGGCGTTCCCCAAGGAAGCTCCGCCGGATCCTGCGTTGGAACAGGTTCTACGCTTCCTACATCGGCTGGGGGGTGAGGCATCGTTGGGTGTATGTCCTTTTGTTCATCGTGGCGTTTGGAATCCCGCTCTGTCTGCTCCCTACCCGTCTGTCTGATTATGACAAGGACAAGGCGGACAGGTTCGACAGATTTCTGGACAAGATTGTCACCTGGAAACCTTACGACAGGAACCGTCAGTTGATAGACAAGATAGCCAGTTCCTCCTTCGGTCTGTTTTACAAATCCTTGAACCGCTCCAATTTCTACCGGGAGCCTGAAAAGAAACGTCTGATCATCAATGCCGGCATGCTTGAAGGCTGTACCGTGAACCAGTTGAATGATGTCGTGAGGGCGATGGAGAATTATCTGTCGAAGTTCGATGAGATCTCCGTATTCACCACGTCGATATATTCCTACGACAACGCCGAGATTTCGGTGGAGTTCAAGCCTGAGTATGAGAACTCAGGTTTCCCTTCCGTGCTGAAGTCCGAGGTCACGAGGATGGCGATCAATTTCGGCGGGGCGAACTGGAGGGTCTCCGGAATAGACGACAATAATTTCAACAACAACATCGTCTCGTCCTCCAAGAGCAACCGCATCTCGCTGAAGGGCTATAACTATCAGGAACTCAGCCGCTACGCAGAGAAACTGATGGCCTATCTCTCCACAAACCGCCGTGTCCAGGGCGCGGAGATCTGGTCGGGAGGTTGGAACGGCCGCCCTTCGATTGAGTTTGTGCTGGATTATGATTTTGGGCGGATGACGCTTGCCGACATCAATCCTTACGCCTACTACAACGCTCTGGGATCCTTACTGTACGAACGGAAGATCGGAACTTCTGAATATGATGGTGGAGCCGTCGATGTTGTCCTCCGTTCCTCGGATCTGGACAGATACGATCTCTGGCACGTTCTTAACTCTCCGATAGATGTCGGTCAGAAGAAAATGACGCTTTCGAGTGTCGGGGGCATCGACAAGCAGCGGACAGGTCTGACAATCAGAAAGAGCAACCAGTCCTACGAGCTTGTTGTATGCTACGACTTCATCGGTAGTTGGGAACTCAGCCGTTCCCTGTCCCAGAAGGCGGTCAAGTACATGAACGATGGGACCCTTCCGATCGGTTTCAAGGCCGAGGTTCCGGGCTGGGGCTGGTTCGACACCGCCAAGCAGCAGTACGCCTGGCTGCTGTTTTTGATTCTTGCGGTGATGTACGTGATGCTTGCGATGACATTCGAGTCGTTCCGTTACCCGCTCGCCGTGATCTTTATGGTTCCGGTCTCTTTCATCGGCCTCTTCCTTGCCTTCGGCCTATCGGACTTCTCCTTCGATCAGGGCGGTTTCGCCGCCTTCGTGATGCTCAGCGGCATAGTCGTCAACGCCGGCATCTACCTCATCACCACATACCAGTCCCTCCTCAGTGCATCGGTCCCTGAGCCTGTCGAAGGGACCACCTCTGTGACTAAACAAACTCACCGACCAGCCGAAGCGGCCAACATCCGCCTCTATGTCAAAGCCTACTCCCGCAAGATCAACCCGATCACCCTCACCATAGTCTCCACCATCCTCGGCCTCCTCCCGTTCCTCACCGACGGCCCCGAGGAGGTTTTCTGGTTCGACTT